>Ga0208180_1000810_pt1 | contig 23220 bp, 54 predicted proteins | sample MalvireepMed_s16_FD_184241 | JGI IMG/M metagenome (GOLD analysis project Ga0208180, IMG submission 184241) | Marine viral communities from the Global Malaspina Expedition - Malaspina viral metaG DeepMed_s16 (SPAdes) (version 2) | ecosystem: Environmental > Aquatic > Marine > Oceanic | place...
GAAAATTGAAAATGGAAATCCCAACTAATCATCACAACGATATTGACCGAGCTACCGAAATCATCGCGGCTCAGGCTAAAGAGATTGAAGAACTGCAACTGGTCATCGTGCGGCTACGTGATGAAAGCAGCGCGATGGACGAGGAAGAGCCTGTAGACTTCTGGGCAAAGCGTAGAATGACAGCATGGAAAGCACTGCCTGAACCACGGATGCCGTGGGAGCAATTCAAAAGAACTTGGAAAGATCCCTAAATAATGCTTGACAAGCTAAAGTCTAGATGGTAAAATTGACGATATAAGTAATAGGAAACGAAAGGGAAATTATGACACTACCACAAGTAACTCACGAATGTCTAACGGCCATACTGGAGAAAGCTACGCAGAAAGACCCGCAAGCGTTTGCTCTCGAAACGATGGTAGAAATGCTGGCAGAGCAGCCCATCTTGATGGAAGGTATCAGTACGGTAATCACACCGTTCATTACCGTCCTCTCTGAAAATGAGGTAGAGGGGCAGGAGCTTGACGAATCTCTCCGAGCAGAGATAATAATTATGGCTCAGTTTTGCATCATAGGCATTACGCTCAAGGCGATCAATGCACAAATAGAATCTAACGAAATGAATGAGGTTTGGGCATGAATAAGTATTGGCGAGATTGTTTGCTAGTATCAGCAGCATGGTTTTATGTTCTGGGATATATGTTTGAATTGTATATGAGGTACTCTCACTAATGATTGATTGGGAAAAAGCAGAACGAACAGTCCTAGAATGTATTGACGTTCCGAAAGAGTGGTTGCCCGAATCATATCGTGGCAAGCGTTCGCATCGCAATCTCTGGTCGGTACAGAAAGAGTACGACAGGAGAATGGAGCAGCGGGAAATTGATCCCAATGATATATCTGTAAAGTTTGACAACGGGAAGATACGCGAAGGGACTCCCGAAAGATTGGAACGTCTGGAAAATTATGCCGATGATGTTGCAAATGATCGGGACATATGCTATAATGTAAATGAGGATAAGTTGTACCGGCTGAATCAGGCGTTTGCCTCGGCTATGGAATTAGATGTAGAGGAAGAAGAATGAATTACGCTGAGAATTTACAAGCCGCTGGAATTATGTTAGTTGTTACTTTGTTTGTTATGAGTTGGGATTTTATCCCGCCTATGTTTTCTAAGCTACGAAAGGTATTTGGTAAATGAAAGATAGTCAAAAGAAAGCTGCTTTGTTTTGTGTGTTGGCTTTTCTTGCTGGCCTGTTAGTTGCCACTAGCGGCTGCTCTGTAAGGACGCGGGGGGAATCACCCCTCGGCGTGATGACTACAACTCTAGAAGTTGAATGTTGTCCCTGCTGTGGATTTCCTCCGTGGACTGACTCTTGGTGCGAGAATCACTATGGCACATAAAAGACACCCATCAGCGATTTTAACAATGAATGATATTGTAAAAATTGGATCGGACAAGTATACTGTTAGTGGATTTACTAAGCAACACCTAAAGCTAGTGAGTAGTAGAGGTAATCAGCAGACCCTCCCATACTCAGAATTTGATGAGAAGCTAGCGAGGTATGAGTTGCAAATAATTGCAGCGACCTAGAGGTGAGCCGTCGACTGATTGAGAATGCTCTGTTGCACAATCCTATCAGGAGACAAAGCCCTCACATGAATTCCTTTCGTGGATAGTAGCCCAGTCAAAGCCTAGTAGCCCGTTACGGGACATAAGCGGTAAGACGCTTTAGGGGTCATGCGGACAGGCTTACCGCACTACTATTTTTCTTAAGGCTGGCGGCGGCCGGGCCCCCATATCGTAAGTTATTGCGGCGAAATGACTTATGTCAAAAAAAAACGCTAAAGTCTAGACTTGAAAATGTCGATAAAAGTGGTATAATGGTGTAAGAATCTTTGGAAACATTGGCGCGCTGCGTCGCAATACAATCCAGAGAGAGTAAGTGACTCGGGAGTGGGTGGACTCTGGTGTTTAACTCCCCCCTTTTTTAAGAAAGGGGGTGTCGCACCCGCTCCCCTTTCTTGAGGGTTAAAGAATGGGTAAAGCACGCGAGTTTGGCACGCGAGTTAGAGGTTGGTACACGCAAGTTTGAGGTTGGTACACGCAAAAAAATTTGAAAAGGGTTAAAGTTTGTAGTTGCAATCTGCCGATAAATATAGTATAATGAGAGATATGATAGACAGAAACAAAAGAGTTTACGTTTACTTCAACCTGCACAAAAAGGTGTGGAGTGTGCGTCAGGGTGGTAAGGTGGTTGAACACACAAAGTCCATCATGCTTAAGGATTGTAAATATCTGGTTGGAAAGGCCGGACGTGAGAGGGTGCTTAGAGAAGGGCGCAAAAATGTTCACGCCGGTGTCTCTGGCTATGTAGTAGATAAAATCCCTCCGTGTCGGTACGGAAACGACCTAACATACAATCCGAAGTGGCATGAGGGGTTTGTTTCCCGCCACGGCCCTTATGACGATGTAATTGAACACTCTCACTACGCACACCTAGAATGTGGAAATGGCTGGAAGAATTTACATGGGATGTGGAAATGAAATTAGAAACTTATATAAAAATAGATAAAGGCGGGAAAGAAGTAACCAAGCAACGCTATCCTAAATTGTATGGGAAGCGTAGGCAGGAACAGAAGTGTAAGGAAGGCGAGCAACGTGAGGAGGCTTGGAGTAAATTAACAGATAAAGAAAAGATGGCCGAACTAGACAAGCGGCCCGGCGAATGCAGGAAGCAGCGTGAAAAACTTTTAAAAGGACTTGAAAGTGGAGATACAGAATGTATAATGGAGAAAGAGAAGAGCCGCTAGGGGATCAGTTTCCATTTGTTGAAGACTGGATAGACCCGTCTGGGATTTTTACTGAAGAGGAAGTTAACGAGGAAGGATTGGAGTTATGAAGTCAGTCAAGGGAAATGTTTTTGCAGTGAAGATTCGTGCTACTCTTAACACGAGTGACCGGGATAAGGATCAGTGGGCCAAGATTGTAAGTTGCTCAACTGGACAAGTCCTGCACACAGGACAACCACGATATATTAAGCGCGTGGCTAGAGAGCGTTATAATACGCTTCTCAATATCTAGTCCGTCCTTTCGTGGATCGGTAGCCCCATAAGACCTACTAGGCAGGGGCTGCCGATTTTTATTTTCTTAAGTGCTTACCAGAACACGACTTAGATGCTGGCAGCCTGCCCGCCGCGACGTAAACCCTTACGTGGTAACGACTTACAACTATTTTCTATTTCTGATATTTTTTCTCAAGTTGGAGCTTGACATATGCCGATATATATTGTATAATAGGATGGTCTAACTAAAGGGAGATCAAGATGCTGAAATTCAGTAACGCTAACGCTAAGACGGAAGCACTAAAAGAGGTCGATGAACTCAAGCCGTTTTTACTTGACCGAAACATTTACTCGCTAGATTTGTTATCGGGCTACTCTTGTCCGTTCGCTAGTGAGTGTCTATCTAAGGCAACTGTAATAGATGGCAAGCGTAAAATCAAAGACGGGCCTAATACAAAATTTCGTTGTTTCTCGGCTAGTCAAGAAGTCCAGTATACCAACGTATACAATTTACGCAAGCACAATTTTGATATACTTCGTGGATTAAATGTAGAGGATATGATTCACCGGCTGAATACTGATCTACCGGACAATGCGGGAATTGTTCGTCCGCATGTTGCTGGTGATTTTTTCAAAAACGATTACTTGTTCGCGTGGATCAACGTGGCTATGATGAATCCTGAAAAACTATTCTATGCCTATACCAAAAGTCTAAAGTATTGGGTGGAGAATCTAGCATTAATTCAGGCCGTTGACAATTTTGTTCTAACCGCTAGTTATGGTGGGCGTGATGATTGGCTGATCGACAAGTACAATCTACGTTCGACTAAGGTGGTATTCAGTGAGGCAGAAGCAGCCGAAGCGGGATTGGAAATTGACCACGACGATTCTCATGCCGCCCGTCCAAGTCTCAAGAATCAGGATTTTGCATTGCTGATTCACGGAACACAACCGAAAGATACCGAAGCGGCAGAAGCATTAAAGTTACTAAAGAAAAACAAGGTGCGACATTCCTACAATCGAAAGGTAAAAGTATAATGGCTAGAACAAGTCTAAAAAGAATCCGCACGTTTATCGAGATGTATAACATGGAACAAGACATACAGGTGGCTGAACATAATGGGCCAATTAAGTATGTTGTTATTCATAAACAGTTCGGCCCACCGTGGAAGATGGAGTATTTCTGTCGGACTCTAACCGATGCGGCTGGTTGTGTGAACCGTATTATTTTTGATTTGCCGATGGAAGATAACTGTACTGCAATAGAAAAGGAGCAAGTGTGACCTATGCAGAATTATTAGATTACCTCAAGTCGCTAGAGGAAAATGCCGATAATAGATTAGAGGACAACGTAACAGTCTGGGACATGGAGATGGGTGAGTATTACCCCGCAGAACTGTTGACAATCGAGGAATCAGATGGTATAATGGATGCAGGACATATGTTTTTTGGCTTTGGGTTGGAAGGAGGGTTATGACCGGATGGATATGTGTCTCGATAATCTTTGGGATTATCGTTTTTGGTTACTTAACTAGAGAAGAATGAGGAAAAGTATTATGACAAGTTTAGCAATTGGCGACCGTGTTTCGTTTAGCTATCTGAAAGGTTCAGACCGAGAAGGTTATGGCCCACAACTGGTGAACTACGCTGGTCGTGCTGCCAATTATAATGGAACCGTTGAAGAAGTGCGGGACATTACCAAAAGTCCGTTAAGTTTTGAAACGGTGGCCTATGGCAAGATCAAGGGCGAGCGCTCTAGGAATCTTGTTACCATCAGTATTGACGATGATGGATCGAAGGCCTTTTATGACGGTCGCATGGTAAACGTGCAACATCAAGAGAAGTGATACCCAGTTTGGGCGTGGCCCTGTCGGGAGTTGTGGTGAGTCGGTAAAACCGAGTGCTCCCGAACGACCGGCAGGGCTTTTTATTTGCAGCAAAGAAAATGAGGAAAATATAATGATTGACCTTGATAGAATCATAGAAGCGATTGAGCTGGACAACTTGACAGGCTTCTGCACTACGTGTGGTGCGGACTTCACCGGATACGAACCAGACGCAAGAGCGTGTGAATGTGAAGTGTGTGGCCAAATGTCTGTTTACGGCGCAGAAGAATTGCTCTTTTGATCGCAGGCTGGGGAGGGCCGCCCCCCCGCCGCCTAACCCCTTTGATACCAACGACTTACGTCAAAAAGTATATCTGACTTTTTCGGGATTCCCCTAAAGTTGGAGCTTGACAATGCCGATAATTATAGTATAATGAGAGCATAGGATTTAGGTTTTTTGTTTAAGGGAGAATTGAAATGTCGCATGAAGTAGAGAAAATGGTTTTTGCTGGTGAAGTTCCTTGGCATGGCTTGGGAACTGAAATTGATGACGCTACCACTTTTTGGGATGCGTTTGAAATGGCTGGCTTGGATTGGACGGTGGACACAAAACCACTGTTCACTGGTGAAGGCGAAAAGGTGACGCATCGTGCGTCCTATCGCACATCGGACGATAGGATTCTTGGCATCGTTGGCCCACGTTGGACACCGTTGCAGAATCGTGATGCGTTCGAGATTTTCGAGCCGCTTGTAGATGCTGGCGATATGCAGATTCATACCGCTGGATCACTTCGGAACGGTGAACGGATTTGGGCATTGTGCCAACTGAATCAGGACAACAACGAGATTGTCAAGGGTGACGAGATCGCAAAGTTTGTCCTGCTGTCTAATGGGCATGATGGAAAATTGGCGGTGCATTTTGGTTTCACTCCGATTCGTGTTGTATGTGCTAACACTGAATCAATGGCAAGGGATTCCAAAGCGTCTAAGCTGATTCGAGTTCGTCACAATCGATTTGTCAAAGAGAATGTTCAGGCAGTTCGGGACGTAATGAATTTGGCGAATCAGGAATTTGAAGCGACCGCCGACGTTTATCGGTTCCTCGCTAGTCGTTCGGTTAGCACAACCGATCTGGAAAAGTATGTCAAGGTCGTTTTCGATGCTAACAAGCCCGAAGATGAAATCTCGACTCGGACGAAGAACATCCTCCTTAAAGTTACCGATCTGTTTGAGAGTGGTAAGGGGAATGACATTGAGGGAGTTCGCGGTACATACTGGGCAGCGTATAACGCTGTGAGTGAGTATCTCAACTATACCAAAGGTCGTACCTCTAACAACCGGATCGACTCTCTATGGTTCGGTCAGAACGGGATGATGAATCGAAAGGCGTTAGATCAGGCCGTGGCGTTAGCGTCTTAGGCTTGAATCTCCCTTGGCCTCGTCGGTATGTTGTGGTGGGTCGGTAATAACCGGGTGCCCCCGAACAACCGGCGAGGCTTTTTTTTATAAACCCTTGTCATATAACGACTTAGGGGCCGGGGGGCCCGCCCGACCGCGCATAAGTTGTTGCTATATAAGGACTTACGAAAAAAACCCACTGCAAATAGCGTGCCAACCGGCAAAATAACAACTAAAACAAGCTCGCCCTAAGTACCTACTGCATAAAGACTTATGGAGATTTTCTAAAGTTTGCCCCTTGACTATGCCGATAGATATGGTATAATGACGTAAAGCCTTATGAGATAAGGACTTATGTAAAATAACAGAGATATACTTTCCTTCCCCTTCCAATGGGGGGTGTGCGGTCATGACTTCATGCCCCCTGATGGTGGGGTGTCGTACCCCCCCTACCTCCTTACGGTTGGGCATGGAGAAATAGCACGCGAGTTTGCCGAACCGGTTCGGGTTTTCCCAGAGCCACGCAGGTTTTTTTGCGCAATTTTTTTTAAAAATAAAAACGAAAACAGAGGGGGGGTTGTCTCACCCGTTCCCCCTTCTTGGGTTACAGAATGGGTAATAGCACGCGAGTTTGGGCCGTCAGGTTGGTACACGCAGGAGGGCCGTCAGGTTGGTACACGCAAGCCGAAAAAAGAAACGGGAGGTGTATATAAGGGTACTATGAGCAAGATTCCAAATGTCCAGAAAGGAATAGAAGCCCCCCTCCTTAAAACCGTGGCATCGGTTAGGCAGGGCGACGATGAAGGACTAGAGTACCTAGCAGCGTTCTGGAAAGAATTTAAAGAGGATCAGCCAACTTTATCTAAAATAGTTCTTAAAGAAATGAACAAATTTAAAAATCAGAAGATAATGGCTGCCTTTGCTCACGGGGTTTGGATGACCTATGCAGCACTACAGTCTCAAGAAGAAGCTGATGAAATGAATGAAGAGTGGGGAGTTTAAATCAAATTCTTAGATTCTTCTCTTAAATCTGCGGGAAGAACTCTCAGGAAAAGTAATTTAAATAAAACCGCCACCAACATAAAAGGAGTTGCTAAAATAATCCTTAATTTACGGAACATTGTAACACCTTACCGGTTCAGCCATTTCGCATAGCCACGCAAGTTTAAAAAAAATCCCACCACCACCCCGCATGTCGTAAGACTAGCGGCAACTTTTAAATGTCCAGATCCGCACAGGGAAGTACAGACAAGAAGATTTCCCTAAACTCAAAAGAGTTAATCATCTAAAGGACACTTTCTAATATATTAAAAAAGGAAGGGCGACACGCTAGGAGGAAGTTATGGTACTCAGCTATCTCTAAATAATAAATGAATAATATAGAGATCGCCGCCCCACCTTTGTTTGGCTACTGTATTATACCATCGAACCTTGCGGTTATCAAGGCTTCAATTGCAATAAGCTGAGAAAAAATTAGGAAGGTCGGTAACTTATCATAAAAATTTCCCGGTACGTTTACACAGAATAAGATAAAAAGTACGAGAGTTGCTAATTTCCATAGGGCGTAAGTTGTAAGATTTGATTTATTCATTTGTTTAGCCTGTTTGTTTACTAATAAAAATCCTGATAGTAAGATTCTTTATCAAAGTTATTCGATGCCTTACAAGATCAAACAATATATTTCTATACCCTGTGTACTTATATCGTACTTCCGGCGAGACTGGTTTTCGGGAAAAAACTTTTGTGAACGTGCAAGTTTCTTAAATTTCAATTACGTTACTGACAACTTTCTTTCCGGTTTTGTTAAAGTCAGGGCTTGAAAATCCCGATAACTATGCTATAATGTGGGTTACGTTCCCAACAATCCCACTTGAGCAGCCTTTTGCGTGGGGAATTCCCCCGGTTTTTGCGTTTTGGGTTTATTTTATTACTTATTTCCCCCGAAAGAGGTGAACTTATGAATAATGACGAAAGTGGAATCCCTAAGTATTGGCCTTATCTGGCTGTATTTATAGGGTTTTCAGCCGTATTGCTGTTAGAACTTCTTAGTCGCTACCTTACTATATAGTAGGTGTGTCTATTAGGTGTAATAAATTGTGATTAGTTAAATAGGAGCTAATTGAAAGATAATTAAATAGAAATAGATGTGGGAGCAGAATGATGACTTGGAAGGTACGGGTTAAGCACTCTGAATTTGAAAACTCTTATGAAATATGGTTATGTTTCAAAGGAGATAAGTACAAACTCAGTGAGGTTTTCCCATACGAATCAGAGGAACTAAAGCCTTCCGCGTGGCAAGAGGCTCTTAAATCGGGAACTACTCTAGAAAGAAATTTAATTGAAATGATAGTGGAGAATGACATATAATGGTTAGGTATCCAGTGGTATCACAGCAGATGAATGTGAGGACAGCACTCTCTGATCTCGTTAAGCTATCATCTAGCAGCGTCGAGGGAGTTGGGTTAGTTGCTGCTCAATTTATAAAAAAGAAAACCAATATACAGCGCACACATTGGTTTCTTAAAAATACAGGGTGGCTCAACCTGATTCCAAACTGCCAGTACAACCACTCTATAGAAAATGAAAACTGCGAAATAGTAACGCACGAAGGAACAAAATATCTAGTATCTCTAAGAGATATTGAAGTTGGAGAGGAAATTCTAGTCGATTATACAAAGGACAGTGATCTAGAGCAGCCACAAGCCGGATGGAAAAAATGACCGACTTCTTCCTTTGGCTGCAAAAACTATCTCAAGTAGAGGATAGCGGTGTAGAGGTCTTTATAGATGAAAATGGAGAAATAGAATTTGAATTAGATGAAGATGTTTTTTTGAAAATTATGGAAAGATATGTCAATGAGACTAAAAACGAGTAGAAATCTCTGTATTTTCTTTGCCTGCACAAACTTTTTCTTTCTATTTTTGAATAACAGCTTGACAAACGGAATAATAGGAATTATAATGATGGCATCGGCGTTTTGGCTCGATATTTACGTTCAAAAAGGATTATAGAATGTCCAAGGAAAAAAGGAAGGCTCCCCAAAAGGAGTGTCCAGAGTGTAACTCTATGGTTCACGCCAGAGTTAGCTTCTGTAGAAATTGCAATCACACTTTCTATGTTAAAAAGAATGTGCAACAGGAATTACTCGCTAGGAACTGGCGAGATTTGAAACCGGGAGATGTAATAAAGTGCATAACCGGAAGCGGCCCGTATTTTCTCAGCAAAGATAAACCGGGGGAAAGAATAATGTTGGGAGAAAAGGGAAAATTTGAAGTAGTAGGAATTGTTGACCAAGGCCCAAGAAGCCGTGGAATAGTCGGTAGACAATTGTATACTAGAGGAAGAAGGGCCAACGTAACAGAATACATTTACATGGGTGAAACATATTATAATGACGATATGGGTAATCACAACGAACCCCACAGGATAAAAGTAATTAAAAAGAAGGAACAGGAAGATGAGTGAAACAAGAGCAATTTACGTTGAGTCAGATGAAGTAGATTTAATACAATCTTATTTGGATAGTGAGGGCGAAGATGAGGTTGGAACATTAGCTACATATACTGCGATCTTTGAGGATAATATAGAAGCAGACATTAAAGTTTGCAAGGGCGACCCTCCGTTCGTGGATGCTGTTCTATATGACTGTGGCTCAGAAGTAGAGCTAATAGAAGTAACAGATGAATTACTAGGTGAATATATGTTTTTCTATAACGGTAAGGTTTATACCGTTGTAGTAGAAGAAGGCAGAGAATGAAGTTGACAAAAAGTGGAGTGCCTCACGTTCACTCCGCTACCATCGAAAGCATCATAGAGGAAGTTTTCGTAAAAAATGATAACTTTGGGATCAAGGAATTTATATCCTCTTTAGAGGAAGAAAACGTGGATATGTGCTATATCTTATATTCTTTTATAGATTCTATAGCAGACTATCACGCCTATAACGATGACCAGAAAGAGCAATTCTGTGCTTTGGCAAAAATTGCATGTCACCTAATGTATAAGAGCATGGAAAAGCAGTTAGAAATAAATCTTCTGGAAAACTGAGATTTTCTTTCAAGTTTCGCTTGACAAAAGCCGATAAGTATGTTATACTGATAGCATAACACAACAACACAGGAGATTGAAGATGAAAATTGGAACAGAAACGGGAACCCTCGCCTTCCGAACAGAGGCTTCAATGCCCACATTGGTAAAAAGAAGGTCTGATGGTGGTATTCAGGAGTGGTCTATTGAAGTGAGAGGAAACGCCTTTAGGGTTACGTCAGGTAAGCGTAAGGGCAAACAGAAGGTCAATGAGTGGACTTACTGTACCGGCAAGAACAAGGGCAAGTCTAACGAAACAACGGACGAGGAACAGGCACAGGTGCAAGCTAAGGCCAAGTGGGATAAGAAACTGGGGGCCGATTATGCTCTGGACGTTGATTCAGTAGATGATCTTGGATTTATTAAGCCTATGCTTGCTAAAAGTTGGGATGACTACGCCGATAAGGTAGAGTTTCCTGTCTATGCACAACCTAAGCTGGATGGTATCAGGTGCATCGCAACCAAAGATGGATTGAAAACCAGAACTGGCAAGGATATTGTAGCTGTACCTCACATCTTTGAGGCATTACGACCATTCTTTGAGGAACATCCAAATGTAGTATTGGATGGTGAATTGTATTGTGATAAATTTGATAATGATTTCAATGCTATCTGTCATCACGTTAGAAGGACTAATGTGACAGAAGAAAGTTTAGAGAAAGCTAAAGTTATTGAGTATCATGTTTATGATATTGTTGACAGTACAATGCGTTTCAAAGAACGAACAGGTTTTATCAGGGATAACCTGTGTGATGGGTACGCCCAGCGTCTCATGAAATATATTGTTCCCGTTGATACCTTCTTATCAAACAGGGAGACATTAGACGAATTGTATGGACAATGGCAAGAGGAGGGTTATGAGGGTCAGATGGTACGACTGAACGAACCCTACGAGAACAAGAGGTCAAAGACCCTGCTCAAGCGTAAAGAGTTTCAGGATGGAGAGTATACCATTCTGGGATGGAAAGAGGGCATTGGCAACAGGGCAGGTACGATTGGTCACTTTGAATTTGAAACTGAGGATGGGATTGAATTTAGCAGTAATATCAAAGGCAACTTTGAGTACCTAGCCGACCTGTTGGAGCAAGCCGATGACCTGATTGGCAAGTCAGCTACGATTAAGTATTTCAGCTTAACACCAGATGGCGTACCGAGATTCCCGTATGTTATCGCAATAAGGGATTACGAATGAGTGATTTAAGAATAATTTATGGTAATGTAATTGCCAAGCTAAAGAACCAAATCGAAGAAAATGAAAAAAAACACAAAGCTGCCTTAGAAAAAGAAAGAGAAGCCGCGCATTTTGTCGTGCGTAGGCTAGAAGATGCGATTAACGACATTAAAGAAGCAATAGCAGAACACAAGGAGGATGAAGATGAGTAACCCAAAGGACAAGTATGATGATTGGCCGAAATCTCGCGCTGACCTACCCAAGCGAGAGGGTACTCTTTGGGAGGTGACTCCCCTTAAAGTATACTACCGAAGGGGTACAAAAGTTTATTTAGAAAATGAGGACAAGGCAAGGCGTTCAACGCTAATCTGTAATTGTGATACTGCTGGCTGGGCAAACCATGTTATTAATTGTTTAAGTATGCACGAAATGATGTAGGAGATTGAAGATGAGTAACATCCCAATGTGTGCGTGGTGTGGAGACACAGAGCATAGTTTATCTGAATGTCCAATAGCACCTGAACCAGATAGGAGTGGTGAGGGGGCGTATTGGGTAGAGAGATTTAGGGAGATGGAAGATGAGTGAAGATACATATGTTGGAACAATAAGTAAACATGAAATGGTAGTTGACCGATACGATTATGAGTATATGGAAAAAGAAATTAAACGACTGAAAAACTTATTGGAGATTAAAGATGAGTAAAGTATTTGCAACATATAAGAAGCATCACGGTGATGATCCAGAGGGGCATATCTACTTAGATAAGGAAGGTGCTTGCACTATTACTTTGTCAGGTGCAGCATCTATGCGACAAGATGAGCTAGACCGCTATGCTGCAATAATGACAGAGGCATTAAACAAGGCTGTTTGTGGGCTAAGGCAAAGCATTTAATGGGGGTTGAAGATGAGTGACACACAAATTTTGGATGACCTTTTAGTAATGCTTGAGGTTAATAAGGATGTTGACTGGTATGAAAATGATCCAGTAGAAGAATTTAATGGGATGATGTCGTTTATTATTGCTAACCGTAACTTGGGAGAATAAGAGGAAGCAGATGAATAAATATGTTGTTAATGTTCTGCGCATCGGATATGGCTCTCTTGACCTTGAGATTGAGGCAGACAACGAAGATGAAGCAGTAGAGATAGCTCTGGACAACGCTGGTAACGAATCGTTTGTCGAACATCTTTCAGAATATGAGGTTGGTTATGTGGAGAGTTGTGAGGTATTTAATTACACCCCGTTGAGAAAGAGAGTTGAAGATGCCTGAAAATAATAATAAAAACCGTCACCAATTAGCAGACCATATCGTTGATAGTATGGACTTGAAAGATTTGATGCAAATTGTTTATGATGATTTGATGACTTATTACGAGAAGGATACTGAGGGTTTCGAGCAGGATTGGAACGACTATGATCTGGAGGAAGCAGATGCCTAAAGAAACAAAAATAACTGTCACTCTCGCAGTTGACCATGAAACAATGGAAGAAGGCTCACGCCGGGATGGACACGATTATGACCTTGCCGGTTGGGTTGAGCGAGAATTAGGCTGGTTACGCGATTCGGGAATTTATTTGGTGGAGATTAAGGAGATTGAAGATGAATAAAAGTGTCTTACCCTTTCTTTCTTCTTAAAGAAGAATCCCCCCCCAAGGGTTAGCCGTTGACACTTTCCCTCAAGTTCTACTTGACAAACGACGATAAGTATGTTATAATGATGGCATAACAAAAATTAACACAGGAAATTGAAGATGAATAAAGATAAAGTTAAAGACATTGGATTCACGGCAGAAGAAAGAAAACTTTGTATTAAGGCTCTAATGTCTTATCAAGAAATTGGCTTTGTTTATTACCATACTTTCGAGAACGGGTATCTGCCTTTCCTGCCGCCATCAGACGACGAACAGAAAATGCTCGATCTATTGATTGATGACTTTAAGGGGCCAAGCTGGGTGGAGAGTGAAGATGAGTAAGATCAGATGCCCAAGATGCGATAGCTGCGGATTTGAGGAAGATGAAAATTACGAACATTCTACTTGTTCTGTATGCATAGGAATGGGTTATCTGATAGAGGCTTGGCTACCGGGATTTGAACCAGAGGAAGATGAAATGAATGATGGACAAAAACAAACAGTAAACCATGTATATCACTTCCTGAAAAACCTTAAATATCATTATGACATTGGTTCCTACCTATGCAATGGAAGAAAACCAGACGATACAAACTTAAAGAGTATGATATGGTACTTGGAGACTAACTTCCCTAAAGATATGCTAAAACATGAGATGGGGGAAGATGAAAGCATGTACCCCATCAGTTACTCAGAGAAGATGCAAGATGACCTAGAGCCTATAGGGGGAGATGAAGATGGCTAACTTCTGTTACGATTGCACTAAAGATATTCTTGGTGTAGACCCAACATGGAATGACTTTGCAAGGGGCAGGATCAGAGCGATTCCAGAAGATGAGTTCTGGAAGGTATTGTGTGAGGGTTGCGGGGTAATCGTTGTAGACAGCAACGGAAAGAAAGTTGATGATATTCTCCTTAGCTTTTCTGAAAGAATAGAAGATGAAGAACCTGAATCCTGATTGTCAGGTATGCGGTGAAGATAGAGAGACTACGGTGTGTGCCGTACCGGGAGTTCCTTGGTCTGCTGCCTACTGCCAAGAGTGTTTTGATGCAAACGCCCACCCATATCATATTGTAGTGAGCAATACTTGGGCTGCTGGCGGGTACGACGAGTGTGCTGACTGGTGGCAGGGAATTGTGGACGACACGCTGAGTCATCTAGAAATATCAAGAGAACAATTCGATGAGGACGTTGAAAATGATTAGTCTATTTTTAACAGTTGTTTTTATCATAATGGTATACTGGTTATATTACAAAAAAATTATTTTAGAAAATCCACATAAATCAGATGATGCTTGGTTCTAGAAAACCAAATTTTGTTCTTGACTTTTGGCTATTCAGATTGTATAATAAAAGTGCGGGATTTAGAGTTCGTTTACCATAAGGAGTTAGATATGAGCGACCCAACATATAGCAACTATAACTACTATTACATGCCGCAAGGAATGTACTACAGCTATTGGGGATACTATCCATATTACACAAGCAAGGGGATGTAAATTAGATGGCTGATATGAACAGAAGTGCAATGTGCAGAGAAGCCTTGAAGGTATTGGGACAAACGGCAAGCAATGAAGCGATAAGAGAGTATGTGAAAGAGAAATACGGAATTGAATTAAAAGGCAATGAGCTATGGAGAATTGCTGGAAACCAAAAAGACAGGAAGCTCAAAGAAGTTACCTATGAGGAATTGGTAAACGTAAATCATGATGCAAAAAAGTACGGCTCATTAGCAAGATTAAGCCTTGTCGTAGAAGCGGCTATCAGAATTGACAAAAAAAAAGCTACACCAGCAGAGAAAGGATGTTTACATGCCTAAAGTAGAAGGAACATATCCACACAGTATGGACAGAGAGGATGCCATCAACGCATCCAAGAAGGCTATAACCAAGCTGCTTGCCTCTTTTGAGGCTACCGAGACACTGAGTAACTCTAGTGCCACATTTGATACAGGGCATCGAGTCAGGGATGAGATTGGATTCTCCTGCATGAGTAGAGGTATGAAAATTTCTGGAAAGGTATTTATCTACGAAGATGAAGTTAAAGTAATCATTGATTTGCCAATGATGGCATTTGCCTTTAAGGGACTCGTACAGGCAGCTATTGACAAACATATTCCGAAACATTTGGGGGTACATGAGGACGAATAGTGTATATTACAAGCAGTACATGACACATTTTCTTACACTGGAGGAAGTGAAATGGTTAAGTGGCTTGTAGCAATTACGGTAGTTTGCGCACTATTATGGGTACTTCAAAAGGTTCTCATAAAAATAAAAAATCTATGATAAGATGAAATATGTTTTAATTTTATTATCATTCCTATCCCCCATACCATCGCCAATAATTAAAGACACATCAGCCTTTGTAGAGGTAAATCACTTTTACGTCTACAGTGAGGTAGATAGAGTCTACAAAAAAAAATTTATCCAAGTGATATGGTGGGAATGGAAGGATTTTGTTTCCGTTCCAGAAAAAGATTCTCTAGGTAGAGAAACAGGATTTCTAAAAAAAACGTCCGGTTTCGTGGTAAAGGACTATAGAATAATTTGGTCGTCTAGCTCACGACCAGAACAGATAATGAACATCACTCCCCGAAGGTATAATAATAAATGGGTGTGCCTGTTCTATGACAAGGGAGAGGGCGTATTAAGGGAAGTGACCTCTGGATGGACGAGAGAAACCCACACCTCTTATGATATAGAAATTGAAAACCGAAGGATTCTCAGCATTGAAAATAGAAATCGTCTTAAATGAAAAAACAATATCTAGTAAGTGTGCTTACAACAAGGGGGAAAACCAAAAATATGATTGTTGAGGCGACAAGCTGCAAACATGCAGACGAACTAGCCTCTCAAAAATATCCGTCTTACGAAGTGCAAAGGATTAGTTGCGACGAGAAGGACATTAGTTTTTTTATGACTATGAAAGAAATGAGGAAAGACAAACAATGAAAATTAAAGAACATTTTACTAAAATGCTTATCACCCTTGGATGGGCCACTACAGGATGTGTAATACTATATGGCCTCGTTTTTACCGTGTCTAAGCTATGGGATTTGATGTGGCTTTGTATGGGCAGTTAGCTCAGTTGGGAGAGCATCACGTTGACATCGTGGAGGTCATTGGTTCAAGTCCAATACTGCCCACTGGCCCCATCGTCTAGGAGAAATTATGTATACATATAGAGCAAAACTGATTAGATGTGTTGATGGTGACACAGCAGATTTTGAAGTTGACTTAGGCTTCAAGGTATTCGCAAAGATACGAGCCAGATTGCTTGGCGTTGATACGCCGGAAAGGGGCAAGCCCCACTACTTGAAAGCCACGCTCATGCTGGAGAGTCTTATCGAGAGCGAGGCAGACCCCGATGGTTACATAACCATAAAAACCCACAAGACGGGAAAATACGGCAGATGGCTTGTTGACATAGACAATGTTAATAGTGCGTTGGCAGAGACATGGCCCTACGAACCGTGAATGAAATGAACAACGAAGAAAAATTTAATGAACGAATAAGAAAGATGATGAAGGAGACTGGCTGGGATAGATTGAATGAAGAAGAACTGATGGATGCAGTATCGGAACAGCTTGAAGCGATGATAAAGTTGGGCATTGTGGAACAGTTGATAGGTGAGGATGGAGAATTTTACTATAGGTCTAATGGAACCAACTTTCAGTTTGTTTGCCCGAACTGTCAACACAAGTTTAATGTTCCTGTCGAATTAATGGGCAGGAATGGCAGATGCTCCGATTGTTTGGAAATAGTCCTTATTACGCCACGGGAAGATTAAGATGAACAATAAAGAAAAAGCAGACAAGTACGATGAATTGGTGGAGAAATCCGGCAACGGTGACGATGTAATAGACATTGAGGGCCAGAAGTGGCTCCGTATGCACCCTGATGTTGAAGCGTGGGCAAACATGAACAAAGATATGATTGAATGGATGACAGAATCTACTAGCAAACACAGAACCCCCCGTAGTGATTGTGGGTAAATTATGAAAGACAAACCCTTTAAGATAAACTATGAGTGGGGAGACTTTAGAAATTACGGAAAACTTACGGCATATCAAAAGCATAAAATTAAAAAAGAATATATTGCGGTTGTAGAAGATGCCATACAAAGAATTATCGACCAGTCAATAAAAGATCGCGCCCAAAGGAGAGATGACCTCAACTCCCATAACGATCCAGACCACCCCTTTAGATTAGACATGGGGGGAGAGGGATAAATGGCTAAGAAGAAACAGTATAAGCCCCGAAAGGATGACGATTGGAATGAGGCGGCAGACAAGGAACACAGAAGAATAATTAAAGAAAAAGAAAATATAGTTAAAGAAAGATATAAGGATGGGTGGGACAGCACAAAGCATAAATGGAAAGAAGGATTCAATCGTTAATAGTAACAAACAAATTTATCACCAGTTCAATGCTAAAATTACAACATATAGCAGAGAGGAACATATTGAACTTATTAATTTCTTAGGTGAGGTTAAATTTGATATACTATTAAACCCCAAGGATTTTGAAGATAACGTAAAGGCTACTCTCGATGATTCGACCGTCATGGAATGACCATTTTCTAACACAGGCTTTCGTCACATCTCTGCGAAGTCCCGACACACAAACAAAATGTGGCTGCGTGTTAGTAGATAAAAACAATAAAATTATTTTGGGTCAGGGATACAATGGATTTCCTAGAGGGATTAACGATGATGAGTTGCCCAACACACGACCAGACAAATATCCTTGGATGATTCATGCAGAAATAAATGCAATACTAAACTGTAGCCAACGTCCAGAGGATTCAATAGCCTACATAACTACCTCTCCATGTTTTAATTGTCTGCTTCTAATGTGGCAGGCAGGCGTGAGGGAAGTCATATATGCTAAAAATGGATCACGCCCCAAGATGATTGACAATGACGACTACAGAAAATTAACAGATAGATTCATTGAAATGTCGGGAATCAAAGTAAAAGGAGTTACGGCTGACCTAACCCATCTGTCTTTTTTGGAGATTCTTGACAAATGAGCAAAGAAAAACTTGACTTTGAGGAATCAATATACGATAATGTACTGTACGCAGATGGCTTTGAGGACGCACTTATTGGAATAGGAATCCAAGGAGGGACACACAAGGCCGTTGCGGTTTACAACATAGAAAAGATGGAACAAATACTGATGGATCGTGATGGAATGGATTGGGGAGAGGCAGTAGAATTTTTGAATTTTAACACCCTTGGGGCTTATGTGGGAGAGCATACCCCAATTTATTTGGAGACAAGAAATGAATAGAATTAAAGAAATTACAGACGACAACAAAAAGAAATCAGAAGAAAGAAGGGAAGCTAGATCAGAACGAACAGAAGGCAAAAGAGACTACAAGCTCGAAAAGATCAAAGAACTTACCGCCAAAGCCTACGCTGTTGCCTCTAAGAGAAAGTGGCTTGTTTTTATGATAGTAGCAGCCATCGCAGCGTACCTGATTATATTCAAGGGAGGTTTTAGTTTCGGTGGGGGCTGGCTAGATAAAATCAAGGGATTATTTTAACCAAAATGGGGTATTTAAGGTAAGAATATCAATGAACTCAGGAGAACAAACTACAATGGATACGGCTCTTGCAAAAAACATGGAAGAAAAGATGTCTACTCCACAAGAAAAAAAGTCCGTTCCCCATCTAGACAAGCTAGTTATTAATGCTGTAATTTCTGAACTTGGAAAACCCTCCAACTTAATTCAAGTTACAGCAGGAAACCTATGGAGTAACAGGTGGCGTGTTAATGTGTGGTGTGTCCACAATATCGAAACAGAGTTTAGTGTAGTAGATAGTCCTAGAATAGATTACAGTTATTTTCTTAGATACGATGAGGAATCAGGAAAGATCATATCGTGTGATCCAGAAATTAAACCTATAGAGGAAGTAAAAAATGAAAGAGTACAGGGTTGACATTGGGAAGGTTCACGTTAAGCTAAGTAGAGAAGAACAAAAGAAACTTTATCTTAAAATGCAAGAGGGGGATGAGTGCGCCAGAGATTCCGTGATTCACAGTTGCTTACCTCTTGTGGTAGATATTGCATCAAAGTTCAGAATAAACAATAAGCACGTTGATTTAGAGGACATGATCCAAGAAGGAAACATAGCACTAATAGCTGCTGTTGACAATTGGGACGCAGAAAGGGCTGCGATCACGACAGTAGCCACATGGTATATTAAAAATGCACTCATTGATATGATTCACGATGCAAAATATAAGATAAAGAACCCTCTCTCCCTAAGCCGTAGAGCAGCAGAGGAATTATCAAAGATAAAAAGACAGGGAACAAACGATATTGAAGAAATATCTAATAGAACTAACATAACCAAGAAAAGAATCAAGAAATTACTTTCTGTTGATCCCAAACAACGGTTCTCCACAATTGAATTAAGCTCTGTTCTTGCAGCAGAAGAACAAGCACCGAATAAGCCCTGCATGGCTGACCTTGAATTGTTGGTATCAAATGTTCTGGATGACCCCGCCAAAGACATCTTTGTTAGGTGGAGTGGGATGCTTGGGAAGAAACAAGGAGTAACAAAGATAAGCGAGGATTTGAATTTAACAATAAAGGAAACAATGAGTCACCTTTCTTCTGCCAAGCGTCAACTAAAGATGCAGGCAAAAAAGGAAAGAGAATCGCAAAGATGCCTAAGTTCTATGTAAGAGATGGTTACGAATACGGTGTGATGGATGCCGAAACACCAGAAGATGCTATATGCCTATGCGTCATACATCGGTTTAGCACATTTGTAGTTAATGGATTCTACATAGTATCCGAAGTAGGCTTTGAAAAGCACGACGACGACATTATATTTTCAAGCGACTTCATCATAGATATAATTTCCGATAGGTTCGGAGATGAATTTCGGGAAAATCCAAGAAAAGATGAAGAAGGGTATTGACAATGCCGATATAGATGATATAATGAACGCACATAACAAGTTGCATCACTGTTTTTTAGGAGAATGAAGAATGAAAACAGTTACCAAAAAGAATGACGTTACCCGAATGGGTATCCAGAAAACCACTCAATGTGGTATGATTGTAAACGCTAAGGCGTTTGAAATGCTGGCTCGTCAGTATTCTGATCCAGTAAAGGCTATCATTCAGGAAATCGGGGCTAATGCCGCCGACTCTCATGTTCGAGCAGAGAAAGAGGATACTCCCTTTTCTGTTAAGTTGCCGAACTCTCTCGATCCACACCTACGGATTCGTGACTACGGTATTGGCATGTCTAAAGATGTAATCTACGATGTTTATATCAACTACATGCAATCCGATAAAACTGACACAAACAAGGAAACCGGATGCTTTGGGATTGGATCAAAGACCCCTCTGGCGTATGCAGACCAGTTTAATATCACCACCTACAACGATGGCGTAATGACCATGTACTCCCTTGTAAAGAATGAGGAAGGTGTACCTGAGTTAAATGAATTTGGTGACTACGAGACAGATGAAGAAAATGGTGTTGAGATTTCTTTTTCTGTTAAAGAAGATGACTTCGATAGGTTTGGTCGAAAGGCATACGAAGTTTATTCTTTCTTTAATACAAGACCTACCGTTACAGGGAACGGGAGCTACAAGTATGATGAAGAAAAAGAAGTAGCCCTTGAGGGGGAGAACTGGAAGCTATACGGTGGCTACGGGGATGCTCACGCTGTGATGGGCAACATCGCCTACGTCATTGACGATGGACAGTTTGCTTACAACAGCAACTACAGGGACTTTCTTTACAATGATGTACGCCTAGAAATCCCTCTTGGAGATTTGAATATAACGCCCTCTAGGGAAGCACTTGAATACACAGAGCATACCATAAATGGGATCAAGAAAGCCATTGATAAGGTTTTTGAGGAAATTAATGGGCAGATTGAACATCAAATGTCAGAGTGTAAAAGCTGGTGGCAGGCTAAGATGCTTGCTCAGAAGATCGACGGTAAGCTCTATGGGATGCCCGATCTTCCAGCACTCACATCCTTTAAGGGTGTTGACCTCAAAGACAGTATCAAGATACCGTTCAGGAGAACATTTAACCATAGTGGCTCAAAAGTTAAAGCAGCAAACTATGATACTGATGGCAGTACCAATTATCAGGTTTACCCTAGCACAAAGGCTAAGGTTGTTATTCAAGATGTGGATAAAGGATTCGATAAAAAGTGTCGTTACTTTTGTGGAGAGAATGACTTTACTATTTATCTGATAAGAGAAGATGTTATCAATGCCGCATACGCAACGACGGTTATGGATGGCCTAGAGGGACTCCAAGAGGCACTTCGGACTTGCGATGAAGATGATGTGATCTATCGTGTGTCAGAACTTCCTGAACCCCCCAAAACCGAAAGTGCTGGCAAGCGAGCCAGCTACGGAACCCGCAAGAAAACAACAACCGTTCGTGAATTTCTACCGGAGGGGGGAAATGGCAGCTACGGGCATAGGTATGAGTCTAGGTGGTGGAACGAGGAAGAAGTTGACATGAAGAAGGGTTCAACAAAGAGCCTGTATGTGAGATGGCACAACTACTCCACTACCACTAGAGATCATCAAGGAATTGATGTTCAGAGGCTCCACAAGTCGTTCTCAGAGCTTGGGATTAAGGTTCCCACCATCTATGGCCTAAAGGACAACCAAGTTAAGACAGCCTGCAAGCAAAAGAACTGGATGTGCCTCAAGGAGTGGGCATTAATGGCCCTGAAAGCCTTTCTCGATCAGAACGAAGGCTGGGAAGAAGCCCTCCAATATAAAAATCTTTCAGATGATTCCGATTGGATTGGCGATCTTTCAGAACTAATTGACAAGTATGGTATTTCGATAAAAACCGCAGGAAGCCCAATGGGAGAACTGATAGCAGGACTCAAGGATAAAGGAATCTCAAAGTTTTCTACGAATATCGTTGCAATTGCCAAAGAGGTATGTTATAATTTAGATTATGAGAGGACAGATTCACATTTGGATAGTCTCATAGTCGATGTTGAAAGTAATTACCCGTTTCTTATGACAATGTTTAAGAGAACATACATGGGTAATTTTGATGAGGAATCAATGGTAAATCTTTTTGAAATGGTCGATGCTCTCGACCGAATTAACCTTGGAGGATGCTGAAATGGTAGCGTATTTAATTTCTGACGAAGGCAACATTAGTGTGGTATTGAAGGGCAAGCAATACTTCGTCAACTCAACAGATGATGTCCATGAAAAGATTATGGATGCCCTTCGTGAAGGAAAGACCGAAGATGAAATCTTCGACATTTTGGATCGCGTCACGGCAGTTCAAAACTATGTTGAGGACTCTGACGTTAAGGTTATTGATGGGGTTGTTACCTATCAAGGCGAGGAAGTGCATAACACGCTAACAGAGCGTATCTTGAAGTTTATGCGGAATGAACTTCCCGTTCAACCGCTTATCAACTTCCTCAAGAAACTAATGGAGAACCCTAGCTTTAGTGCAAGGCAAGAGCTTTTTGATTTCTTGTCTCACAAGAGCCTCCCTGTCACTGAGGATGGTGACTTCTTGGCTTACAAGGCCGTTCGTCACGACTACAAGGATAAGTGGAGAGGCGTTTTGGATAACTCAGTGGGCCATACCGTCACCATGAAGCGTTTTGGTGTGGACGATGACCGCAATCATGGCTGTAGTGCTGGGCTACACGCCGGAACCCTTGACTACGTTCAAAGCTATGGCGCGTTTTACGAGGACGAGGAAGGGAATCCCGATCCTAACTGTGATAAATGTATCATTGTGAAGATCAGCCCAACCGATGTGGTTAGTGTTCCTCTGGACTGTGAGTGTCAGAAACTTCGCACATGCGAGTATACCGTCCTCAAGGACTACGAGGGCGAGATGGAATATCATCTCTACATGGACGATGGCGATGAGTGGGATGATGACTACGATGACTACGACGACAGCCATGATGATGACGAGGACATTACCGAAGGATGGTTCCATATTGACACCGGAGGGCTTGACCCTCAGAGTAACTAGACTCATTCTCCGT
>Ga0208180_1000818_pt1 | contig 23033 bp, 26 predicted proteins | sample MalvireepMed_s16_FD_184241 | JGI IMG/M metagenome (GOLD analysis project Ga0208180, IMG submission 184241) | Marine viral communities from the Global Malaspina Expedition - Malaspina viral metaG DeepMed_s16 (SPAdes) (version 2) | ecosystem: Environmental > Aquatic > Marine > Oceanic | place...
TTCGTCATATGGGTATGGTGCCAGATGGCTACTACATCAATCGTCGGTTTACCGATACTGATGCTTGGTTTGTCAAAACGGATGTGCCGAATGGAACTAAAATGTTCATTCGTTCACCTCTTCAGACTAAGATGGAGCCAGATTTCGATACTGGTAATCTTCGTTTCAAGGCACGAGAGCGTTATAGCTTTGGTGTTTCTGATTGGCGTGGATTTTTTGGTAACGCTGGTAACTAAGTGTAAAAAGGAGGGGGTAGTATTATGCTACCCTCTTCTAACTAAAAGGAGAAAACATGGCAGCAAATATTAAAACTGCAATAGCAGTAGGTGATGCTGTTCTTACATATGTAGAAAGTGGTACAACTGTGGGAAGTAATGGATCAGGATCTTCTCCTGTACCTACTACAACTCGTATTATTTCTTTACATGCTGTGGCAACGACAGGGGGTTCTTATTCAATTAAAGGCCAACGACAGATTACAGATAAAACAGCGGAAGGAACAGCAATTAAATTTCAGGTAGTGGCAAGTGAAGCATCAGACATTTATATGGGTGACATGGGTGTTGCTGTATATGGTGTTGTTTCTGTTTCTGGTCCTACTGATGGGTGTGTCTTAACTGCATTTGTAGGCTGATATGGGTACGTATTCAGACCTAAAGACAGCGATTATCAATACAACTGAGAATGATGGAACTGAGTTTTCCAGTGTAATTCCTGATTTTATTAGCAGGACAGAGTTACGCATGACCAAGGATATTGATGATTGTGGTCTTGATGTTTATACAGCTATTACGTTAGCAGCAAGTAATCCAGTTGTTAGTCTGAATGATCGTGTTCGCATTGTACGTAATGTAAATTATACTACCAGTGCATCCAGTATAAAAACAAATCTTCTGCAAAGGACATATGAATATGCTATTGATTACTGGCCGTATGTTAGTGCTTCTACTGGTACACCACGTTACTATGCTAGAAAAAATAACACTTCTATTTATATTGTTCCTACTCCTACTTCTACACTAACAGGAGAAATACAAACAGTTTCACAACCTTTACCCCTAGCTTCTGCAACAGGTACAAGTGTAACAACAACAAATTACTTTAGTGAGTATTGTTATGATGCCCTGTTCTATGGTTGTATGATGGAAGCTACAATGTATATGAAAGATTGGAATACACTTCCTCTATGGCAACAGCAATATGAATCAGCAATTATAACACTCAGGAATCAGGCTAGAAGGACAAGACAGGATGATATGGCAGTAGCCGCTTCTCCTGCTGGTGCTCCTGATCCAGTACAACAAGGAGAAAGCTAATGGCTAATTTAACACTAGAGCAAAAAGATAGAATTAAGTTTGAAAAAAGTAAGGCTGCATATAAAGCTGCTGACTCAAACATGATGAAAAAATTAAGTCAAATAACTAAAAAAAGATCACAACTTGAAAAGAAATCTTTAGCTGCATATAAAAAAGGAAATAGAGAAGCAGGTAAAAAATTTCAACAACAAGCTGATAAGTTTACAGAAGAATATAATAAAGTTAGAAAACAAGGCATAAAAGATAAAAAACTTGTTGATACTTATGGTGGTGATGCTAGAAAAGCTAAATCATTTGCTTCAGATAGAAGTAAAAAAACAGATAATGCTATTGGTGCAACTATTGCTTCTGCAAATCGTATAAGTAAAATGGAAGCTAAAGCTGCTAAAGCAATGAAAAAGGAAAATAAGTTAAAAGGTGGTGGTAAAATTCAATATCGTAGTATAGGTGGTAGACTTAGTGGTAACGATATTATAAAGATGATATATGACTAATGGTTAGCAGAGCAAGCATAAGGCAACAGGTTATGAAAGCACCAAAGAAGAAGAAAAGTAAACCTAGTGGTAAGAGATTTAAAGATCTTACTGCCAAGTTAAAGAAACGTGGAGCTAAAAGCCCTAAAGCCTTGGCAGCATGGATTGGACGTAAGAAGTATGGTAAAAAGAAGATGGCTAAGATGGCAGCTAAAGGTAGGAAGAGGAGAGCCTAATGACTCGTTTTGCATCTTATGATCCTAGTATGGGAATTTCACCAGAACAGTATGAACAAAAAATAAAAAAAATAAATGAAAGTTTTTATGGTCCTGATAGAAATATATATGCTAATGAAAATAGTGGATTAAATAGTATGTTTCCTCCTAGAGATAAAAGAGGACAGCTTTCTGTTACTAAAAGTCCTACTGAATTAATGGAATGGGCACGAAATGAAAGAATGAATAGACGGCAAAAATCTCCTGAAGAAATGGCTTATTATACTAATATTGATGAAACACAAGGAAATCCTACAGTAAAAGATCCAGCTATGATATCTCAGGAATGGCAACAGGAACATCCACTTTGGCAACGAGACTTTGTTGATAGAGGAGGCCGTCGACCAGATTTTACACCTAGACCAAGTGGACGACCACAAGAGTATAGGCCAGAAATGATTAGACCAGCAGTAATGGAACCTCCATCTACAACAATGCCTAGCCCTTCTGGAGGACCATTTGGAGGAGGAGGTAAAGGAGGTAACTTTTTAGGTAGGTTTGAAAGATTACTGGATGGTCTTGAAGGACTTGTCGGTAAACTAGGCGGAAGTGGAAGTACACCTGAGTCACCTTTTCCAACAGGAGATGGTGGTGGATTAGCTGAAGTTATAAAAACACCTTTTACACCAACACAAGATTATTAAGGGAGATTAATATGAAAGAAGATAAAGTAATAAAAAAGGAAGTGATTGTTAAAGATGGTGGTCAGATGAAACAAAATATTACCACTGTTGTAGAACAACCTTCCAGTGTTGAAATCGGACCTATTAAGGTACAGGATTCAAACATAGGTATAGCCGTTATTGTAGCAATTATTATTGCAGCAGGTGCTTATATCGTTTGGAGAAAAGTTAAGAAGGGGAAATAAAATGCCAGGACCACATACACTTTTACAATATCCACCTAAACTAAATGAGATTCTAGGTAAACCTACAGGACAAGGCTATGGTGCAGCCAGAAAGGGTCCAGATGTAAAAGGACCTCCAAAGGATGTAGTTGTAGAGGAAGATTATAAACAAGGCAAGTCTTTTAAAATAAAGGATTAATATTATGGCTGAACGAAAAAGAAGGCGAGGAAATATCAAAAGGGCTGCTGATATAATACATAAAAGAGGCGGAACGCCTTCTGAAGCAAGAGCTAAAAAAGCTGGATTAGTAGCAGAGAAAAAAGCTTTAGCAGAAGGAAAAGGTAAAGACAAAGCAAAGGAAATAGGTAATAAAGTAGCAATATCTCATTTTGCAAAAAATAGAAATATAACAAATGAAGAAGCAATAAGTGCATTATTTGGAGGTTCTGAAAGAAGTCAGATAAAATATCCTGGTCTAGATTATAGTGTAGGGTTTTTAGATCTTTTTGGTACTGCTCAACTAGCTAAATGGGGTGTAAAAAGTATTCATAAATTAGGAAAAAAAGTTTTTGGAAAAACTAAACCAAAGACATTAGAATCTGCTGTTGCACAGGTAAGAAAAAAATTAAACTTAGGACCAAATGTTCCTGATAAAACTATTACACAGAAATTTATTAATAAACTAAAACTTCCTGGATTAACACCTTTAACTGCAAAAACTAAAGCATTACAAAACCTAAAAAATCCTCCACTACAGAATTTAAAGACTGTTGGTCAAGCCATGAGGAATGTTAAAACATCTAAACTTGGGCCAGGTATTAAACTTCCAAAGCCTCGTCCAAGAGTTGTTCCAAAAGGAAAACTGCGTTCAAAAATTATACCTCCTGTAGTTGCTGCTGCCACACTAACAGCAGGAAAATTAGGGTATGATGCATTAAAGGATAAAGAAAATATACTAACAAATATATTAAAGAAAGGCGAAGTTAAAAATAATAAGGTAGATAAAGCTAAAAATAATAAAGCAGGTAAAACTAAAAGTAATGTAAAAACAGGTACTGTAAATCTACTTAACAATACTAAAAAAAGACTAAATGCTAACATAAAGGCAGCAAAGGCTGGACCTAAACTTAAAAACAAAAAACAAAGAGTAAAAAAACGGAAAACAGCAGCAGAAGAACATGGTGCTTGGTCTGAGGAAGCTGGTAAAGAATGGTTTAAAAAATATCTGCCAGGTATAGAAGTAGAATACACATATCCTACAGATCCAGAAGATTGGGATGAAATGGACCCTAGTGGTAAAACAGATAAAACTATTGAAGAGGAATTTGGTGGAAGACAATGGTGGGAAAAGGAATCTAATAAACATGGTGGTAAGGTAGTAAAACGTCGAGGCGGTGGTAAGGCTTTAAGAGGCTTTGGTAAAGCTACCTATTCTGATAAGTTATATTAATGTCTTGGCCTGAAGCAGCAAAGATTAAACATCATATGATACGTCCTAAAGCAAAAGATTATGAAAATCAAAGTGATTACTTTCAGGCCGTTTGTAAATATATAGAGTTAAAATTTGAAGATACATATAAGAGTGAAAAATAATGGCAGTATCAGGAACATATTCATTTAATCTTGACATAGATGAGGTCATCCAAGAAGCTATGGAAATGATTGGTGGAGAGAATATACTCGGACATGAACCAGCTTCGGCTCGTCGTTCAATCAATCTTATGTTAAAGGATTGGCAGAATAGAGGTGTGTTACTCTGGACAACAGAGACAACGGCTGTAACTGTTTCTACCAGTGTAACTTCCTACGATCTGAGTAGTTCTACGATTGATGCCCTGGAAGTTGTCTTGAGAAGGGATGATACAGATCTTCAGCTTGAAAGGATATCACCTGAAGAGTTCTTGCTTATCCCTAGAAAGACACAAACAGGTAGACCTTCCCAGTATTCTATAAGAAGGGGTAGAGATAATCCTGTTCTGTCAGTATGGCCTATACCAGAGAATACAACTGATGTTCTCCATATAGAAAGAATTAGTGAATTACAGGATGTGAATAAGTCAGCTACACAGAATGCTGATCTACCTAAAAGATTTTTACCTTGTTTGACAGCAGGACTTTCTTATCAGATGTCTATGAAAAGACCTAATGTAGAACCAACAAGAATACAGATGCTTAAATTAAATTATGAAGAACTTTTTAACAGAGCTTTACTTGAAGACAGAGAAAAAGCTGTAATGAGAGTTGTTCCAAAGTTAAGGTATTTATAGTGGCAAGTAATAAAAATGCCTTGGCTATGTGTGATACATGTGGCTTTGTATACCCACATAGAATTATGAAGATGAATAGTTATGGTATGCTGGTATGTCCACAAGATTGGGAAGGACAATATGATTTAAAGAACCATCCACAGAACAAGATACCTGATGTAAGAGATAATCCAGCTATTCTTAATCCCAGACCTGATACAGGTGGTAGGGGTGTTCTCTGGAATCAAGCAACAACAAATTGGGAAGACACAGATAATTGGTGGCAAACAATATGACAGATTTAACAGGAAAACAAATAGCAAATACCTACAAGCAACTGCTCCGTCTTGGTGTTAGTACCAATAGTGGTGTCAGTGCAGGATTAACAACTGTTGAGACAGGAGATGGTACGGACTCCTCTTTCCAGATAGCTACAGGGGCTGCAAAGTTTACAGGAACTCTGGCTGTATCTGGAGCTACGTCCATAGCCAGTGGTCTGCATGTAGGTGATAAAGTATGTGCCAGTTCTTTCTATGGAGATGGCTCTAACCTAACAGGTGTTACAGCTACGATTGCAGGTAATATCTCAGTCAGTAATGTTACAGTAGGTGGTAATCTCTATGTCAGTGGGACTACAACGATTGTAGGGGCTACTCATCTACAAGCTGCTGTATCTGTAGGAGGGGCTGCTCAGTTTGGCTCTACTGTTACAGTTTCAGGAGCTACACAGTTACAGAGTACTGTAACGGCTGTAGGGGCTGCTACATTTAAATCAACAGTTACAGTAGAAGCTGCTGCTGCTTTAAAAAATAATGTAACAGTAGGTGGTACATTTAATGTTGCTGGTGCAGGTACATTTACTTCCAAGACAGAATTTAATGATGATGTCTCTGTAAGTGGTGCCTTAGATATAGCAGGGAATACCTCTATAGGAGGTACTTTTATGGCTACGGGGGCAGCTACATTCGATAATAATGTCTCTATAAGTGGGGGTCTGGTTGTTGGTGGAACGGTGACAATCGTAGGAGCCAATGTACAGGCTGCAAATGCCAAGGTATGTGCTTCCTCCTTTTATGGAGATGGAGCCAATATAACAAATATAACTGGATCTCAAATATCAGGTGATGTTTCTGTAAGTAATATAAAAGCTGCTGGTAATGTATCAGTAGCTGGTAGTTTTAATGTTGATGGTACTGTTACTATAGGGGGTGCAAATTTACAAGCTACTAATGCAAAGGTTTGTGCATCTGCTTACTATGGTGATGGTTCTAATATAACAGGTATTGTTGCTTCTATTACTGGTGGTAGAGTTGGAGGTAACTTTGCTGTATCTGCTAATCTATCAGTAGGAGGGACATCTAATTTTACAGGGGCAGCTACTTTTAATGATGGAGTATCTGTCTCAGGTAACTTGGCAGCAAGTGGTAATGTATCAGTAGGTGGTACACTAAGTGTAACAGGAGCAGTTAGCCTAGCATCTACCTTGAGTGTTGGTGGAGCTTCTAACTTTGCATCTACTGTAACGGTAGTAGGAGCAACAGCTTTAAAAAGTACAGTAACAGTAGGTGGTGCTACTAATTTTGGTTCTACAGTAACAGTTGTAGGAGCTACACATTTACAAAGTACTGCTTCAGTAGGTGGTGCAGCTACCTTTGCATCTACTGTAACAGTTGTAGGTGCTGCTGCATTAAAAAGTAATGTAACAGTAGGGGGTACACTTGATGTAACTGGTAATACTTCTGTAGGTGGTACTTTCATGGCTACAGGGGCAGCTACCTTTGATAATCACGTATCAGTATCTGGTAATGTTAATATAGGGGGTACAACAACTATAGCAGGGGCTGTTAGCCTTGCTTCAACTCTGAGTGTAGGAGGAGCTTCAAGTTTTCTATCAACCGTAACAGTAGCAGGTGCAGGAACATTCAAAGATAGTATATCTGTCTCTGGTAATGTTAATATAGGTGGGACTACAACTATAGCTGGTGCTGTTAGTCTAGCATCTACTCTAAGTGTAGGAGGAGCTTCTAATTTTGCTTCTACTGTAACTGTGGTAGGAGCAGCAGCTTTAAAAAGTAATGTTACAGTAGGAGGTACACTTGATGTAGCAGGTAATACTTCCATAGGTGGTACTTTCATGGCTACTGGAGCAGCTACTTTTGATGATGATGTGTCTGTTTCAGGTAATGTTAATATAGGTGGAACAACAACTATAGCAGGTGCTGTTAGCCTTGCTTCAACTCTGAGTGTAGGTGGGGCTGCAAACTTTGCTTCTACAGTGACCATAGCTGGTGCTGCTATATTTGAAGATGCAGTATCTGTAAGTGGGGCTGTCAATATAGCTGGTAATACTTCTGTAGGAGGAACTTTCTTAGCAACAGGCAAAGCTGAATTTGAAGATGATGTATCAGTCTCTGGTGCTTTAATAGTAGGAGGTGCTGCACAACTTAACTCTACTGTAACAGTTGTTGGTAATGCAGTATTTGTAGCTGATATACAAAAGAAAACAGCAGGTACAAGTAACTTTGCTGCTGGTGTCAATGCAGGTAATTCTATTGAATCAGGTGGTAACTATAATGTAGCCATAGGTGATGAAGCTGGAACAGCTATCACGACAGGAGATTCAAATGCTTTAGTTGGATATCAAGCTGGAGATGCTATTACAACTGGTATTCAAAATGCTGCTATGGGTACGGGTGCTTTAGGGGCTAATACATCAGGAAGTAATAATACGGCTGTAGGTAATAGTGCTGCTACGGCAAATACATCAGGATCTTCTAATGTTGCTGTAGGTGTTAATGCCTATCTTTCTGGAACTATTGGAACAAACAATGTGGCTATTGGCTTTCAAGCTATGGATGCTATGGTTGAGGGAGACAAAAATGTAGCCGTTGGAACAGGAGCTTTAGGTGCAGATATTTATGGTAATAAATCTGTAGCCATAGGACATGAAGCACTACTGGCACAAACACATTCTTCTGAACTTGATTTTCATAATACTGCTGTAGGTTTTGCTTCTGGTCTAAATGTAACAACAGGTTTGGATAATACTCTTATTGGAGGACTTGCTGGAGATGCAATAACGACAGGAGGTACAAATACTTTTGTTGGTAAGGATGCTGGTGGTGCTCTCACAACTGGAAATAGTACGGTTGGTATAGGAAAAGGAGCTTTAGCTGCTCAGACAACATCAGGTAATAATGTAGCTGTTGGTTATAATGCTGGCTTATCTGTCACAACAGGAACCAATATGGTTCTCATAGGAGATAATGCTGGTGATGCTATTACAACAGTATCTAATTTAGTTGCTGTTGGGAAAAATGCTTTAGGTGCTAATACATCTGGTACATCTAATACAGCCGTTGGTTATCAAGCTGGAGCAGCAATTACAACAGGAGCTTCTAATACTATCATGGGCTATGAGGCAGGAGATGCCTTAACATCAGGGCCAAGAAATGTAGCTGTAGGTTCAGGAGCTTTAACAGCAAATACAACGGGTGCAAATAATGTTGCAATCGGAACAAATGCTATGACTACTGATGTTTATAGTAATGGTACGGTTGCTGTAGGTTATCAAGCTTTATATACACAGAATTATGGAAGTGCTACTGATAGTTATAATACAGCTTTGGGATATACAGCAGGTTATGCTGTAACAACAGGAACTTCTAATACTTTTGTTGGAGCACTTTCTGGTGATGCTCAGACAACAGCAGCTAATAGTTCTTTTGTTGGTTATAATTCTGGAAGTGCTAATACAACTGGAGCCAACAATACGGCAATGGGAGCTAATGCTCTAACTGCAAATACTACAGGAGGCTCTATTACTGCATTTGGATCAAGTGCTCTTACTGCTAATACCGAAGCAGCTAATTGTGTTGGTATAGGTGCTTATGCTTTAACTGCTAATACAACAGGGGCTAATAATGTTGCCTGTGGTTTTTCTGCACTTGCAGCTAATACAACAGCAGCTAATAATTCAGCCTTTGGAGCTTTTACCCTAGATGCTAATACGACAGGTGCTCAGAATACAGCTTATGGTTATGCTGCACTTGGAGCTAATACGACAGCATCTTACAACGATGCTTTTGGTTTTCAAGCCTTAGATGCTTGTACGACAGGGGCAAACAATGTGGCTATTGGTTCTAATTCTCTAGGAGTTTTGACAACGGGCCAAAATAATACAGCCGTTGGATATAATGCTGGTGATGCTATTACAACTGGGAGTAATAACAGTATTTTCGGGCTTAATGCAGGAACAGATATGACAGATTCTATTGATTGTGCTTTATTTGGTACTGGAGCAGGAGAAAATATAACGACAGGAGATTACAATACAGCAGTAGGTCGAAATGCATTAAATGCCTGTACAACACCAGATCAAAATACGGCTGTAGGTAGATTAGCTTTGTATTCCACTACTACGGGTGCTTACAACACAGCAGTCGGAGCTAGTGCAATGCAGAGTGTTACTACAGCATCTAATTTAACAGCTATTGGTTATCAAGCCTTAGATGCTTGTACTACTGGAGCTAATAACTTAGCTTTAGGTTCTGGTGCACTTACAACTTGTACAACAGGATCTGGTAATATTGCAATTGGCATTAATACAGGAGCTTCTCTTACAACAGGTACTAATAATTATATGGCTGGTCTTGCTGCTGCTGGTTCTGTAACAACTGGTCATAGTAATGTAATTATTGGTTATGCAGCAGGGGATGCAATAACAACAGGTAATGGTCATGTAATGATGGGTTATAATGCTGGAACTGCAATGACAACCAATACTCAATGTACTTTGATTGGTTATGAAGCTGGTGACCAGATAACTACAGGAGCAAATAATACTTGCATAGGTGGTCATGCTGGAGGTGCTCTTACAACAGGAGCACAAAGTGTTGCTATAGGAACCTCTGCTCTTCTAGCTGCAACCGATCCTGTAAATAGCACTTGTGTAGGACATGATGCTGGTAAGGCCATTACTACTGGAGATTCCAACACATACATTGGTCAGGGAACAGGAATAGCTACGACCACAGGAAATTCTAATGTGGCTATTGGAAACGTAGCTGGTGATGCTATCACTACAGGGGCTAACAATATTTGTATCGGGATAAACACTGATCCAAGTGGGGCTACTGCAACACAAGAACTTGCTATAGGGTATGGGGCTGTTTCCAAGGGGGCTAATACTGGGTTCGTATCTTCCAATGGTGGTGGAAACTATTCTGGTAATAACTCAGCAGATTGGTTAACAACCTCTGATCGAAGAATCAAAAAGAATATCGTTGATAATAATGTCGGTCTTGAAAAAATAAACCAGATTCAGATTCGTAACTTTGAATATCGAACCCCTGATGAAATTGACGAATTGCCGAAAACATTGGCCGTTGGTGAAAAAGGTGTACAACTTGGGGTTATTGCACAAGAAATTATGGAACCGTTGCCAGAACTTGTGAAAAAGGAGAGCACTGGATTTTTTCGTGTTGATGGAGATAATATTAAATGGCTTTTGGTTAATGCCGTAAAAGAACTATCAAGTCAAGTTGAAGACTTGAAAGCTGAAATTAAAACTTTAAAAGGAGAATAAAATGGCTGAAGAATATATTACGGAAGACGAAATCAATCAACATTTTGTGGCTATGGGTCATAGTGTGGATCTGATTGATGCTACGATTGCTGATGATACAGAAGCAAAGAAGATGAATGGTGGTCCTCAAGGTGCCAAAGATATGGTTAAACGGAACACAGATCATCTTGAACTCCAGCTTGATAAGAGTTGGGCTGTAGCTGATAATCGGGATAAGTCTTCCTATACGGATGCTATCACGGCTGGCAAAGCTTATATTGCTGCTTGATGATGGCTGAAGAAAACAATGTAATTACCTTGAATGGTAAAGAATATGATTCCTCTAATTTGACAGACCAGCAAACATACTGGACTGCTCAGATACAGGACTTGCAAGTTAAAAGACAGAGTGTACAATTCCAACTGGATCAAGTCAGTGTGGCATTGGATTCATTTATTAATGCCTTGATACAAAGCCTGTCTGAAGATAAAGAGGAGGAAAAAGTAGCTTCAATTAATTAGGAAAACATTATGTTTTTTAAAAAACTATTATTAGGAATAGCTATATTATCTTTTATAGGAGGGATGTCTTTTGCTAAAGCTCCTGTCCCTGTTTCTCGTTTTGATTTAACGACAAGTGTATTCTGTGGTCAGACAAAGGGATTAATGGATGTCATAAAGAATGACATTAATGAAGAGACTGTCTTTATAGGAATGATGCCTGTGACTAAAAACATAAGCACCTTATTTCTTAATAAGGCAACTGGAGAATGGAGTCTGCTAGTCTCAGAAAAGAGTGGTATCTCCTGCATACATTTCTCTGGAGCTAATGGACTTCTTATAGAAGAAGATAAGAAGGATGCTAAAAAAAAATAAGGTTAAAGGACTTTTAATATCAGGAGAGAAGTAAATGGCAAGTACATATACAACAAACTTACGACTAACAAAGCAGGGGGATGGTGATAATCCTAATAGTTGGGGTCAAGTCCTCAATGATGGGGTTATCAGTCTGGCTGATAGTGCCATTGCAGGATATGTTACTGTCTCTATAGGTTCTACTGTTACAGTTAATTTAACAGAGAACCAAGGTTCTGATGATGAATCCAGAAATGCTTTCTTAGAATTTAAAGGTTCAATAGGTGGAACCCATACTTCTATCTTTGTTTTAATTCCCAATAATTCTAAAGGTTATGTAGTTAGAAATTCAGTATCCACAAACAATGCTACTGATGCTGTAATTTTAAGGGTAGCTGGTAATGCAGGTGTAACTATACCTTCTAGTGAAAATCGAATGGTTATTACAGATGGAACGTCAGTTTATCCAGTAGTTCCTTCTAATTTTTCTTCCAATATTACTGTTAAGGGTAATGTATCTGTAAGTGGTAATATGAATATTGCCAGTAATACTTCTATAGGAGGGACAGTAACAATAACAGGAGCTAATGTTCAGGCAGCTAATGCAAAAGTCTGTGCCAGTGCTTTCTATGGAGATGGTACAAATCTGACAGGAGCTATGCCTACAGGAGCTATTCTTCCTTATGCTGTTTCGGCTGCTCCTACAGGATTTGTACTTTGTAATGGTGCAGCTTTAAGTCGAAGTACTTATGCAACCTTGTTTGCTGTAGTTTCTAGTCTTTATGGTGATGGAGATGGTTCCAGTACATTTAATGTCCCTGATCTCAGAGGACGTTATATAGCTGGTTGGGATGTAAGTGCAACAGCTTCTTCTGTTCTTACCAGTGTAACAGTTGGTATGGTTATTAATACAACTATGGGTAATACAGGTGGTGTACAGGCTGTGACACTTTCAACAGCACAGATGCCAAGTCATATACATGCTCTTGATCCTCCACCCGGATATGCTCAAGGAGGGACTACTAAATTGGCACTTGAAGATGGAAGTATTATAACGACAACAGGTACAGAAAGTACTGGAGGAGATGGTGCTCATAGTAATATTCCTCCTACAATTATTTTAAATTATATTATAAAGACTTAAATATATGGTCGGTAAACTAGCAAAAATTAACCTAAAGCAGGGTTTTCACCGTGAGTCTACTCAGTATGAGGAGGAAGGCAAATGGTATGATGGGAACCGTGTACGATTTCGTTCTGGCAGACCAGAGAATATGAGAGGTTATGAAACTAAAGTCAGTGCTGCTTTTGATGGAAGTGCCAGAGATTTAATTGCCTATAAAAGTGCTAATGAAAAGAAAAGGGCTGTCTTTGGAACCCCTGATAAACTCTATGAACATGATGGTGACAGAATTGTAGATATAACACCTATAACTACAGCCGTTACCTTGGCTAATTGTTTTGGTACGAGTTCAGGATCAACACGGGTATGTTGTTCTGATGCTGCTCATGGCAGGGCTGTAGGAGATTATGTCTATTTTACCTCTACGGCTGCATTTAATAATGTCAGTCTAAGTACAAATGTTTATCCTGTTGTATCAATAGAAAGTGCTAGTGTTTTCACAATTTCTGTGACAGATGCTGCCAATGCTACAGCAAGTGATACAGGATCAGCTACATTTAATTATCTGATACCTACAGGTAATTCTATTGCTGTTGCAGGTACAGGTTATGGGGCTGCTATTTATCAGGCCACAGTTTGTGCTTCTCAGACAAGAGCATGGAATGAAGAAGCAAGTGCAGATGCAACAGATATTGTTTTTAATATAACACAATGGAGTCTGGATAACTGGGGTCAGGATGTTGTAGCAAACAGAAGTGGAAGTAATATCTTTTATTTTAACAGTGATGCTTCGACAGTTCCAATAAGAGCTACTTCAATAACAACATCACCTATTAGTGTTCATTCAATTGTTGTATCACCTAATGATCGACATCTGATTGCACTGGGGGCTAATGAATATTCAGCTTCTGCTACAGTCAGTGGAACTTTTAATCCTATGCTGGTAAGATGGTCGGATCAGGATGACAGAACAAACTGGGTTCCTTCGGTAAGCTCAACTTCTGGTGAGGTTGTCTTAACAGATGGAACTAAGATTGTTGGAGGTGTAAGGTCAAAGAATGCTATTAATGTATGGACAGATAATGCTCTTTGGTTAATGTCTTTTGCAGGACCACCTTTTACATTCAAGTTTCAACAGGCAGGTACTAACTGTGGATTAATGGCACAACATGCTGGAATAGATTATAATGGTGTGACTTACTGGATGGGTTATGATAATTTTTATAGGTTTGATGGTCAGGTAAGAACATTGGATTGTACAGTCAGGAGATATATATTTGACAGGCTGGCTATAAAATACAAGGAAAAAATATTTACAGGAATTAACTCAGAGTTTAAAGAGATTATCTGGCTTTATGCTTCTACAAGTTCAGGTGTAACAGAGTGTGATAGTTATGTTATCTTCTCACCTGAGAATAACTATTGGATTTATGGAGATGCTTTCTTCACAACCTTTGTAGATAGAGAAGTCTTTGGTAATACAATAACAACAGGAGTTACAGCTTCAGGAAATAATCTATATAATAATGAACCAGCAGGTGTCTTTACAGCTAATAATGAAGCACTAACATCATATATTGAGTCTGCTGATTTTGATGTACAGGATGGTAATTCTATAATGTTTATGAATAGATTAATACCTGACTTTGACTTATCCACAGGTAAACTAAGAATTAAAATTACAACAAAGAAATATCCAGAAAGTACAGAGTCAGTCACAAAAGAATTTGATATAGCAGGAACAACAACAAAGATGGATTTTAGAGCACGAGGAAGGCAAGCTAAAATCAGGGTATCTTGTAACTCACAGAATGCCAGTTGGAAATGGGGATCAGTACGGTTGGCAACACAGGGAGATGGAGAGAGATAGTGGCAAGATACCCTACCTTTCCTTCAGAACTTTATGATTTAAGTACTGAAGAAATAAAGGAAATGTATAATACTATACAGACATGGGGGGCTGTACTAGTTAATGAACTTGATGCAAGAGACTTAGAACTTGATGCAACACCTTCTAGTAATATCCTGGCTGTTGTAACAGTAACAAGTATAGGAAGACCTCGAAAGGGAGATATTGTCTATGCAGCAAGTGCAGGTAAATTTAGAGGATATGTAAGTGTAGGTTCGGAAACATCTTGGCAGGATTTAAACTAATGAAAAATATGAATAAACATTTTGATCTGGTTAATAATAGTACTTATATACGTAATCTTAATACAGGTGGTATTATAGATCCAACAAGACATTCTTTAAAGCAGACACAGAAAGATATGAATTTTAAAAAAATAAAGGCTAATGATTCTAATTTTATAGCAGAACAAACATCTCCTCAATCTAATTATGGAAGATTAAAATAATGTCCTTAACAGATTTACAAGACTTTCGGAAAACATTGGAAGAAACTAGAGAGCCAAGAAAAAATCCAATGGCTAAATTAGAAGTTTTAGCAAAATTAGGAGGGAAGGCCCCACAAGATGTAGCTATGCTAAATACACCTATTCCTACAGGACAAGATGTAGCTACACCTATTCCTATAGGACAAGATGTAGCTACGCTAAATACACCTATATCTACAGGACAAGATGTAGCTATGCTAAATACACCTATGCCTACAGGACAAGATGTAGCTACACCTATGTCAACTGCCCCGGCTCGTCGTTCTACCCAAACAATTCCCCCACCTGCTTCTTTAAATCAGCAACTAAAGAGTATCGCTCCTGAAGTTATTAGTACTCTTTATAAAAAAAGTAGGGTTAAAGGGTTAAAAGGTCTGGCTGGAACACCTATAACTGAGGGGTTATTGATGGCAACAGCAGATGAACAAAGAGGTGTTCCAGCACAGCATGGAGGGGGTATAATGGAACTAGCAGCAGGAGGAGAATTTTCTGGCATGGTTCCTGGTAAAGGACATGGTATGCAGGATAATGTAAGAATGCCTATAGCAGAAGGATCACAGCAAGTGGGAACATTAGCTGTTAGTCCCAGTGAATATGTAGTAGATAGTTATACAATGGCGGCTCTTGGTAATGGAAATCCAGATGCAGGAGCAGATGTCATGGATAAAGTTGTAGAGAATGTTAGACAAAGAGCATATGGTTCTAAAGAGCAGCCTAATGAAATTAGTGGTTTATCCGCTCTCAGACCAATGATAGAAAGGGTTTAAAATGGGATTTTTATCGAATATATTTGGTGGTGGTAAACCAGCAACAACCGTTGTCCAATCGAGTATACCCAAGGAGCTTTCGCCTTATGTGCAAGAAGCTTTGCAAGGTAGTCAGGACATTTACAAGCAAAGGCTTGAAGAAGGATATGTTCCTTATAGTGGGAAGACTATTGCCGATTTTACTCCTGAACAGTTACAGGCACAACAGGGATTAAAGAGCCTGGTAGGTACAACGACACCTCTTCAGCAGGAAGCTCTGGGAGGTTATCGTGGAGCAACTCAACAATTTACAGGGGATATTGCCCAACAGTACATGTCTCCCTATCAACAAGCTGTAATAGATGCTGAGAAGCAGGAGGCCGAAAGAGATTTTCAAAGCCGTATCATGCCACAATTTGAAAAACAAGCTATCGATGCTGGTGGTATGAGTGGTATGGGATCAAGAGCGGGTGTACAAGCAGCAGAATTAGGCAGAGCACAGATGGAAAGGCTTGGGAATATTCAAACCAAGGGTTTGCAGAGTGCTTACCTTGATGCCAGAAAAGGATTTGAACAGCAGAAACTGAGGGAAAGACAAGCAGCAGCAGATATAGCACAGCTTGGTCCTCAAATGCTAAAGTCTGGTATTGCTGAACAAGGTATTTTAAAATCTATTGGTGAAGAAAAACAGGCAGTAGAAGAAGATGTAATGAAAGAAGCTTATTCCAAGTGGCTTGAGCAACAACAATTTCCTGAGACACAACTGGCTCGATATCAAAGCAGTATCTATGGGAATCCTATGTTAAAACAACCTAACTATGTTAAGACAGAAACAGGAGCAACACCCAGTACAGGCCGTTCTTTACTAGGCTTGGGTCTTTATGGTTTAGATATGTATAATAGAGCTAAAAAGAGACATGGTGGTTATCTTAAAGATGTTCCCAGGTATGGCGGTGGAGGTCTTGGAGATTTACCTATGGTATATAGACAACAGCCGGGTATGGTACGCCCACCTGTAGAAGATTTTGATGATCATTTTGCTGGACAAGTTCCCTTATCAAAGACTGAAGTAAATTTTGATGATCATTTTGCTGGACAAACTTTCTCACAAGCACCTATGGTTGGAGTTCCACCAAATAAGACCACGCCCATGAGTCCTTTGGATTTAAAGGATGCACTACAGAACGCCTACACAACGGGAAATCTTTTAGAACTTAAAAGATTAAGTGCTCTGGCAGAAACAACTTTACCATTATCGGAGTTTAAGTTTTTAGAAAAACCTGAAAAACGTAAAGAAGGTATAGAAAAAAAATATGCAAAATTTACTGAGCATTTAAACAAAATTATAAAGGAAGAGCCTTTTGATTTAGGAGCATTCGGTTTGGGTCTCATGACTAATAAGACAATACCTGAACTTTTAATAGCGGATAGGGAGAGAAGATTAAAGAGAAATGCACCTTATCAAAAATTAAAAGCTTCTCTTGGTATAAAGGAAGTAGAAGAAAAAGCATTAATTGATGAGCAACAAGATCCCAGTGAATTTATAAGATTATTTAAAGAGGGGATAGCTAAACTTAGAGATAAAAAACGTAAGACAAGAAAAGATAAGGCGGTACTGAAAGCGGCAGAACAGAAACTAGGTATAAAAGTAGAACATCCTAAAAAGGCAGTAATTGAAGAAATTAAAAGTTCTCTAGGAAAAGGTGGTGCTTTTAAGCAGGATATTCCTGGTTTAATTAAAAGAAGTGGGGCACGAAAGCCACAGCATAGCTTAGTAAACATATTAGAAGCAGGTGATGTTAGTCAAGCAGAAGATACATTAGAAGACTTGTTTGCCAATCCAGGTTTTCAATCTGAAGTTATAAGTGCGTTTTCTAGAATGAGAGCAACACCAGCAGGGAAACAAAGAACAGTAAAAGATCTTACAGAGGCTGCTATTATCCAAGCTGCAAAAAATTTTAAATCTAAAGATACTTTTTTATTTGGTAAGGAATTTGAAAGGAAATAATAATGGCTTCTAATATTGAAGATCTTCTAGATGCTGATAGTAGGAGTTCTTTTGGAACAACTACTGATAGTCCTGTGACTTCTGGAACAACTATTGAAGATCTTCTAGATGCTGATAGTAGGAGTTCTTTTGGAACAACTACTGATAGTCCTGTGACTTCTGGAACAACTATTGAAGATCTTCTAGATGCTGATAGTAAGAGTTCTTTTGGAACAACTATTTCAGAAGTACCTCAACAACCTTTATATGATGACTCTTTTTCTAATCGGGTAGGTATTGCATGGGATGGTATGAAATCCAGCATGTATGAAGGATTAGGTGTTCTCTCCGATACTTTTGGTATGGAGGATTCAGCCAAGGATTTTAAAGCCACAGCACAAAGGTTTGAACAGAGTGCTCGTAATAGACCTCAATCCAGACGTACCCCTTCTATCACAACTGAGGCTCCTAAAATAGCAGGTCAGATAAGTGAAGGGGAAATAGACGAGGCTTTCTTTGCCACAGTTGATCAGGCGAATGCCCTAAGTGCTGCTGCCCTTCCTTCTCTTGTTCCTTCTATAGCGGCTCAGTTAGGTACAAAGGTAACTGCTCCTTTCCTGCGTTTTATTCCTGTTGTTGGTAAACCAGCCGCCCTTATTTATAGGATTGTTGGTAGTATGACACCTGGGTTTTTAATGGGTGCAGGAGAGATACATCAAAGAGCCAAGGAACTGGGAGCCACTGATAAGGAAGCTAATCTATATGCTCTGGGAGGGGGAACTTTAGTTGGAGCTTTAGATGCTTTTGGTGCTCGTCTTATTATAAATAGTTTTACCAAGGCCGTTGGAAAAAAGAATGCCGTTGCTTATTTGGCTAAGACGGTTCCTGAAAAAGTTGCCAAGGAGACAGTTGAAAAAGCTACGAAAACAGGGGCTATGGTTTCTTTAAGTCAGGCTTTAAAAGGAATAGTAAAGGGAGGTGTTAAAGGAGGTATTCAAGAAGGAGGGACGGAAGCGGTACAAGAATTTGTACAGGTAGGAGCGGCTGCTCAGGCTGCTGAAAAAGAATTGAAAGCTCCTGAAACCATATTTCAAATGATTGATGCCTTTGCCCTTGGTGTTTTCGGAGGTGGTCCTGTTGGAGGTCTGGGAGAGGGAATGTCTGCCTTGGTTAAAAAGGAAGCCTTGAACAGGTCTGAAGAAATAGAACAAGATGTAAGAGATGTAAGTACAACAGTTGCCAATGCTGCTACTGATCTGGAAAGTAATCTTCAGTCTTCCGCCGCAAAACGAAAGCGTACTGTTGCAACAGAGCCGGGTAAGATAATGGCAGGTCCAGCTAAAATTGTCAGGAGAGCAACAAGTTACCTAAAAAATGCTGCCAATAGAACCCCGGAGAGTGGTATTGGAAATGCACTTTTAAATGACCTAAATAATTATTATAATAATATAAATCAGGAAGTTGGTAAAGTATACTCTCAGGCTAAAGAGATTTTTGTAGATTTAAAAAAAGATTTTAAATTACCCTTTACCAAAGCCATACCTAAAAAAACATCAACAAAAGTAACAAGAGTTTTTAGAGGACAGGAATCTTCTAACGATCCTAAAATTAATAGGGCTGCAAGTACCCTCAGAACTCTTGTAGGGGATGTAGATCGTAATGAGGCTGGTGAAGTTATAAGGGATGAAAACGGGAAGCCCAGAAACCCAACAGGACTTTATAAAATGTTAGTAGATTCTGGTGTGGATGTTAATTATATGGATAACTATCTTAGTCAAGTTTATAAATTACCCATAACAGGGTTTGGCAGAAGAAAAGCCAAGAAAAAATTTATTGAAATACTAAAAAATAATAATGCTAGAAACCCTCTGGTTAATAAACAACTAAGAGAAAATGCTGAAGAAATAGTAAATAGTATTGCTGGCAATAATAATAATTATAATTTAGAAGACAGTGTAAATTTATTTCCTGCTGAAGGGGAAGGTCCAACATTGCCTGTAATAAAAAGATCTTTTGAAAAGCACAGACATATACCACCAGAAGTTGTTAAAGAACTTGATAAAGCTGGTCTTGTTGAAAATAATATCGAAGGTCTAATTAATAAACTTATTATTAGTAATGTAAAAAGAGCAGAGATACAACGTATATTTAATACCTATAATAAAGAGAAAGAGGCTTTAAAGTTTAATCCAGATGAAATAAAATATACACGAAAAATATTCCAGGCTTTGCAAAACAATTACAAACCTATGGAAACTGACTTGGGAAGAGTTCTAAATCAGTTTGCCGTTACAGCAGGATATATAACCACACTTCCTCTTGCTTCTTTCGTTGCTCTGGCTGAACCTTTTATTGTTTTAAGTCGGGTAGATCCAAAGAATGCTTTATACGGAGCCATGCAAGCTACTGTTACAGGAGCCAGAAAAGCATGGCGAACTCTAAGACCTAAGTTTAAACTCAGCGCATTGGAAAAATCCTTTGATAGTCTGATGCAAACAGCCGATCTAAGTCTGCAAGAAAGTATAAGGGATATAGGGGATTTATCTGTACATAAAAAAATAACAGACAGGTTTTTCAGACTTAATCTATTAGCACAGGTTACACAGTTTAGTCGGCATATTGCTTTTGCGGCTGCTCAAAGACAGATGAAGGAAGATATCCAGCTTATAGAGCAAGAGATGTCAACAGGTAAACGAACTATCGAAACAACCAGAGCCAGAAGAAGGTTGAGAGAACAGGGTCTGGGAAATATTCTGTCTGGTAGGCAACGAAACAGACCCAAGTTTGAAGCAGTCTTGCCTGTAAAACCACCCCTTCCTAAAGGATTACAAGAGTCTGACCTTGACCTTGCGAAAAAATATACGTCTTTGATCCTCCCTGATTCTATGGCTAAGAACGATGCACTAATGGAAAAATATAATAAGAGTAAGAAAGTTGTAAAGTGGCGCAAGGAGATGAAGAAATATGAAACTAAAAAGAAAAGCTATGAGGCAAGGCTAGAGAATTTTATTAAAGGTGAAGAAGCTTTACCAGAAATTGAAAAACAAATTCTTAACTGGTCAAGAGTTTCTGATACACAGGTTCCTCCTCCTGATATAATTACCAGAGCTTTGGGTAAAACTGTTGATGAAGTAATCATGTCACCCAATGTAGTCAATAGACCCTTATGGATGAGTAACCCACACTGGGCTACTGTTGCACAATTAAAAGGTTTTATGATGACCTTTGGTAATACGATAATGCCTAAGATATATAATGAAATATTAAAGCCTTTAAACCCAGCTTTAATGGTTCCTTCCCTGAGAAAGAAATATGGCTTAGAAGGAGAGCGGGGAGGTCTTAATCCAGAAGCTGCCTTCAGATATGCTCTAACTTTTGGTTTAATATTCTCTGCTTTATATGGGACAATGGTAATGAAAAATGCTATTCGTTATGGAGATGATGAAGACAATCCTGTTAATGATCTAAAGGGAGCCGAATTAATGTTTTATCTTTTAAAACAAAGTAACATTCTTGGTTATGGTAATATTTTGCTGGACTCCATCAACAGTTCTAAGTATGGGGTTGATCCTCTTGTAGCAGGGGCTGGTCCTGTTTGGAACAAATTATCTCGCTTTTTTCAGTCTATCTGGGGTCTAAAAGAGGGAAGACCTAGACAGTTGGCTAACTGGTTGTCAAAGAACACACCTTTTTATGGGGCTTTGTCTTCAAAAAGAAGAGAACCCTGGACAGAAACTATTGAAGAATTTTTAGAGGAATACTCTCCGGGAGGGAATTAAATGCCTGATAATCCAACAATGATATGGAATGCTATACTCAGTTTGGCCTGTGGCTCATTTATATGGTGGGTCAGGGGAATGGGTGTACAGATCAATGATCTTAAACGTAGAATATCTGATACCAGAGAAGAGATGGCAAAGGAATATGCTACAAAGGATGATGTAGAGAAAGACCTTGAACGTATCATGGACAGGTTTGACAGATTAGAAGCTAAGATGGATAATTTTCTGGAAAGGTTGACAAGAAATGCCTAGTTGGATTTACTTCTCAAGAAAAGAAATGGAGTGTAAGGGTACAGGTGAGTGTGATATGAATGAAGGGTTCATGTCCAAGTTGATTAAAGTCAGGGAGAAATATAACAAGCCCATGATTATTACGTCAGGCTTCAGACATCCTGCTCATAACATGGTTGTAGGTGGGGCAAGGAACTCTCCTCATACACAAGGCAGAGCAGCAGATATCCATGTTGTAGGCAAGGATGCTTACAGGCTTATCAGGATTGCTATAGAAGCAGGGATGACAGGGATAGGTGTCTCCCAGAGAGGACAACACGAAAAAAGATTTATTCATCTGGATGATATGGATAACAGTGGTGAACATCCAAGACCTTGGGTATGGAGTTATAAGTAATGGCTAAAAGCAATATGAAGGGCATGACTATTAAGAGAGGCCATAAACGTCCTACTAAATCTGGTGCTGGTCTTACTAAAAAAGGTGTGGCTAAATATCGTAGACAGAATCCCGGTTCTAAATTACAAACGGCTGTTACAGAAAAAAAACCAACAGGTAAACGAGCAACAAGACGTAAATCATATTGTGCTAGGTCTGCTGGTCAAATGAAAAAGTTTCCAAAAGCAGCTAAGAATCCAAATAGCAGATTAAGGCAAGCTAGAAAAAGGTGGAGGTGTTAATGGACCCTAAGTTTTTTATTACCTTGGGAGTTGGTCTATTTATACAGGCTGCTGGTGTAATATGGTGGTTGGCTGGGCTGAGTGCTAGTGTCCAACATAATAACTTTCAGATACAGATGATAGCCAAAGAAGTTAAAAAGAATACATCCTTTGTAGAACTCTGGCCAGCAGGAAAATGGGGATCAGGCTCCCTGCCAAGTGACGTTAGACAAGACCTGAAGATAGGAACTCTTGAGGCACAAGTACAGAAAATAATTAACAAGATTTATAACGGGCATAAGTAATGACCATGTTTGCACAGATAGAAGATGTCTTGGCTGATCAAGTTGCTCCTGCCTTACACATGCATGGTGGTGTTATTCAACTCTTGTCCTATGATGAAGACACCAAGAATGTCCATGTAAAACTCAGTGGATCATGTGCAGGATGTGCTGCTTCTACATTTACCCTTAAACTAGGGGTAGAACAAATCCTAAAAGAAACTTTTCCAGAGGATATAAACACAATCACC
>Ga0208180_1000822_pt1 | contig 22925 bp, 23 predicted proteins | sample MalvireepMed_s16_FD_184241 | JGI IMG/M metagenome (GOLD analysis project Ga0208180, IMG submission 184241) | Marine viral communities from the Global Malaspina Expedition - Malaspina viral metaG DeepMed_s16 (SPAdes) (version 2) | ecosystem: Environmental > Aquatic > Marine > Oceanic | place...
CCCATATCGCGCCTGATCTACTCGCCCACGTCTCGCCGTTGGGATGGGAACACATCAATCTAACCGGGGAATATCGCTGGCCCAAATCCTTAGCGTAGGATTCCGCCCCCTCCCGCAAACGCCCCCTACGATTGAGAAGCGCGGCGGAATCTCTTAGATTGATCGCTGGAGGCTTTGTTCGCGGAGACGCGCACATTGCCTTCTTTTCGTTTTAGGAAGCGCTGCCCTAAGCGACAGAAGCCAGAGCTTTGACAATGCGGCATTCCGCGATGGAGCCGACCATGTATCTTGATCCTATCGGTGCAGACACGCGATGATGGCGGTCACGACGGCGGTGGTTTCCGCGACGTCGCGCACCCTCACTGTGTCGAGGCCGATTTCAGCAGCGGGATAGTCATTCCCACCGGGGAATATCGCATCCCCAATGAACAGCATCCCGTCGAGCGGGACACCGCTCTCGGCACTCAGGCGCTTCAGGCCATAGCCCTTGTCGATCCCTGCTCTGGTCACGTCGATCGATGTCGTGCCACCGAGATTGATCGAGAGCTCCGGCAGCTTCGCGCGCAACGTGGCCTGCAACGCGGTCCTCTTCTTTCGGTCAGGATCCCACGCTTCCTTTTCCTTCAGCGGCGCTGCCTGCCCCAGGCCCGAAAAGGTGATCTGGCTGCCCCGGTCCTCGATCCGTTCGCCCCAGATACGTTCGTCGGCGAGACCGGCATCGGTCAGCGCCTGATCGAAGGCCGTGCGGATCTTCGCCTTCTCCGCGTCGTCGAACAGTTCGGCATAGACCGCGCGCCAAGCGCCATTGATGAACCGATAGAGTTTCGTGCCTGTGGTCGGCATCAACCAGAGACGGTCGAGCGCGACGCCGGCAGGAAGGCGCGAGGCGATCTGCTTTTCGAACTGCGGCCAGTCCCCGCCCGAGATCACCGCCACATCCGTGATGGCGAGCAATCGGGCGAGGATTGCGGCCATATCCTCCGATAACGGCCGCTTGCTCTCGGCAAGCGTGCCGTCGAGGTCGAAGGCGATCAGCCACTTCATGCCGCCTTCCCTGCCGGATCGCGGTAGGCGAGCAGCCTGAGCGCATTGATGACGACGAGCAGCGTCGATCCCTCATGAACCGCCACCGCTGGCCCAATGCCGAGGCCGAGGATGGTAGCAGGCACCAGGAAGGCGACGACACCCAGGCTGACGAAGACGTTCTGCCGGATGATTCCACGGGTATGGCGGCTAAGACCGACTGCGAATGGCAGGTGCGCCAGATCGTCGGCCATCAGCGCCACGTCGGCTGTCTCCAGCGCAACGTCCGACCCCGCCGCGCCCATCGCGATGCCGACCGTGGCGCTTGCCATCGCCGGCGCATCGTTCACGCCGTCGCCCACCATCGCGACCTTGTCTTCGCCGGCGAGCTTCTTGATCGCGGCAACCTTGTCTTCGGGCATGAGGTCGCCCCACGCTTCGTCGATCCCGACTTCGTCGGCGATCGCTTCGGCGACTTTCTGGTGATCGCCGGAGATCATTATCATCCGCGACACGCCCATCTCGTGCAGCCGACGCAACGCGGTCTTGGCAGCTTCGCGAGGCGTGTCCATCAGGCCGATCGCGCCCAGGTCGCGGTCCCCCTTGCGGACCACCATTGTCGTGCGGCCGTTCTCGCGCAGCTTCGCGATTGCGTCCTGCGCGCCCTGCCCCAGCGCCGGAATGCCCTCACTTCCGAACATCTCGGCCTTGCCGATCCACACCGTCTCGCCATCCACGCTCGCGGTGACGCCCCGACCGGTCAGGCTCTTGAGGTCGCCGGCAGTCGGCACGGCACGATCGTTCAGACGTTCGCGGCCGTCCTTGACGATCGCTTGGGCCAGGGGATGGTCGCTCAACGCTTCGACGGCGACAGCCAGCGCCAGCAACTCGCCTTCATCGGCGCCATCGACGGGCACGACATCAGTGATGCGCGGACGACCTTCGGTCAGCGTGCCCGTCTTGTCGAAAGCGATCGCTTTGAGCGACCCGAGGTTTTCGAGCGGTGCACCGCCCTTCACGAGCACGCCGCCCCGCGCTGCACGGGCAACGCCCGACAGGACCGCGCTCGGCGTTGCGATCGCGAGCGCGCACGGGCTTGCCGCCACCAGCACCGCCATCGCGCGATAGAAGCTGTCGCGGAACGGCTCGTCGACGACCACCCATGCGAACAGCAGGAGCACTGACAGGACCAGGACGGCGGGCACGAAGATCCGTTCGAACCGGTCGGTGAAGCGCTGCGTCGGCGACTTCTGCGTCTCCGCTTCGCTCACCATCTTCACGACCTTGGCAAGCGCGCTTTCATTGGAACGGCGTGTCACCTCGATCTCGATCGCGCCGCCGCCGTTGATCGTACCAGCAAAAACCCGGCTTTCCGCGTCGACTGCATCGGGCTTGGCGCGTGCCGCTGCGGCATCTGCGACCGGCACCTTGTCGACCGGGATGCTTTCACCCGTGACCGGGGCCTGGTTGATCGCGCTGGTGCCCTTGATGACGAAGCCGTCGGCAGGCAGGCGCTCGTTCGGGCGGACGATGGCAATGTCCCCGACGACCATCTGCTCGACCGGGATTTCGCTGGTCTGCCCGCCGCGTCGCACGGTCGCGGTTTCGGGCGCGAGCTTCGCCAGCGCCTCGATCGCCTTCTTGGCGCGGCCCATTGCATAATGCTCAAGCGCATGGCCGAGGCTGAACAGGAACAGCAGCAGCGCACCTTCGGCCCATGCGCCCAGCGCAGCGGCGCCGGCCGCAGCGACCAACATCAGCGTGTCGATCTCGAACTTCTTCATCCGGAGGTTGTCGATCGCCTCGCGCAGCGTGAAGAATCCGCCGAAGAAATAGGCTGCGATATAGCAGGCGGTCGGCAGCCATTCGGGCGCGCCAGCGACCAGCCTCTCGATCGCGTAGCCGATCCCCAGCAGCGCGCCACAGGCGAGCGCGAAGATCAGCTCGGTATTGGGGCCGAGAAATTCGGCGTGGCTATGGTCGTGGCCATCGCCGGGGCCGTGCTTCTCTTCGCCCGCGCCGTGGCCCCCGGGGCCGTGGTCGTGGCCGGCATGTTCATCGGCAGCGACCCGCTTGCCCACCCTCACCTTCAGCTTGCGAAGCGCAGCGCGCACCTCCTCTTCGGTGGTTTCGCGGCGATCATATTCGACCCGGACAGACCCGCTGGTGCTGGCGCTTGCCTGGACCACGCCGGGCAAGGCGCACAGCGCATCGCTGACCGTGCGCGCCCGACGTTCGTGGTTGATCCCCGTCACCTGCCAGATCGCATGGCCGTAGCGCTCGGTGATTTCGGCACCTGCGGCGCGCACCATTTCGCGCAACCGTGGCAGCGGCAGCTTGGCGGCATCGAAATGGATGCACAGCGCCGCTGGCGTGTTGCCGTCGAGACAGATCACATGCGCCCGCTCGACACCTTCGCGCTTTGACAGGGTTGATACGAGACGGTCCAGGCAGGCATCGGCCGCGTCAGGAAGGTCCGGCAACAACACTGGAATGTCGAGTTCGAGCTTGTCGTTCATGACGACCTCCTTTCGCTTTTCTTGGTTTCGGCCCGCGCGTCGCGCAGGATTTCGACACCGCCCTTGATGGCGATGATGGCGGTGGCGAAGCCGACCAGCAGGTCCGGCCAATTGGTACCCAACCACAGCACCAGCACGCCGGCGATCAGGATGCCGCCGTTGGAAATGAAGTCGTTGAAGCTGAAGGTGGTTGCGGCCCGGAGATTGACGTCCGGATCCTTGAGGCGCTGGAGCAGCCGCAGGCAGAGGTAATTCACGACGCCGGCGATCGCGGACATGACCATCATGGTAGGTCCGATGGGCTCGCTGCCCTGCACGTAGCGCCGTCCGACATCGATCAAGATGCCGCCCGCGAAGATCAGCAGCATGACGCCCGAAGCGACCGCGGCGCGTGTCTTCCATGTCTGGCCCCGGGTGAGCGCCACAAGGCTCAGCGCATACACAGCCGTATCGGACAGGTTGTCGACGCCGTTGGCGATCAGCGCGCTCGAGTCCGCGAAGAAGCCGGAAACGAAGAAGCCCGCAGCGATCGCCGCGTTCAGCAGCAGGACGATCCACAGTGTGCGGCGCTCCTGCCCGCCATTGTTGTCGTTGCCCGGGATCATCCCATCATCTCCTCAAGTGTCAGCAGGGCCAGGAAGCCGACGAAAAACATCGAGCTGATGAGCGGGGTGTCGGGTTTCTCGTGCGCCTCGACCAGCAACTCCTCCGTGACGAGGTAGAGCAGCGCCATCAGCCCGAAGCTGAGGAAGCCGGCGATCATCACCGGCGACAGCGCGGCGACCGGCACGGCAGCGAGCGCGCCGATCGGCAGCAGCAGGGCCAATGCCGAGACGATCACGATGATGCGCAAGCGCGAGCGATAGGTTTCCGCCAGCTCGTCGGTCAGCGTCAGTCCCAGAAATAACACTTCCAGAGTGAGCGCGATCGTCAGCAGGAGACCTGCCTTCTCGCCCGCCACGAAAGCGAGGCCGAGCACCAGGCCGTCGACCAGAATGTCGATGCCGATCGCGGCGAGTAGCGCCATCGGCCCCTTGAAGCGGGCCTCAAGAGCCTTGAGCCCCAGCATGGTCGCGACGCCCGCCGCCCCGCCGATCAACGTCGCGCTGGGCGATGCCTCATGCTTGACCTGCGGCAGGATTTCGGTCGCTGCCGCCGCGAACACGACGCCGGCAGCGAGATGCTGTAGGCCCGCCACGAGGCCAGGTTTCAACTTGGTGCGGCTCGCGACAATCGCGCCGAGCACGACCGCCAGCACAGGCGCAAGCGTATAGAGCAGTGCCTGCATTTCCTAGGACTCCTCCGGGGTTCGGTGGCAGACGCGGATCTTCCCGCGTCGCGTGAACGCGATCGATCCGCCCGCCACGACAGCCCGCGAATGGTCGCCGCGAAACTCGTCACCGGTTCGCTGCGCGCGCAGGATCTCGGTCCTGCCCTTCGGCAGCCAGGTGACGGCCATTTTCAAGCCGTCATCGATGAAGTCGACATCGGCGCGTGTGCCGTCGTCGCAGTACATGATGCGCTGCGCGATTAGTTTCGACGTCAGATGCTTTTCATGCGCCGGCTCGGTAGGCTGGGTCGGCGCTGGATTACACGCCCCTATAACCGCCCCGGAGACGAGAACGACGCCGAGGCGCGCGATCGCCAGACCGGCCCGATTCAGGCCGCACAAGGTTGTCACATTTGAAATCGACGTGTCAGACATCGGTCTCTTCCGACGAAGCGCCCTGTGGCGTTCGAAGGCAGGGCAGTTCATCGCGTGCCTTCCTGCTCGCAGATCCGGGTACGGCCATCGCCTTCCACGATGGTGAGCTGCGACCCCTTGAAGGTCGCGGTGGCTGTTTCGCCGACATATTGCAGGCCCTGCGCTGGCGCGGTCAGCATCATCGGCGGTCCCCCGTTGGAGCGCCGCAAATCGATCTGCAGGCCGTTGTCCTTGTAATCGACGAACAGCGGTTCCCCGTCGGAACAGCGATATCTATGCCGCCCCATTTCCCCGGTCGCCACGGCGCTGTCGGACGAATGGATCTGCTGCTCCGTTGGCGGGGCTGGCGGCTTTCTTTCCGAGCACGCCGCGAGCCCGACAACGAGGATGACGGCGGGCAGCACCCGCTTACAGTGCATCATCATCGCGCCTTCCTCCTGTAGCGGAAGGGGACGCGCTGACGATTGATAGCCCGGGCAGGCTGACCTACCCGCCAGCGGAGATAGGTTGCGAGGCGATCGTCAGATTCGACCATCAGGGATCGCAGGCGGCGCAACATCATCGCCGCGAACGGCAGGGAGAGCGCCCCGCGCAGCGTGCAGCTATGCGTTAGCCTGGTGCCGCCATCGTCCCCCGCCAGCTCGTACCGCTCTTCGAGCGTGAACAGATAGGGGATGCCGCAGGACCAAGCGAAGGCGTGCGGTTTATCGAATCGATCAATCCGTGCTGGCGTCCGAATTGGCCGGGTGATGCCCTGGATCGCAAAGGTGCATTCTGTGTCGCCGAGCCGGGACGGATCATCGAGAAATACGAGCGGACTCCACGCCCGGCGATGATCCGGATCGGTGAGTGCCGACCAGATGCGCAGTGGCCCGCCGTGAAGCATCGAGCTGGTTATGGTGCGAGGCATATCCCCATCTCCCAGAGATGGGCGGGGCGATCGCGGATCGCCCCGCCCATCCATCAGGCCAAGTTGTTCACGAAGGTCTGACCGTGGTCGTCCCCTTCATGCTCCTCATTGTAGTGCTCGGGTTTCTCGATCACTTTCTGCCCGAACCGGGCATAGAGTGTCGGCAGCACGAACAGCGTAAGAAGCGTCGCCGAGATCAGACCGCCGATGACGACCGTCGCCAAAGGCTTTTGAACCTCTGCGCCGGCGCCTTCGCCCAGCGCCATCGGCACGAAGCCGAGGCTGGCGACTAGCGCGGTCATGATGACGGGTCGCAGACGCTGCATCGCGCCAACATGCGCGGCTTCCTCGCGGCTCATCCCTGATCGGATCAGATCTTGGATCGAGCTGACCATGACGAGGCCGTTGAGGACCGCGATGCCCGAGAGGGCGATGAAGCCCACTGCCGCCGAGATCGAGAAGTCCATGCCCCGCAGGAACAGCAACAGGACGCCGCCCACCAGCGCGAAAGGCACGCCGGTGAACACGATCGCGGCGTCGCGGACCGATCCCAACGCCCCGTAGAGGAGCAGCAGGATCAAAATGAAGCAAGCCGGAATGACCAGCTTCAGCCGTTCGCTTGCCGATTGGAGGTTCTCGAACTGGCCGCCCCATTCGAGATAGGTGCCGGCAGGCAGCCGGAGTTGGCTGCCGATCGCCGCCTGCGCATCCGCCACGACGGATCCGACGTCGCGGCCACGCACGTTGGCTTGCACCACCACGCGCCGCTTGCCGTTCTCGCGGCTGATCTGGTTCGGACCATCGACCACCTTGATCTCGGCGACGCTGGACAGCGGTACATAGCCGCCGCCTGCCACCGGCACCTGCACCTGTTGGAGCAGGCCGATGTCGGCACGCTGCGCCTCCGACAGGCGGATCACCACGGGGAAGCGACGGTCGCCCTCGAAGATCTGGCCCGATGTTCGCCCGCCGATCGTCGCAGTCACGGTGTCCTGCACATCCTGAGCCGTAACGCCCAACCGCGCCATCGCGTCGCGGTTGACGCGAATGTCGAGCATGGGAAGACCGGTCGTCTGCTCCACCTTCACGTCCGCTGCGCCTTGCGTTCTGCGCAGCACCGCCGCGATTTGCTCGGCCGTCCGGTTCATCTGGTTGAAGTCGTCCCCGAACACCTTCACCGCGATGTCGCCGCGCACGCCGGCGATCAGCTCGTTGAAGCGCATCTGGATGGGCTGGGTGATCTCGTAGGCATTTCCCGGAATCTTCGCGAGATTACCCTCGATCCGGCTGACCAGCTCCTCCTTGGGAAGCTCAGGATCCGGCCAATCCTTGCGCGGCTTCAGGATGACGAACATGTCGGTCGCGTTCGGCGGCATCGGGTCGGCCGCCAGCTCGGCGGTGCCCGTCTTGGAATAGACGAATTGCACCTCCGGCTGCTTCGACATCATCCGCTCGATCGGCACCTGCATCGCCTGGCTCTGCTGGACCGACGTTGCCGGAATGCGGAGCGACTGGATCAGCAAATCGCCTTCGTCGAGCTGCGGCAGGAACACCGAGCCGAGCGTAGTGAAAGCAAGCGCCGCCACCACAAGGCTTCCCACACCCGCACCGATCGTCAGCGTCGGGCGCTTCATGGCCCGGTCGAGACCGGGTTCGTAGCGCTTCTTCAGCCACGTGATGATGCGGCCGTCCTTCTCCTCGACCTTCTTCGACAGCCAGATCGCAATCATCGCCGGCACGAAGGTGAGAGAGAGGATGAAGGCGAAGGCGAGCGCGATGATGACGGTCAGCGCCATCGGTCCGAACGTTTTACCCTCCACGCCGGTCAGCGTGAGCAGCGGTACGTAGACGAGGATGATGATTGCCTGCCCGTACACAGAGGGACGGATCATCTCACGCGCAGCGGCTGCCACGGTCGCGAGCCGTTCCTTGACGCTGAGCAATCGGCCTTCATGATGCTGTTGCTCGGCAAGCCGGCGCAGCGCGTTTTCGACAATGATGACGGCGCCGTCGACGATCAGACCGAAGTCCAAAGCCCCAAGGCTCATCAGATTGGCCGAGACCCCAGCGCGCAGCATACCAAAGCCTGTCAGCATCATGGTGATCGGGATGACCAACGCCGCGATCAGGGCCGCACGGAAGTTGCCGAGCAGCAGGAAGAGCACGACGATGACCAGCACCGCGCCTTCGGACAGGTTTTTCGCGACCGTCTTGATCGTCGAATTGACCAGCTCGGTGCGGTTCAGCACCGGCTGAATTACGACGTCAGGAGGCAGCGAAGCGTTGATCGTCTTCAGTTTCTCAGCGACCGCGGTCGACACGATGCGGCTGTTCTCGCCGATCCGCATGATCGCCGTGCCGACGACGACTTCGGTACCGTTCTCCGATGCCGAACCCATGCGGATCGCCTGACCCGTCTTCACAGTCGCAACTTGTTCGACCGTGATCGGCACGCCGTTACGTGTCGCGATCACGGTCCTGGCCAACTCGCTGGCATTACGAACGAGCGCATCCGAGCGAACAGCCAGACCTTCGCCATTGCGATTGACGAAGCCACCGCCGACGCTGGTGTTATTGCGCTCCAGCGCATTTCCCAGGTCCGTCAGCGTGATGCCGAGCGAGGCCAGCTTCTGCACGTCGGGCACGACGAGGAACTGCTTGGCGTAACCGCCAATCGAGTCGACACCGGCGAGGCCCGGTGTGGTCTTCAGAAGCGGCGTCACGATCCAGTCCTGCGCGGTGCGCAGGTAGGTCGCCTTGTCCTCTTCGGTCGTCAGTCGCTCGCCCTCTGGCGTGATGTAGCTGCCATCGGGCTGTTGGCCCGGTTCACCGGGCTTGTGCTTGTCGTCCTCGCGATGATCGAGACGAACGGTGTACATGTACACCTCGCCCAGGCCTGTCGCGATCGGACCCATTTCAGGGTTCACGCCGTCGGGCAGATTCTCTTGCACGCCCCGCAGACGCTCGCCCACCTGCTGGCGGGCGAAATAGATGTCCGTCGCGTCCGAAAAGACCGCCGTGATCTGCGCGAAGCCGTTGCGGCTCAACGAGCGCGTATATTCCAGGCCGGGGGTGCCGGCGAGCGCGGTTTCGATTGGAAACGACACCTGCTTCTCGACCAGCTCGGGCGAGAGGGCAGGCGCGCGGACGTTGATCTGGACCTGATTGTTGGTGATGTCCGGCACCGCGTCGATCGGTAGCCGGTAGAGGGAAAAGGCGCCGATGGCGGCGACGATGACGGTGAGGAGCAGGACTAGCCAGCGCTTCTCGACCGCCCAGGTTACGATACGGGCGATCATGGCTTAATCCTCGTGGCTCGCTTCGCCCTTGCCGATCTCGGCCTTGAGCGTGAAACTTCCGGTGGTGGCGATCTGTTCGTTGCCGGTCAGGCCCGACCGGACGATCACCGTGTCGCCCGACGCATCGCCGAGCTGGACCGGGGTCGCCTTGAAGCCGGTGGGCGTGCGCACGAACACGACCGACTTGCCCTCGAAACTCTGGACCGCCGTCGTCGGCACGCGGACCGCCCCGCTCCCGCCGCTGCCCGTGAGCTGCACGGCTGCCGTCACAGGCTCGCCGACCCGCCATTCGCCACCGCGATTGTCGAGGGTGGCGAGCGCAGGCACGAGCCGCGTCTGCGGATCAAGCGCCGGCGACACGAAGGTCACGCGGGCGGTCGCCTGACGGCCTGCCGCCTTCACCAGCACCGTATTGCCGGGACGCACCCGGCCCGCATCCTCGGGCTTGAGATTAAGCGCGATCGACACCTGGCTCAGGTTGGCGATGCGATAGAGTTCGGCATCCGCCGCGACCGTTTGTCCCAGCGTCACGGGGCGCGCAATGATCTGGCCCGAGATCGGCGCGGCAATGCCGAGCCGGTTGAGCCCGCCGCCGCCGACACCCGCCGCCGAAACCATGCTCTGCGCCTGCGTCAGGGCGATCCGCGCCTCCGTCGCCGCTGTGCGGGCGGCGATCAGATCCTGTTCAGGGGAGACTCTCTGCGCGAACAGCCGCTGTTCGCGCGCGAGGTTCGAATTAGCGAGCTGAAGCCGCGCCCGCGCCGCCTCGACCTCGCCCTTGATCTGCGCCGCCTCGCGGCTTTCGATGACCGCAATGGTCTGGCCGCGTCCGACCGATTGGCCGAGGTTACGGGTGAGCGCGACCACGCGTCCCGCAATTGCGGCCGAGACGACCTGCGTTCCCTGTGGGTCGCCCTCGATGATCGCGGGCAGCTCGATCGTCCCGGCCCCGCCGATGATCGGCCGTCCGACCTGGACGCCCGCTGTGGCGATCTGGTCGGCACCCAATGTGACGACGCCTTCACCGGCATGACCGCCTTCAGCACCGCCCTTTTCCGTGCCCGCTGCCGTCTCATTGGCAGCTGCGCCTTCGGCAGTTGCCTCGTTTCCGCCATCCTTGCCGCCGCAGGCAGCCAAGAGCAGGGCGAGCGACGCCGCGCCCGCGAGATAAAAGCTCTTCATCACTGATTCCCCCCATTGGGCGCACGAGCGGTCAGTCGCTCCACTTGCGCGCGGGCATTCTGGTAATTGGCAAGCGCGTCGATCGCGGCGACCCGCGTTTCGGCGAGCGTGCGTTCAGCATCGAGCAATTCGAGCTGGCCGAACTTGCCCTCGCGATAGCCGATCCGCGCGATGCGGGCGGCCTCCTGTGCAGCCGCCAGCGCCGGCCCCGACGCCGCACGAGCCGTCGTTGCGGCATTGGCCGCCTGCGCCTGCGCGTCCGTGATCGCCTGTTCGATGTCGAGCGCGGTCACGCGGCGCTGCGCATCCGCCTGGGTCCGCTGCGCGGTCGCCTGCGCAATCGCGGCGCGACCATTGTTGAACACCGGGATCGGGATCGACACGCTGAACACCGCCGCCATGTCGTTGGTCGCTTCCAGGCGGCGGATCGACGGCCCGACGTTCAGGTCAGGCACGCGATTGGCGCGCGCGAGCCGCACGCCGGCTTCGGCAATGGAGAAATCCGCGTTGGCTGCCGCCAGCGCGAGTGTGCCGGTCGTGTTGACCGGTGCCAACGGCCCATAGACGTTCACATCGGGAAGGCGATCGAGCAGCGTGTCATCGAGCAGGCCGTCGATCGGCCGTCCGATCCGACGCGCCAGATTGGCGCGGGCCGCCTCGGCCAAGCGAAGCTGCCGCTCCACATTGGCGTCGGCATTGATACGCGCGACATCCGCGCGCTGTTGCTCGAGTGGCGATGCCCGCCCTGCCTGCACGCGAACGCTCGCGGCCCGCAGCGCATCGCTGGCGATCCGGGCCTGATCGCGGGCTGTCATTACCCGGCGATCGGCCGCGACCGCTTCGACATAGAGCTGCGTTACCTGAAGCCGGACATCCGCCGCGATGATCGCGGCCTGGATCTCGGCCCGGGACAATTGCGCATTGGCGACCGCGACGCGGGCGCCGCGCTTGCCGCCTAGCTCGATCGGGATCGCAAAGCCGACCGTGGTTTCCGCGCTGCGGACCCCCCGATACGGCCCGGAGCCGATGACATTCTCGACTTGGCCTTGAACCACCGGATTGGGCCGCAAGCCGGCGACTGTGCGACCTGCACGGGCCGCGTCGATTCCAGCTGTCGCCGCTTCCGCAGCAGGGGCCGAACCGCCCGCTGCACTGACCGCTTGGTCAAGCGTGTAGACCGGCGCATCCTGCGCAACAGGCGCGGACGGTCCGACCTGCGCCTGCGCCATCGTGGCGCAAGACGCTGCGGCCAGCATGGCCGCGAGGATACGATTCATGAAAATAGGACTCCTGACGATGATCGACAGGGGCGCGCCAACGCACGCCCAAATCGGACGTCAGGCTTGGGGGGGCCTCAAATGGACCATGCCGGTGCGGCCGTCGAGCGACGCAGAGGCGGAGATTGTCGGCTTGGGCACTGTGAGGACGGGGGTATATTCCATCGTCGTGCGCGCAGGCGCGCCGACGTCGTGTCCGTGACAATAATTGTGATGATGCGGGACATTCTTGTCCGAGTCCGATGGCACCTGATCGATGTCACCGGCGGTATGGACCGTGAACTCAACGCCCGCGATGCTTCCCCCCGCCAGATCGGCGGCATGGGCCATGCCGGAGAAGCTGGTCAGGACCAGCATCAGGCATGTCAGGAAAGGCAAAAAGGCTCGCACTAGCTTGCCTCTATCACGGAAGGGTTTTCATGTCATTGCACTAATTCGAACCAAGGGTCACTGAGCCGGAACCCGAGCGGGATCGGTCGCGCCCGTTCCAGGCGAACCCGACCGCAATGGCGACCGCCATCAGGAGTTGCGCCAGCACCGATTGCCAAGTGGGAAACACGCCGAGCATCGACAGCCGTGGCACGTCCGCGAGCGGTGCGATGTTGATAAGGCCGGCTTCCTGGAGCGCGGCGACGCCTTTACCCGCCAGCACGACGGTCAGGACCGCCATGAGCCAGGAGCTATAGCGGAAGAACTGCGCGATCGGCAGCTTGCGACTGTAGCGAAGCATGGCCCAAGCGATCAGGCTGAGCAGTCCAATCGCCGACCCGGCCCCCGCGAGAAGCATCCCGTTGTCACCTTGCGCCGAAAGCGCGGCATAGAACAGGATCGTCTCGAAGACCTCGCGATAAACTACGACGAACGCCAGCCCGAACAGGAACCAGCCCGACCCGCCCGAGAGCGCCCGCGACATCTTCTCGCGAATATAGCGCTGCCACTGATCGGCCTGCGCCTTGCCGTGCATCCAAATCCCGACCGAGAGCAGCACGACCGCGGCGAACAGCGAGCCAAACCCTTCCGTCAGCTCCCGGCTCGCACCGCTGATCCCGATCGCATAGGTGGCGACCGCCCAGGTGATCCCGCCCGCGATGATCGCGCTGACCCAGCCGCCATGCACGTACCGCAGCGCCTCGCCGCGCTCGGCTTTACGCAGGAACGCGATCATGGCGACAACGATGAGCAGGGCTTCGAGCCCTTCACGCAGCAGGATCGTGAACGCGCCCAGGAACGTGGACGCTTCGGTGGCGGCATCAGGCGCGAGCGCCGCTTCCGCATCGTCGAAAAGGCCGCCCAGTACTGCGACCTTCTCCGCGAGATCATCGGGCGACGCGCCCCGGTCGATCGAGGCGCGGAACTCCCCCATCGCGCCCTCGATTCGACCCATCAGCGTCGCGTCGCGCGCGGTGAGTGTTGGCTCGATCGGCTCGAACCCATCGAGATAGGCCGACAGCGCCAGCTCTTTCGCCATGCGCGCATCGCCGCGCCGCGCAGCCGCCACGCTTTCGGCGAGTTTGGCGCGGGCGACCGCGAGCGAGCCGGGAGCCTGTTGTATCACCTGTTCGGGATGACGACGCAGGAACGCGAGCACTGGGTCAGCCTTGGCGTCGCCGATCGCCGCGCCGAGCGCGGCCGGGGTGAGCGCGACCAGGGTTTTCAGGTCCGGAATGCGCCGGCGAAGGGTCGGGTCGGATTTCCAAAGCCGCTCGCCTTCGCGCGCCTGCGCATCCGTGAAGGCGAAGCTCCCGGCTCGGAATGCTAACGCCCAGCGCTGATCGTTGGGCAGATCGGCGAAGCTCTGCATCGCGGTCCCGTCGATGCCTTGCGTCACCACCTGATAGAGCGCGAACACGCTGCGCTGGCGCGCGCGCTCGGCATCGGTGAAAGCAATCGGGGGCGTAGCGAGCTTGGCGGCGTCAGGGCCACGGCCGTTGCCCGTCATCCCGTGGCAGGACGCGCAGGATTGTCGGAACAGTGCATCGCTGGAGACGAGGTTCGGAGCCTTATCGGGCGCGAGCGGCACCGGGTAGGCGCGCAACAGATCGGCCGCGAGCCCGTGCGCCAATGTTGCCACCTGTTCAGTCGGTCCCTTTTCCGCGATCACCGCCTGGAGGTTGGCAGCCCGCTGGATGAGGGCTTGACGCTCCGGCTTCGCCGGCAGGCCCTGAAGCCGTGTCGAGACCGACGCGGCGAACTCCGTCATCTCGGCATATTCCGACGTGCTCTTGATCCGACCGTTGGCGACCGCGCCGCCATAATCGACGGCCATATAGTCGAGCAGCCGCCATGCGGTTTGCACGTCGCCGGGTTCGGCGATTGCCGCAGCAGGGATCAGCAGCGCCGCGAGCGCGGAGAGCAGCCGCAACGAGAGCATTGCCCGGATCAACGCGAGCAGACGCACTACCGCTCTCCCAATTCGCGCCGAGCGCCAGTGACGATTTCATAAGCGGAGTGGAGGAACAGGAGGGCGATGAGGCCGGCGACGGCGAGGTCCGGCCAGGCGCTTCCTGTCCACGCCACCAGACCGGCCGCGGCGATCACCGCCACGTTGGCGAGCGCGTCGTTGCGGCTGAACAGCCAGATCGCGCGAACATTGGCGTCCCCTTCCCGGAAACGCGCAAGCACCAAGGCGGACACGACATTGATCGCGAGCGCGACAACGCCGATTGTGCCCATCAGTTCGGCATCGGGCGCGGTTGCGTTCAGGGCGCGCCAAATCGCGAAACCGATTACGCCCACGCCAAGCGCACCGAGAAACAACCCCTGCGTCAGCGCGACCTTTGCCCTCGCCCGTGCGGACCAGGCAAGCGCGAGAAGACCGATAAGGCTGATCGACCCGTCCCCGAGAAAATCGAGGGAATCCGCTTTCAGCGCTTGGCTATCGGCGATGAACCCGCCGAACAGCTCGGCGACTCCGAAGCCGAGGTTGAGCACCACGACGGTCAGCAGCGCACGGCGATAGGCCGGATCGGTTTGCGCGCGCGCGGGCTCCCCGTGGCACCCGCAGCTTTCGGTAGAAGCATTCATGCGGCCTTCCTTACCACCTCCAGTCGCTGTAGAAGCAAGCGAAATGTGCGACACGTTCGCATAAGCAAGGATGGCATGATGAAGCCGGTGATGATTGGGCAGCTCGCCAGCGAGACCTCGACGAAGGTGACGACGATCCGCTTTTATGAGTCGATCGGGTTGCTCCGATCCGCCCCTCGCACGGCGTCGGGTCGCAGAACCTACGATGCCAGTGACATTGAGCGTTTGCACTTCATCCGCAACGGTCGCCGGCTTGGCTTCTCCGTCGACGAGATCCGTTCGTTGATGGGGCTGGCGCAGAACCCGGACCAGGATTGTGGTGCCGCCTCAGCTATCGCTGCTCAGCACCTCAAGGATGTGGAGGAGAGACTGGCGCAACTCGCGGTGTTGCGGGATGAGTTGGCAATGCTCAGCCAGAGCTGCACCAAGGCGCGCATGGCCGATTGTCGGATCATGAAGGCGATCGGCAAAGGCCACCCTCAAGCCGATCAATAATAATCGGCCAGCCTGAGCTCGCGCACATCACCCGAGGCCATCGTCAGCTTTACGAGGGTGCCAGCAGGCCGGGAGCGCACTTGCCAGAGCTCCCCACGCGTATAGTTCGCATCGATCGAATGGCCGTTCACCGCCACGATCCGGTCGCCGACCGCCCAGCCAGCCTTTTCCGCGGGACTGTTCGCCGCCACATGAACAACGGTGAGCGCCGTTGGTGAGGCTGCGAGGCCAAGGCCGCTACGGTCCTTCAGCATCGGCAGGCGACGACGAGGACCGAGTGGCCGGAGCCACACGAATCCGGCGGTCACGTCGAACACCACGTCGAATTGAGCGATCAGCGGTAGGCCGACATTGCCAACCGTGCTGGTGGAGAGCCAAGCTCTCATCCCGAGTGTGGGGACGTTCGAGACGCCAAGCCCTTCGATGTTGATGTTCTGGATCGTGAAAGCATCGTTGATACGCACACCATCGACGCCGCCGATCGCCGCGGTCGAGACGAGCTTCCCGTTCAACAGCCCTTGATCGCGGGCATAGGCCGACGAGAGCATCAGCGCGGCCGAGCTGCCAAGATCGATCATCAAGGGCACGGGAGGCAAACCCGAGACGGAAGCTCGAATGAACAGCTCCTGCTTGGCACCGCGCCCGAGCGCGACAGCGCGCCAGTCGGGACCGGCGAGAAACGTGCCTGACTTGACGACCGCCATACGCCTTTTCGCGAAATCGAGCGCGATGCAGCTACCCGTGAACATATCGGCACCGAGGAGGATATCGATCGGTCGTCCGAAGGCCGCCGACACTGAACTCAGATCACCAACGACGGCAAAGGGTAAGCGACGGGTTTCGCGGGCGAGCTGTACGTCGATGTCGCGGACCAGCAGCACCGGGGCCTTGGCGCTCAGCCCGCTAATCATGCGCCGCTCACCATCGTTCAAGCCGAGCTTCGCCGCGAGCGCCGTGCTCATGATCGACGCGCCGCTGCCACTGTCGAGCACCGCCCGCACCGGCACTCCGCGCACTTGTGCCGAAACAAGGAGGGTATCACCCGTGCCGACTTCCAGCGGCTCCCATTCGAGGTGAGCCGCACCGAAGTTCCACGAGCCCGCAGACCGGGAAGTCTGTCGCGCGAGCGTTGGAGAACCGAGCACCAAGCCGGTTCCACAGGCCACCAGCCGCGCCACTAATGAGCGTCGAGACATACCGATTGCTTCAACACGGGCCGTCAAAAAGCCACCTCCAGCCCCCCGTCCGCAGGAGAGCAAATTGCGGTTACATGCTCCAGCCACTGGAGGAGCAAGTGCTTTTGGTGCGCCCGAAAATCCTCAGAAGCGCTTGGAGAACTTTAGATGAAGGATGGTGCAGACCGCTTAGATGCCTTCCCGATAACGAACGGTTCCGGGGGACGCTGGGCCGATCGGGACCGCGAACGGTGTAAACGCTCGCGCTAAGTGGCGGCATTCTGATCGCGCTATTTGTCGGCGAGCGTCGCTACGCGGCTACCGGCTTGGTCTCGGCCGATCGCACATAGGCGTAGAGTTTTGGCTTGGAGATGCCGAGCATCGAGCAAATCTTGGCGATCGGCATCGTGTTCTCGTGGTAGAGCCTGACGGGCAGGTCGCGCTTGTCCTTGCCGAGTGCGGCCGGCCGGCCACCCTTCTTGCCGCGAGCGCGGGCTGCGGTGAGACCGGCCTGGGTCCGCTCGCGGATCAGGTTGCGCTCGAACTCCGCCAATGCCCCGAACAGGTGGAAGGTAAGCTTGCCCGACGTGGTGGTCGTGTCGATCGCCTCGTGCAGGCTCAGCAGCCCGACCTTTTCCTCGTCGAGGTAGGTCATCCATCCGATCAGATCACGGAGCGAGCGGCCGAGCCTGTCGAGGCGCCAGACCACCAGTGTGTCGCCGGCGCGAAGCAGCTCCTTCACCTTTTCCAATCCAGGGCGAGCGGCAGTCGCCCCGGAGGCCTTGTCGGTGATGACCTTCTCGCAGCCGGCAGCCTTCAGCGCATCACGCTGGAGGTCCAGGTTCTGCTCGGCGGTCGATACGCGGGCGTAACCGATTTTCATGCGTAGGGCCGGTGGCGCCCCGATCGGGCGCGGTTTGGGAAGAAAGTCGTCATCGGCAGGTCTATGTTGCCTTAGTTTTCTTTACCGGGTAGATTTACGTCGAACAGGCCGGTTTGGCAACGCGAGCGGACTCGCATGGCGATGGGCAGGCAAATCTCCGTTTTCCTTACCTGCGACACGGACCGTCGGCGGTGACGCATCCGGCGCTTGTCCCGCCGCTGGCGATCGAGCGCTACCGCGTCCTTGAACCGCACCTCGCCGATGGCATCCCGCTCGCGGACCTCGCCCGCACCGGCACGCTGAGCGAGCGGACGTTGCAGCGCTGGCTCGGGCGCTACCGTGCCGAAGGACTTGCCGGTCTCGCGCGTCTGCCGCGCAACGATCGGGGCAGGCTGCACCTGCCGGAACATCTGGTCGAACTGACCCGCACTCTCGCCACCAAGCGCCCGCGACCCCCGGTCGCCGCCATTCACCGAAAGGTGCAGGAACTCGCCATCGCGCATGGACACCGAACCCCCAGCTATGCGGCCGTCGCGCGTGTCGTCAGGGCGATACCGGCAAGCCAGATCGCCGCAGCCTCCGATCCGGCCGTCTACCGCGACCAGCACGAGCTAGTGCATCGGCGCGAAGCCGCGACCTCGAACGAGATGTGGCAGGCCGATCATACCGTTCTCGACATTCTCGTGCTCGATGATGCCGGAACCCCGGTGCGTCCTTGGCTGACCGTCATCGTTGACGATCACAGCCGAGCCATCGCCGGTTACTTCCTCAGCCTCGATGCCCCCAGTGCCCTCAACACGGCGCTCGCCTTGCGGCAGGCGATCTGGCGCAAGCCCAATCCCGAATGGATCGTCAGCGGCATTCCCGAACAGCTTTACGTCGACAACGGCTCGGATTTCATCTCCGAGCATATCGAGCAGGCGTGCATCGCCCTCAAAATCCGCCTCATCCATTCGCTGCCGGGGCGTCCTCGCGGGCGCGGCAAGATCGAGCGGCTGTTCCGCACCATCAACGACATGTTCCTGCCCGACCTGCCCGGCCACCTGATCGCGGGCAAGCCGCTGTCGGCGCCAGTGCTCACGCTCGACGAGCTGCGCGCCCGCTTCGAGGCGTTCGTGTGCGGCGTCTATCATCGTCGCCCGCATGGCAGCACCGGCGAACCGCCGATCACGCGCTGGCAGAAGGGCGGGTTCCTGCCCGCAATGCCCGACAGCCTTGAACAGCTCGACATGCTGCTCGTGCACGTGCCCAAGCCCCGTAAAGTGCTGCGCGACGGCATCCGTCTGATGGGCAGGCGCTATGTCGAACCCACGCTCGCGGCCTTCGTCGGCGAGCAGGTCGAGGCGGTCTATGACCCCCGCGACCTGACCGAGATCCACGTCTACCACCAGGGCCGGTTCGTCTGCCGTGCGCTCAGCTCCGAGCACGCTGGGCACCCGTCGTTGCGCGCGATCCAGCGCGCCCGGCGCGGCGCGAAGGAGCGCGACAAGCAGGTGCCTGCCCCCACGGAGACCTTCGATGGCGACCAAGAGGATACGGCTTCCCGGCCCACCACCTACCGAGGGCTCCGGCTCTACGCCGCTGACGATTGAGTTCCTGGTCGAGCAGCCGTTCCTGGCGACCCGCGAACATGCCCGGTTCGTCGAGTTTGCCGAAGCCTGCGCGCACTACCGCTATATCGGCGTGTGTCATGGCCGGCCGGGCGTCGGAAAGACGCGATCGGCGCGCGAGTTTTCCAGCTTCCCCGACCTGGGGGAATATGCCGCGCTCCGTCCCATTGCCGCGCTCCTTGGCGAAAAGGTCGCTCGCTGCCGCGCCGTCTTCTACACCGTGTCGGTCAGCAACACGCCCAAGACGATCGACGCGGTGTTGGGCCTCAACCTCATTAAGCTGGGCTATGCCCGGCTGACGGTCGCGGGCGGCTCGCAGGACGAAATCACCCATGACGCCGCCCGCATCGCCTGCCCCCTCGTCATCGTCGACGAGGCCGACCGCCTGACCATAAAGTCGCTCGAACATCTCCGCGACATGGCCGATCGCCACGGCTTCGGGCTGATCCTGATGGGTATGCCGGGCTTGGAGAAGCGCCTCGCCCGCTATGCCCAGCTCTACTCGCGGATCGGCTTCGTCCACGAGTTCAAACCGCTTACCGAGACCGAAATGCGGCTGCTGCTCGCGACCCACGCCGGCGATTTCGGGATCAGCTTCGACCCGGCCCAACTCGACGCGATCGAAGCGCAGGCAGCCGTGATCCGCATCACGCGCGGCAACTTCCGGCTCATGGAGCGCCTGTTCGCGCAGATGCGGCGGATCATGACCCTCAACCGCGTCGAGGAGGTCACCGCTGACATCGTTCAGGCCGCGCGCGATTGCCTCGTCATCGGACCCGGCAACTGACAAATAGCGCGATCAGAACGCCGCCATTTAGCGCGAGCGTTTACAGGGCATATCCGATGAGAGTGGTGGTCATTTGTAATGAATAAGGCCCCTGTGTGAGAAAATAAAGCGTACCACCTTAATGAGAGAGCGGGCAAGCCGGATTTGTAGAGGGGAGGGGGGTCTGACCTCCGGTTCTCGTCGTTGCCTCAAAAAGTGTCCGCTGAACGACCCCCTATCGTACAACCAAATTTCTTATGGCGTTGCGTCCTATCTGATTGTGTGCCACTTTTTAAACCGTGGCATATTTGGTCTAAGGTTCAACGTGTGATGACGGCTATTGATCTGAAGGTGGCTGCCAATGGGCGAATGGTTCTTCCGAAGTCCGTGCGCGAAGCAATGGGCTTGTCGGGCGATACGAAGGTGACCGCGATCGTAGAAGCGGGTGGCGTCCGACTTGTGCCCATCGGCCATCGTGTGATGCGCGCACGCGAGCTGTACCTGCAGGCGGTCAAGTCGCCGCGCACCACCGAAGACTTCCTACGCGACAGGCGTGAAGAGGCCGGGCACGACGAAGCGAGCATTAGCGATCCTGCCCCATGAGCGAGGTGGTGCTGGATGCATCGGCCGTGCTGGCGCTTCTGCGTGACGAGCCGGGGGCGGACATCGTTGCCGGCCACATGCCCAGAAGCGGACCAGCCGCAAACGACCCGTTGCAGACATTCGGCGGCATCCTTGTTAGCGGGCAAGCTCAGCGGCCTTGCAGTTTCATATTGAGGAATCAGCCCACCTGATGACAAATGTTCTTGTCCTCTATGGCCTGCCGCACTCGCTCTATACCGGCAAGGTTCGCAGTTACTTGCGCAAGCAGGGCATCGGCTACCGTGAGAGACCGCCCAGCGACCCCCATTTCGCGCAAGTAGTGGTGCCGAGAATCGGGCGGGGCATCATCCCGGTCGTGGAGCTTGCCGATGGTAGCGTCGTGCAAGATACCGTCGACATCATCGATCACTTCGAACGCGCCGGTGTGCGCTATTCTGCCTATCCGAAGACGCCGCGCCAACTCGCAGTCGCGCACCTGTTCGAACTCTATTCGGTGCTTGGCCTGACGCGACATGCCATGCACTACCGCTGGTCCTACCTCGATAGACAGAAAGCTTTTCTGCAAGATGCTTTCGGGGTCGGCGGCAATGCCGAGCGCACCGCCTCGGTGATGGCGCGGATGAACAGCTATCTGCCAATGCTGGGCGTGTCGGACGAGACAATCCCGGCAATCGAGGAAAGCTATCGCCAGCTACTTCAAGGGCTCGACGCACATTTCACACAGCATCCCTATCTGGTTGGCACCCAGCCTTCGATCGGCGACTATTCGCTTTTTGGCCCGTTGTTCGCTCATCTTGGGCGCGATCCGGTTCCGCTCGCAATCATGCAGCGCGACGCGCCCAAAGTTCATCGCTGGGTCGAACGCATGCATGCGCCCGATCTCGACCTTGTGGAATATAACCTAGAGGGCGAACATGGTTTTGCTGCCGGTGATGAGATCCCGGCGTCGCTAAGTCCGGTGCTAGATCAGATCGCTGTCGAACTGCTGCCCGGCCTGACCGATAGGCTGAAGTTTCTGCGCGCTTACGTCGCCAGCGGCGCCGCCAAACCTGGCCAGCCCGTCACCTCCAAACCGCATCAGCGGATCGTCGGCGAAGTGGAAACGTCATTCCGCGGCATCCCCTATACGGGAGGGGTACAGCCCTACACTTTCCTTCTTTGGCAACGATTGCAGGACGCGGCAGCAGATAGCGAATCCGTACGAGACCTATTTGCCGCGCGTTCCCTCTCAGCCCTTCTCGAGGAGAAGCTGCCCATCAGGATCAGGCGCGCCGACAATATCGAAGTGTGGGACGAACGGAGCGACTGACTGCCCCAACTACTCATTTAAGGAAACCGCTACTCATGGCCGCTTTCCACCCAGTTGCGGACATTCGCCTGGGCAGAATTCCTTACCGCAAGCTGCCGTCAATTAGGCTCATCCTGATCGAATTCGCTGGCATCCGAGCTCGAGTAGACTTCCTTGGCGGCTTGCATCCCGTTCAACGCTGCTGGAAATCCGGCATACACGCTCATCTGGATGATAATTTCCTCGATCTCGCTCTTCGTAAGACCGACATTGAGTCCGGCTTGGATGTGGACCTTCAACTGGGGCTGTGCCGTGCCCATCGCCGTAAGGGCTGCGATCGTCGCGATCTCTCGTTCGCGGAGGCCAAGACCGGGCCGTGCGTAGATATCGGCGAACGGGTATTCGATGGTGTAGCGGGCAAGATCCGGCGATATGTCCTTTAAGCTTTCAACCACCTTCTCTCCGGCTTCACCGTCGATTCTGCGAAGATTCTCGAGGCCTCTTTCGAACCTGTCAGTCATGACCATTCCTTCATTAAGCGAGTTGCCAGCGAATGCATCGCTGGAGCAAGCAGCAGACTGATGAGGGGAACAAGGATTGCCGTCAGAATGAGTGTCTGAAATCCAAGCGCCATATCGCTCGCGATGAACCCCAGCAGCTTGAGCATCCCGGTCACAAGCGGCCATACGACGAGCCAGACGAGCATGGTCCGCAATATAACGATCCGGAATGTCATTTGTCGGCTGCTGGATCGGGACGATGAAGGATGGCGAAGTATCCCGGCAGAACCTCGTCGAGCTTGGCTTTCCCCGAGAGAGTAAGGGTCACGTTCCGGGAGCGAGCATCTTCTGAGTTTTCCGAAATCGCGATCAGGCCAGCCCGTTCCAAGCCCTGCAAGGTGCGCGTGACGACGGGCCGCGATACGTCCAGCCTTTCGGCAATTTCACTTGCAGCGAGGCAGTTTCGCTCGGGTTCGCGGTCGATAAGGATCATCATCAAAAAGCGAAGCTGCGAGAGGTCATGGCGCGCGAAGTATGCTCCCAGCTCGCGGATCAGCAGGCTCGCGCGTCGCATCAACCGAAGCGCGTCGAGCACTCTGTCGACATCGACATCGGCGAATTGGTCGGCATAACCGTCGACCATTTGTCGGCTGGGAAGTTCTTTAA
>Ga0208180_1000839_pt1 | contig 22661 bp, 24 predicted proteins | sample MalvireepMed_s16_FD_184241 | JGI IMG/M metagenome (GOLD analysis project Ga0208180, IMG submission 184241) | Marine viral communities from the Global Malaspina Expedition - Malaspina viral metaG DeepMed_s16 (SPAdes) (version 2) | ecosystem: Environmental > Aquatic > Marine > Oceanic | place...
GACTCATCATAAAGGCCGGATATACGTGCGCAGTTTTACCCAGTTAACTTTTTACACCACCGAGAGCTTGGGAGGCTTGCGCAACAAGAGGTCTACATATATGTGCTCGTAGCGGTTCCCGGAAGGCGCTCCCTGCTGGCTGGCCTTGGCACCAATGCCGGCCGCCAGGAATCAGGAATTTGAACTCAGGAGTTTATGGGCCGCTGATGCCGCAAAAGATGATTTTCCAGTTTGCGGAAAACAAACACCAGAATAAACGTCAAAGCCATGTAGCAAAGCGCCACAAAAATAAACGCCTCAAAAGGAGCATAAAACCGCGAATAAATATTCCGCGCCGCCCCCGTAAGATCCACAATCGTCACCACACTGGCAATCGCACTCGCATGAAGCATAAAAATCACCTCATTCGAGTATGCCTGAACCGCCCGCCGCGCCGCACTCGGCAGAATAATCCGCCGCATCCGCAGGAACCAGTTCATACCGTAAGCCTTCGCCGCCTCAATCTCGCCATTGGGCGTGGAAATAATCGCCCCCCGGATAATCTCCGTGGTATAGGCGGCGGTATTCAGGGTAAACGCCAGCAGGGCAGGGTACAGCGGCTCCTTGAAAATCTCCCACCAGAAAGTGTCCTGAATACCCGGAATCTGGGCCACACCATAGTAAATGATATACAGCTGGATCAGCAGCGGCGTGCCGCGGAACAGATAGGTGTACAGCCAGATAGGGCCAGACACGAACGGATTCTTCACGGTGCGTAGAATCGCCAGCGGCACCGCCACCACCAGACCGATCAACAGCGACAGGAACACCAGGTGCACCGTAGTGACCAGGCCATCCCAGTACTCCATGAGGGTCATGGCATTAAAAATATCGTTCTGGTTCAGCCACTCGGCAATGAAATCAGGCATCACTTAATTCCCCCGAACCACGCCGACATTGGCCCGCTTGTCGAGCCACTTGATGAACAACTCCGAACCCGCCGTCAGCGCCAGATAAACCGCCGCCACCGGAATAAAGAAGTGGAACGGCATGCGCTCGGCCTTGGCAGCTTCTTCCGCCACCCGCACCATATCGGTCAGGCCGATGATCGACACCAGCGCAGTCGTTTTCAGCAGCACCTGCCAGTTATTGCCGATGCCGGGCAGGGCATGGCGCAGCATCTGCGGAATCATCACTCGGCGGAAGGTGTGCCAGGTGGAAAAACCATAAGCCCTGGCGGCCTCGATCTGGCCCTTCTCAACGGCCAGGAACGCGCCCCGGAAGGTTTCCGTCATATAGGCGCCGAAAATCAGCCCGATGGTCACCACGCCAGAGATGAACGGATCGAACTGGAAGAAAAAGTCGATTTCATGGGTTTCCCACAAATAGTCCGACAGGGCATTCACAGCTACCTGGCCGCCGTAATAGAACAACAGCATCATCACCAGGTCTGGCACGCCACGAATCAGCGTGGTGTAGGCGGTGGCGACACCGGTCAGCACCCGGCTGCCAGAGAGCTTCGCCGAGGCGCCAAGCAGGCCCAGAGTGAGGGAGAGTGCTAGTGAGAAGAAGGCCAGTTCAATGGTAACCACAGCGCCTTCAGCGAGGGCCGGGCCATAGCCTTTCAGATCAAGCATGGGAATGTCCGGAAAGCAGGGGAGCAGCCATCAGGCTGCTCCCGGGGTCAGGTTAAATCTTGATGTCGTAGTTGAAGTATTTCTGCATGATGGTGTCGTAGGTACCATCTTCTTTCAGCTTCTTCAGGGCCGCGTTCACGTCGTCAGCCAGCTTGGCATCACGCTTGCGCATGGCAACGCCCACACCTTCGCCCAGCTTAACCGGCTCGCCCACTTCCTTGTAGCCTTCCTTGTTCAGAACGGTCTGCTCACCCACCGGATAGTCTACGAAAACCACGTCCAGACGCTGGCCTTCCAGGTCCAGGACCATGTCTTCAGCGGTGGTGTAGCGCTTGATGTTCACCACGCCACCCATGTTCTCGGTTACGTAGGTGTCCATGGTGGTGCCGCGCTGCACGCCCACGGTCTTGTCTTTCATGGCGTCCATATCGGTGACGTCAGTGTTGAAAGACTCAGGGCCGAACCAGCCGCCCGGGGTGATGTAGTACGGCTCGGAGAACAGTACCCGCTCGGCGCGCTCCGGAGTGATCGACATGGAAGACATGATCAGGTCGAATTTACGGGCCAGCAGGCCGGGAATCATGCCGTCCCACGCCTGGATAACGAACTCGCAGTTGGCCTGCAGTTCTTCGCACATGGCGGTGGCCAGCTCAACTTCGAAGCCGGTCAGTTCGCCATTGTCATCGCGGTACTCGAACGGCTCGTAGGGAACATCAAAGGCGATCCGCAGATCCTGGGCCTGGGCGGTGCCGGTCATCATGGCCAGGGCACAGCTTGCTGCAACAATCAGTTTTTTCATGTGTCACTTCTGCAGTAATTTGCCGTTAAGGCTTTATTCCTTGTGGAAGTTTCAGTTCCGTTACCGGTTTCAAGATAGCACCGGCATTCAGAACTTGGGAGCAAGAAATTGCTTCATGCGCTCGGATTCCGGGTGATCGAACACCTTGTCCGGCGATCCCTGCTCCTCAATCACGCCCTGATGCAAGAACAGGACCTGAGTAGACACATCCCTTGCAAAAGCCATCTCGTGGGTAACCACAATCATGGTGCGGCCTTCCTCGGCCAGACTTTGCATAACTTTCAATACTTCGCCCACCAGCTCCGGGTCCAGGGCCGAGGTGGGTTCGTCAAACAGCATCACTTCCGGCTCCATGGCCAGGGCACGGGCAATGGCCGCACGCTGCTGCTGGCCGCCGGACATCTGGGCCGGGTAGTAATCCTTGCGCTCATAGATGCCGACTTTGTTCAGATACGCCTCGGCCCGCTCGATGGCTTCCTTTTTAGGAATTTTCAGGACATTCACCGGGGCTTCTATAATGTTTTCCAGAACGGTCATGTGGGACCACAGGTTAAAACCCTGGAAGACCATGGAAAGCCGGGCGCGAATCAGTTCTACCTGCCGGTTATCGGCCGGAATGCGCTCGCCTTTGCGGTTGTTTTTGAACCGGATTGGGTCACCGTGCACGATAATGTCGCCGGAAGTGGGTGTTTCCAGCAGGTTAATGCAGCGCAGAAAGGTACTTTTACCTGAACCGGAGCTGCCGATCAGGGAAACCACGTCGCCCTTGCGGGTTTCCAGAGAGATGCCCTTGAGGACTTCAAGCTGATCAAAGGTCTTGTGGATGTCCCTGCAAATCAGAGGCGCGGGTTCCGCCATGGGGTGACTCCTGGGGGCTGTCATTCAAAGGCGCATGTTTTACGGACTGTAGCCGTGGAAATCAATACCGCTTTGTAGGGTTTTGGTGAAAATAGCAGCAGTTTCCTGAAGGTCATTCTGGCGTAATCATTGATCAATGCAAGCATTTTGCGGCTTCAGGCATCCGTCGATTCTGTCATCAGGGCTTCCAGTTCTTCCGGTGCGGGAATGCGCAGCAGTTTGTCCCCTTCTTTCTCCATCTCCTTCATGGTGTGCCGTACAAAGCGCACATGGGCAGTCGCAACCTTGCGGGCCTGGTCTGGCTTTGAGGCCATGATGGCCTCATACAGTTGCCGGTGCTGGCGCATGATAGTACGGCGCATATCCTCTCTCGGATTGAGATTAGACACCGACGCCTGGACGGTCAGCAGCATCATGTTCTTAAGGCCATCCAGGATGTGCACAAGAATCGGATTGTGGGACGCCTCTACGATGGCATGGTGAAAGCGATGATCCGGTCGCGCATTGCTGAGCGGGTCGGTGGCTTCCAGTGCGCGGAAGGCCTGGGTCAGTCGGTGCCGGTCCTGGTTGGTGGCGCGCTGGGCGGCCAGAAAAGCGGCCTGGCCTTCCAGCTGTTCGCGCACTTCCAGCAGGTCGTAAAGGGTGCGGGTGTGGCCCTGATAAAGGTACATCAGCGGGCTGTTGCTGCCGGAGGTGCCGGATTCCGGAACGATACTGGCCACGAATGATCCCTTGCCGTGGCGGGTTTCAATGACACCCCGTGCCTGCAATTCGTGCAGGGCCTCCCGTACGACCGAGCGTGATACGCCAAGCCGGGCCACCAGCTGGCGCTCAGAAGGAATTTTCTGGCCCGGGGCCAGCCCGCCTTCCAGAATCAGGTGTTCGAGTTTGTAGGAGATTTCTCTGGATATGCCCATGACTTTTCTGCTGGTCTGACCAGTTTCGGGTTATACAGAGCAGTTTACGCCAAGTTTGCCAATGCCGACAAACCCCATGAATCATGCAGGGTTAGCCGGTTTCCCAAAAATCTGCGTGCAACAAACTGGTCGGACCAGTAATGAAAAAGATAGACGTGTTGCCACGGTGCGGTGAGTATTTCCGGTTATCCGAGACAACAAGTAACGTATAGAGGTGATGACCATGATGACCATCAAACGCCTGGACATCAGTGATGCCCGCCTGCTGATCAAAGGCGCCGCAGACAAGGCCCGGGATATTGGCGTACCCATGTGCATTGCCGTCGTGGACGAATCCGGCAACCTGGTCGCCTTCGAGCGAATGGATGGCGGCAAGACCACCAGCGTGATCATCGCCCAGGACAAAGCCTTTACCGCCGCAGCCGCACGTAAAGCAACCCATGACTACAATGCCGCCAACGTGCCCGGCAATCTGGCCTTTGGGATTCACACCGAAGTGGGCGGTCGGCTCAGCACCGTGGGTGGCGGCTTGCCGGTGATCGTGGATGGCGAGGTGGTCGGCGGAATTGGCCTGAGCTCCGGTACGCCCCGGCAGGATATGGATTGTGCTCAGGCCGGTATCGACTACTTTCTTAGCAATCGCTAACCAACATTCGAGAATGCTATGACTACCAGAGCGAAGGTCAGCAAGTCGGCATTGGCTGAGCAGTTCCGAGCCTTTATCGACCCGGATTTCGTGATCACGGATGACGAAACCCTCAGGCCCTATGAGTGCGACGGCCTTGCCATGTACCGGGAAATGCCCATGCTGGTTGTTCTGCCGGAAACGGTAGAACAGGTGCAGCGGGTGATGCGCATCTGCCACGAACACGGCGTGCCGGTGGTGGCCCGCGGCGCCGGTACCGGACTGTGCGCCGGCGCCATGCCCCATAAAGAGGGGGTGGTGCTGTCGCTGGCCAAGTTCAACCGGATTCTGAACATCGACCCGGTGGGGCGTACCGCACGCCTGCAGCCTGGTGTCCGCAACCTGGCCATCAGTGAAGAAGCGGCCCAATACGGCCTTTATTACGCCCCGGATCCATCCTCCCAGATTGCCTGTACCATCGGCGGCAACGTGGCGGAGAATTCCGGCGGTGTGCACTGTCTTAAGTACGGCCTGACCGTACACAACATCCTGAGTGTGGAAATGATCACTGCCGAGGGTGACCGGGTGACGGTGGGCAGTGATGGCCTGGACAGTTGCGGCATGGACCTGCTGGCCTTACTGACCGGTTCTGAAGGTTTGCTGGGTGTCGTCACCGAGGTGAAGGTAAAGCTGCTGCCCAAGCCGGAAGTGGCCCAGGTGATCATGGCGGGTTTTGACAGTATCGAAAAAGCCGGCGATGCGGTGGGTGGCGTGATTTCCCACGGCATTATTCCCGGCGGCCTGGAAATGATGGATGGCCACGCCATTATCGCCGCCGACGATTTCTGTGGCGCCGGTTACCCAAGGGACGCCAAAGCCCTGCTGCTGTGTGAAGTGGACGGCACGAAAGAGGAAGTGCACGAGCACATCGCAGAGGCCGAAGCCCTGTTCCGCAAGCTTGGAGCCACGTCTATCCGAACCTCTCAAAGTGAAGAGGAGCGGGCGCTGCTGTGGAAAGGCCGCAAATCGGCATTCCCGGCGGTGGGTCGGATTTCGCCGGATTACTACTGTATGGATGGCACCATTCCGCGCCGGCACCTGGCGAGGGTATTGCTGGAAATGGAAAAGATGTCTGAAGAGTTCGGCCTGCGTGTGGCCAACGTGTTTCACGCCGGCGATGGCAACCTGCACCCGCTGATTCTCTTTGATGCCAACGTACCCGGCGAATTCGACAAGGCAGAAGCCTTCGGCAGCGCCATTCTGGAGCTGTGTGTGGAAGTGGGTGGTTGCATTACCGGTGAACACGGCGTGGGTGTGGAGAAGATCCGCCAGATGGCCGTGCAGTTCAATGATGAAGAGCTGCAGCAGTTCCACGAGGTGAAAGCGGCCTTCGATGCCACCGGCATTCTGAACCCGGGCAAGGGGGTGCCCACCCTGAAATTCTGCCAGGAATACCGATCCATCGAGCACAAGCAACACAAGCACCAACAGGCGGATGCTGCCCATGGCTGATCAGATTCAAACGTTACAGGAGCAGGTGCTCCAGACCCGCAGTAACGGGCAGAAACTCAACATTGTAGGTGGTGGAACGAAATCGTTCATGGGGCGCCAGGGCAGCGCTGAAGCAGGCACGCTCAGTCTGGCCGAACACACCGGCGTGGTGGAATACCATCCGGTGGAGCTGGTACTGACGGTACGCGCAGGCACCCCCCTGAAAGAGATCGAAGCGGTGCTGGCGGAGCAGGGCCAGTGTCTGCACTTTGAACCACCGCATTTCGGGGATGCCTCCACCATTGGTGGCACCCTGGCCTGTAACCTGTCCGGCCCTGCCAGGCCCTGGGCTGGCTCGGTCAGGGATCAGGTACTGGGTATTCGCCTGTTGAACGGCAAGGGCGAGCACCTGCGGTTTGGTGGCCAGGTAATGAAGAACGTGGCGGGCTACGATGTTTCCCGCTTGCAGGCCGGTGCCATGGGAACCGTTGGCGTCATCACCGAGATCAGTCTGAAAGTCATGCCCAAGCCGGCCGCTACCACAACCCTGGTGCGTGAGATGACCATGGACGAGGTGGTGGAATACATGAACCTCCGCGCCGGTGAACCCAAACCGATTACCGGTGCCTGCTGGGTGGATGGCAAGGTCTACCTGCGTCTGGCCGGTGCAAAGTCTGCCGTTGAGGCGACCGCGGAGCAATGGGGTGGCCAGGTTCTGGCGGACGGCGAGCAGTTCTGGCGGCAGGTGCAGGACATGCAGCACCCCTTCTTTGATGACCCGGAACTGCCCCTGTGGCGTTTCTCCGTGGACTCTACCGCGAAAACGCCTGAGTTGGACGGCCCCTGGATGATCGACTGGGCTGGCTCCCAGCGCTGGTATCGTGGCCAGGCTTCCCTTGATCAGCTGGAGCCCCTGGCCCGGGCTGCGGGCGGCCAGGTCAGCCTGTTCCGGGGTGGAGATCGCACCGGCGAGGTGATGCACGGCCAGCCCCAGGCCCTGAAAACCATACAGCAGCGCGTGAAAAAATCGTTCGACCCCGACGCTATCTTCAACCCCGGTCGCCTCTACAGCTGGTTGTAATTATGCAAACGAATCTGGTTCAACACTTCGCCAACACCCCGGAAGGCCAGGAAGCCGAAGAGATTCTGCGGGCCTGTGTGCATTGCGGCTTCTGCACCGCAACCTGTCCGACTTACCAGGAACTGAACGACGAGCGAGACGGCCCCCGTGGCCGCATCTATCTGATGAAGATGTTCCTGGAAGGCGGTGAGGTTACCGAGAAAACCCGCGAGCACCTCGACCGTTGCCTGACCTGCAGAAGCTGCGAAACCACCTGTCCGTCGGGTGTGAAGTATGGCCGACTGGTGGATATCAGCCGCGGCCTGATCGACAAGGAGTTACCCCGAAAACCCCGGGAGAAATGGCTGCGCTGGGCACTGACCCGCCTCCTGCCTGACCGCCGGCTGTTCGGGCTCATGCTGCGAGTGGGCCAGGCGTTCCGGCCGGTGTTGCCGGAAAAGCTGCGTACCAAGGTGCCGCCACGCCGGCAGGCCAGTCCGTGGCCAGCCTCCAGTCACAGCCGTGTAGTGCTGGCCCTGGCTGGTTGCGTTCAGCCGTCGGCTGCACCCAACACCAACGCCGCCGCTGCCCGGGTGCTGGACAAGCTTGGCATCACCATGGTGGAAGCCCCGGAGGCCGGTTGCTGTGGCGCGGTGAACTATCATTTGTCCGAGCATGAGCGTGGCCTGGAGCAGATGCGCCGCAACATTGATGCCTGGTGGCCAGCCATTGAAGCCGGGGCGGAAGCCATCATCATGACAGCTTCTGGCTGTGGTGCCATGGTCCAGGATTATGGTCATTTGCTGCGGGATGACCCGGTCTATGCCAATAAGGCCCGAAAGGTGAGTGAACTCTGCACAGATCTGGGTGCTTTCCTGTTGAAAGAGGACCTTGAACCGCTGAAGGCCAGTGCCAATGCCGGTAAGGTGGCGTTCCACTGTCCGTGCACACTGCAGCACGCGATGAAGCAAAGCGGGGTAGTGGAGCAGGTGCTCGCCAGGGCTGGCGTTGAGCTTGCTGCCACCAGAGACAAGCACCTGTGCTGCGGCTCGGCCGGCACCTATTCCATCACCCAGCCGGAAATGAGCCAGAGGCTGCTGGACAACAAGCTGAAAGCACTAACGATGGATAACCCGGTGCGGATTGTAACGGCCAACATTGGTTGCCAGTTGCACCTGGAGAGCAAGGCGGAAGTGCCGGTTAACCACTGGATCGAGTTGCTGGACCGTTAACGGCGCCCCTGAACCTGCCTGCATTTTAGGGTATAGTCCCTGCGCTCCGGCCCCGCCGTTCCCATCGGCGGGGCGCTTTACTGACCAATTCACAGGATGTGAACCCATGCCAAGGACCCTGGCCCTGAGCCTGCTATGTGTGGCGCTGGCAACACCCGCGACCGCTGAGATCTACCGCTGGACGGATGCCAACGGCGCCATCCACTTCTCCGATACGCCTCCCAAACAGCAGCGGCATGCCAGTGTGACGGTACAGCCGCCGGTGACTGTGCCCATGAGTGAGAACATCCGCCAGGCCGACAAGGTGCGCCGGAGCCGGGCTGAAGTGGACCGCCTGCTGGAGCCCGGTTCCCGGGACCGCTATGCCCGGGCCCGGGAAACCGCAAAACTGGCCAAACAGTGTGAGAAATACCGAAAGCAGCTGGACCGGATTCAGGGCCAGCTCAGGGCCGGATACGGCAATGACCGGGGCAACAGGCTGCGGCAAAAACGGCGCCAGATCAGTCAGTTATACAGCCGGGAGTGTATGCTCAATTAATCGGGTTTGCGGAAAACTCTGATTGCTGTTTGATAATAATTACTGTTAGCTATCTACCTTGTACAGGAGGTAGATTTTGTCCCACTTTCAGCTCGCACTGTTACTCGGCATGACCGTTGCGCTGGGGCCGTTGGCCCTGGATGCGTATTTGCCGGCGTTTCCCAGCATCGCCGATGGCTTCGGTATTCCCCATGCCGATGTTGGCCTTACCCTGAGTGCCTATGTGGCGACGCTGGGGCTTGCGCAGCTGGTGGGCGGGCCGCTGTCGGACCGTTACGGGCGCCGGAACATCCTGTTTGCGGGGCTTGCGGTGTTTGCTATAGCCAGCCTGATGGTCGCGCTGGCCGACAACCTCACCAGTATGATCGCCTGGCGGGTGGTGCAGGGCATTGGCGGTGCCTTCTGTGCGGTATCGGTACCGGCCATTGTGCGGGACCAGGTTGGCGGACAGGAAGCCGCCCGACTGTTCGGGCTGATCGGGCTGATCATGTTTATTGCCCCGGCGGCGGCACCGTCCCTTGGTGCCCTTATGCTGGCGCTGGGCGACTGGCACCTGATCTATGTGTTCCTGGCCGGCTACGCCTTCTTCCTGGCCGTGGTGCTTCAGCTAGCGCTGTTTCCCCGTCTCAAGCCCCGGCCCCGGGCAACAACCCCCGTCAAAACCCTGGTGACCAACTACGTGCTGGTGCTCAGGCACCGCACCACCATGCGATTTATTGGTATCCAGGTAATGGGCTTCAGCAGCATGATGCTGTTTATCACCCATTCGTCATTCATCTACCAGGAGTGGTTCGGGCTGTCGAACAGCACCTTCTCCATGCTGTTTGCTGCCAACATTGGCTTGATGGCGGTGTTGAACCTGGTCAACCGGCCACTGCTGCGCACCTTCTCATCGGTGGTTTTGCTGCGGGTGCAGGTGGTTATCCAGTTCGTGATGCTGCTGGGCCTGGTGGCGGTGGTTATGATGGACGGCCCCTTGTGGGCGGTGGCCGGTTTTATTATTGCCGCGGTGGGCTGTCAGGGCGGTATTGTGCCGAACAACATGGCGAATGCCCTGGAGTTCTTCCCGCATATGGGCGGCACCGCGGCGGCTATGCTGGGGGCGTCCCAGTTTACCCTGGCCGGTGCCATCAGTGCCTTGTCTGCGGCATTCGGGGGTGAAGCGTTGCTGCCGATTGCCCTGAGTATGCTGGCCTGCTCAGTGGGAGCAGTGTTGCTGTCACTGGGCGCCCCGGCGGCAGTGGCCCGGGAGAAAGCCGCAGAAGCGGCCCCGGAGGCTGCGGTCTGAGGTTCAGGCCGCGCTGAAGTTGCTGTTGCGCCGCACATTCACCAGCAGCGGGCTGCCGGTGGCGGGGTCCTGAATCAGGTCGCAGCTTACCCCGTAAAGGTCCTGCACAAGCTCCGGCGAGACAATCTCCGCGGGAGTGCCTTCCTCAATAATCTTCCCGGCTTTCATGGCCACCATGTGATCCGCATAGCGGCAGGCGCTGGCCAGGTCGTGCACCACCATGGCGATGGTCTTGCCTTGCCCGCTCAGGGAGCGAATCAGCTCGAACACTTCAATCTGGTGGCCCAGGTCTAAAGCCGAGGTGGGTTCGTCCAGCAGCAGCAACGGCGTTTGCTGGGCTACCGCCATGGCAATCCAGGCCCGCTGGCGCTGTCCGCCCGAGAGGGTATCCAGCGCACGCTCCGCCAGGCCGGCAACGTCTGCCGCCTGTACTGCATGATCAAACGCCTGCTGATCGTCGTTTGACCACTGCTTCATCCAGCCCTGATGGGGCTGGCGGCCGAAACGTACCAGGTCGGCCACGGTCAGGCCTTCCGGGGCGGTGTTGTCCTGGGGGAGCAGCGCCAGTTTGCGGGCTACGTCTTTGGACGGCAGGCGGTGAATGTCCTTGCCGTCCAGCAGCACCGAGCCCTTTGCCGGTGCGTGGATGCGGGCCAGGCCGTTCAGCAGGGTGGATTTGCCGCAACCGTTGGGGCCGACAATGGCGGTCACCTTGCCAGTGGGCAGGGTCACGCTCAGGTTTTCGGCCACGGTGAACTGGCGATGGGCCAGGGTAATGCTGTCTGCCGCCAGGGTCGCGGTTTGTGCAGGGTTCATGTCAGGCTCCTTCGGGAAGGTTTCAGCAGAATCCACAGCAGGTAGGGGCTGCCAACAATGGCGGTAATGATGCCCACCGGAATTTCCAGTGGCGAAAACAGGGTGCGCCCGAGCAGGTCTGCTGCCACCATAAAAGTGGCTCCGGCCAGCGCCGAGGCCGTCAACGGAACCTTGCCGGGCCGGCAGATAGTTCGGGCCAGCTCCGGTGCCAGCAGGGCAATGAGCCCCACCGGGCCGCATACAGACACCGCCAGGCCGGTGAGCAACACCGACAGCGCCAGCCCCAGAATACGGGTCGCTTTCAGGTGGGTGCCCAGGGCGATCGCTACAGCATCGGAAAACTGCAGGGTATTCAGGGCCCGGCTGATCAACATCAGGATGGCATAGCCGGCGGCCAGGCCGATAGCCAGTACCAGCACGCTGTTGCCGGAGCGGGCATTCAGGCTGCCCACGGTCCACGGATAGGCGGCGTTGGCAGCGTCGATGGCCACCCGGCTGAGCATCACCTGGGTGACCGCGCCAGCGATGGAGCCAATACCGATGCCGGCGACAATAAACCGGTAACCCCGGGTGCCGTTGGCTCCGGCCAGGCCAAAGGCGATGGCAGTAGCGCAGGCAGCACCGGCCAGGGCCATGGCAGAGGGGGCCAGCGACAGGCCCACACCCACCACGGATGCTACGGCAAAGGCAGTGGCGGCGTTATCGATACCGATTATGCCCGGCGTGGCCAGGCGGTTCCGGGCCAGGGTCTGCATCAGGCAGCCGGCCATGGCCAGGGCTGCGCCGCTGAGCAGGCCGGCAACAACCCGGCTAAGACGCAGTTCATTGACGACAAAGGCGGTCATTGGGTCTGCGTTGCCCATGAGGGCCTGCAGAACATCCGGTGGTGGGACCTGAACGGTGCCCATCGATAGCGATGTGATCACCGCCAGTAGCAGCAAAACCAGCAGGCTGCTGTTGGCAAGGGTGGTGCGTTTATCCGGCATGATTAATCAGTAAACCTCAGGGTTACAGCGACGGCATACGGCCGGCACGAACAATGGCCAGCAGCACCGGGGCGCCGATCAGTGCGGTGACTACACCAAGGGGCAATTCCGCCGGGGCGGCGATCAGGCGTGAGACCACGTCTGCGGCCAGCACCACCGCCGGGCCCACCGGCACACACAGCCACAGGGTTTTGCGGATATCCGGCCCGGCAAAGGCCCGGGCAATAAAGGGCACCACCAGCCCGACAAAGATCAGCGGCCCGGCCAGGGCGGTGGCTGAACCCACCAGCAAAGCGACCGTGAGCACGATCAGGAACCGGATGCGCCCCGGATGATGCCCCAGGCCTACGGCCGCTTTTTCGCCCAGCGCCATGGCGGCGAGAGGCCGGGCAACGATAACGATAAGAATCAGTGCAGCCAGGATCGAGGGCAGGGTGGCTTGCAGCATGCTGAGCGGTTTGCCGGCGATGCTGCCGGTAATCCAGAAACGGATTTCATCAGCGGCACGTTGGTCCATCAGCATCAGCATGGAGGTAAGGGCCAGCAGCAGGCCGGTTAGAGTGGCACCGGCCAGAATCAGCCGGACCGGGTCGTTACCCAGCCCCTGTACACGAGTGGCCGCGATAACCAGTGCACAACCGGCCAGGGCGCCCAGCTGGGCAACGAAGCTGGTCAGGGTGGCGGTGCTGGCGCCAAACAGGATGGCCAGGGCCACGGCAAAGCCACTGCCAGCACTTACGCCCAACAGGCCCGGCTCGGCCAGAGGGTTGCGGGTCATCGACTGCAACAGTGCGCCGGCCAGGCCAAGCGCAAGGCCGGTCACCAGGCCGATGATGGTGCGTGGCAGCCGTAATTCGCTCACCACAAACCGGGCTTCTTCGCTGCCACTGCCGGCGAGCACCATAAAAGCTTCGCTGGCCGAGATCGGGCCGGCCCCGTAGAGCAGGCTGGCGATGATGATCAGAAACAACAAAAGCCCCGCCGCAATAAGCGGCAGGGAAAGAGCGCGAGACGCAACTGCGCTGGTTGGGGATAAAGCGTTCAAGGGCTCGGCCTTCAGGGCTGGATTGCGTTCACGGCAGCTTCGATATCATCCAGGATCGCAAGCGCGGCAAGGGGGCCAGTGGCGCTGGTCCAGAGCTGGCCGCTGACACCGATAACCTGGTCATTCTGCACCGCATTCAGCCGGGCAAAGGCCGGGGACTTGCGGGCGGCGTCCAGCGCCTTGTCGCCGTCTTCGTTCAGCGTGGCCAGGAACACCCAGCTCTGGTCCATGCTGGACAGGTTTTCCAGGCTCAGAGGCTCGCTGTGCGGGCGTCCTTCTTTCACCAGATCCTTGTCGGTCAGTTCAAAGCCGACAGCCTGCAGCAGTGATGCAGAAAACAGGCCTTCTGCCATCACCAGCGGCCCCTGGGGCATCCAGCGTACCAGGGCGGCATCACGCTGACCGGCCGGGATCTTTTCGGCGACCACTTCCGCTACTTCTGAAATTCGCTCTTTCACTTGTCCGATCACCTTTTCTGCCTCGGCTTCGCGCCCCATGGCCTTGGCGAACAGGCGGGTTTCCTGCTCCCAGCTGTCTGGCTGGAACATGGGCACGTTGGAGGCAACCACCGGGGCAATCCGAGACAGCAGCGCCACCTGCTGCTGGTTGATGCGGGGCGGCGCCAGGATCAGGTCTGGCCGGGCGGCAATCACTGCTTCGATGTTGGTTTCCGCCGGTGCGCCGACAATCGCGATGTCGCCGGCTTCGGATTTGATGTAATCGGCCACGTCGCTGCCGCCACGGGTAATCACAGCCCCCACGGCATTGGCATCAACCGCCAGCGCAGCGTCCAGTGCGCCTTCGTACAGGGTGACTACACGCCCTGGCTGGCCGTTGATCTGCACCGGACCGTATGCGGATTCAACCGTGCGGGTTTCGGCCATGGCCTGGCCGAGGCCACCAGAAGCTACGGCGACAACGGTCAGGGCTTGAACCAGTGTGCTGCGAAGGCGGTTTGATAGCTGTGACATACCGGAAATTCTCCATGCCGTGGCGTTAGATAGTTTGCAATTCAAAGTGGAAAATAATGATAATGGTTCGCATTAATAATTTAAAGCCTTAAACTGGAACGGTCTGTTGCAAAATATGGAACACCCTATGTACGACCTTGAAGAGTTGGAAGCCTTTGTCTCGGTAGTTCGTACCGGCAGCCTGACCGCCAGTACCCGGGATCTCGGTTGCCCGAAATCTACCCTCAGCCGCCGGATTCGCCAGTTGGAGGAGGCAGTGGGTCAGCCGTTGCTGCTGCGCCAGTCCAGAAAGGTTGTACCGAACGACGCGGGGCGGGTGTTCTATCGATACAGCAACGACATTCTTGAGCTGGCCGCCCGGGGGCGGGAAGCCCTGGATGAACTGAAAGAGGAGGTCAGCGGCCGGCTGGAGCTGTGCTGCCATGAATCCTTGGTGCGCGGCTGGTTTGCCGGCGTGGTGGAAGCCTTCATGGACGAATACCCGGACATGCGGGTGGCGCTGCATACCCAGCAGCGGGTGCCGGAAAAACTGGATAACGGCATCTGCCTCTGGCTGGGCGCCGCGCCCGAATGCCCGTTGCGACAGGAGCGCCTGGGGCTGATGCCGGACTGGCTGGTAGAACAGCGTATGCGCGCCCATCCCGGCAGTTTCCGCCGCTGCCTGCCAGATTGGCGTGGCCCGGACTTGCCGGTAACCCTGCTTTACCCCCACGGCCATCTGCCGCGCCGGGTGCGGGCTTTTGTTGCTCACCTGAGAAGCTCGGTACCCATGGCCTGGCCGGCCGCGGCGTAGCGGAGGGTGTTGTTCCGGAAACCGGAACAGATCATATCAACACCTGAACCCTTTCCTTGTGTTAACGTTGTCGCAACTAATAATGATTCGCATCTGCATGGCGAGTCAAAAGTCAACGTTGCACAACACAAGGAGCTTTCATGCGTCGTCCTCTTCTGGCCTCCGCGATCGCACTGGTGAATGCCGGAGCTGCTTTTGCCCAGCCGGCCCCGGTTGAACTTGGTGAAATTGTAGTTACAGCATCGGGGTTTGAGCAGAACATCTCCGATGCGCCGGCGAGTATTTCGGTGATCTCCAGTGATGAACTGGCCAAGAAATCCTACAAAAGCATTGTCGATGCGGTGAATAACATTCCGGGTGTGTACGTTACCGGTGGTGGTGGGGCACAGGACATCAGCATCCGGGGCATGGACGATAGCTACACGCTGTACCTGGTGGACGGTCGGCCGGTGTCTGCCGGCCGCTCGGTAAACACCAACGGCCAGGACGGTGGCAAGCAGATTGCCCTGCCGCCGATTTCAATGATCGAACGGGTGGAAGTGATCCGCGGGCCTATGTCTTCGCTCTATGGCTCTGAGGCCATGGGTGGCGTCATCAACATCATCACCCGTAAAAACCGGGGTGAGTGGGCTGGCACTGTTTCCTCCGAATACACCAAGTCCTTTAACGATGTGAGCAACGACAGCAAGCAAACCAGCCTGTTTGCCGGTGGTGCGTTGGTGGAAGGTTTGCTGAGTGCCGAGGTTAACGCGTCCTGGTCGGGTGACGATGAAAGCGATTTCGCCGGCGCCGACGATTCCGCCAGAAGTACCCCGGAAAGCAAGCGCACGATGGGCGGAGCCAAGCTGATTTTCACTCCGGATAATCATAACGAATTTGCCCTGAGCTATGACAGCTCCCGCCTGGAAGAAACCAGCACTCCGGGCAAAAGCGTGGCCCTGGATGAAACCGGGTCAACCTACATCTACGACAAAGACGTTTACGTGCTCTCTCACGCCGGTAACTACGGTAGCTGGATGACCAGGAGCTTTGTTCAGCACGATCTTTCCGAGCGGGTGCAGGACCAGACCAAGAAAGAGCAGGTGTCGATGCTGGATACCCAGGCAACACGGTTCTGGGGTGATCATGTGGTTACCGTGGGTGGCCAGTACAAGCAGGAAAAACTGACTGACGAAACCAACGGTTTGCTCACCTCCAATATCCCGGGTGCCGTGCGCAGTGTTGACCGCTGGATTGCCGCTGTTTACTCGGAAGTGGAGTGGGGCCTGACCGACGACTTCTCGGTGACCACCGGCCTGCGTTACAACGACGACGAACTGTTTGGCGGCGAGTTCTCGCCCCGGGTCTATGCGCTTTACGACCTGACGTCTGAGCTGACCCTGAAAGGCGGCGTGTCGACCGGCTATCGCCAGCCCGGACTGGCGGATGTCATGGAAGGGTTTGGCCGTGGCACCGGTGGCGCTGGCTCGCCTGCACCTCACCCGCGAGCACTGATTATTGGCAACCCGGATCTCGATCCGGAATCCAGCATCAGTTATGAAGCCGGCCTGGTCTTCGACAGCCGGGCCATGGGCCTGAATGCGAGCGTGATGCTGTTCCAGACCGATTTCAAAGACAAGATTGCGGAAGATCGCTTCTGCGAATCCCCGAACGGTGACGGGGATGATCCGGGCACCTGGACCTGTAGTTTTCAGGGTAATGACTATCTGTTCCTGAGTACCCGGGCCAACATCGACGAAGCCGAAATGCGCGGTATCGAGCTGACGCTCGACTACGACCTGACCGATGCGGTAACCCTCAGTTCCAGCTACACCTACACCGATTCTGAGCAGAAAACCGGTGATTTCAAGGGGGAGCCCCTGAACAAGGTTCCCGAACACATGGCCAACGCCAACCTGGACTGGCAGGCAAGCGGCCGGCTGAACCTGTGGTTCCAGACTAACTATCGTGGCGAAACCAGTGACTTCCTTGGCCGCAGAGATATGGAGAGCGGAACGCCGGGTTACACGCTGATGGATGTGGGCTTGTTGTACAGGCTGACGGATACCGCCCGGGTAACAGCGGGTCTGTACAACCTCGCCGATAAAGAAATTACCAACGATGACTATGGCGTGGTGCTGGACGGCCGCCGCCTGAACCTTGGCCTTGCGGTCGACTTCTAAGGAGAATTGCATGAACTCACTGAAACTCACCCTGACCGGAGCCCTGGCAGGCCTCACGCTCGCGGGTTGCGCAACCACCACTTCGGTCACCGGCCCGACCGTGGTCAGCTATGACCACGGTGCCCTGGACACCCTGCTGGAGCTGGGTTTGGAAGATAAGGTCCTGGCCATTCCCAAGCAGGGGCTGCCGGACTACCTGGCTGATCTTGGGGCCAAACTGCCAGATGCCGGCAGCCTGAAAGAACCTGACCAGAAGCTGCTGGCAGACCTGCAGCCGGGGCTTGTGCTGATGACCGGTCGTCAGGGCGCTGAAGCACAGGTTTCGGCAGCAAAGGTTGCCCCCGTGCGCGATGTAACTCTGGCCACAGGCGACTTTCGTGATGCGGTAAGCGCCAATGTTATCAGCCTGGCGAGTTACTATGGCCTTGAAGAAACCGCCGAGCTCAAGCTTGGCGAACTCTGGCAGCATGTAGGTGAACAGAAAGCGGAATTGGCCGATGCCGGCACAGTGACCGTGGTTACCCACAACGCTGGCAACTTCTCGCTGCGCCAGGAAGCAGTGGTTTACCAGATGCTGGAACTGACGCCGGCAACGGTACCGGCCAGCGTGCAGCCGGTGGTGCGGGGTGAGCGCACGTTCTATCCGGTGAAGGCCGAGACACTGGCCGAAATGGCGCCGGATACGTTGCTGGTGGTGGACCGCAGCGCCGCCATTGGTGCCGAACCGCTGAAGCCGGAAATACTGGAAGCCGCCATGGCTGATGCCGGCGCCGACACCGATGTTGTGGTGCTGAACCCGGGCCTCTGGTATCTCTCTGGCGGTGGCCTGCAGAGTGTGCGCCTGCAGGTGGATGAGGTGGTTAACGCGGTGCGTTAATGTCCGTGCCTTAAAACAAAAAGGCCCCCTGGAGAGATCCGGCGGGCCTTTTTTGTTCGAAGAAACGCTGCCTTCAGGCCCGTTTGAAACTCGCGAGCGCGACCGCTGCTGTTACGAACAGCCCGCCGAACACCCTGTTCATTTGCCGCTGGCGTTTCGGCGTGGTCATAAACCGGAACAGCTGGCTGGCGAGCAGAGCGTAGCCCGCCATCACCAGTATATCGACCAGGATGAGGGTTGCCCCCATGGTGGCCAACTGCTGCCCATGGGCCGCGCCGGCCACCAGAAACTGCGGGAACAGGGCAATCAGGAAAATCGTGGCTTTCGGGTTGGTGAGGTTCACCAGTGCGCCATTCCAGAACTGCTGGCGGGGACTGAATCCGGACAGGTCTGCGCGGGAGGCCTCCACCGGTTGCTCCCGCCATTTCTGGATACCCAGCCAGATCAGATAAGCCACGCCAATCCACTTGATGACCATAAGTGCTGTATTGGATGAAGCCACAATGGCGCCCAGGCCTGCGCCCACCAGCACAATCTGTACGCCATATCCGAACTGCTGGCCGGCAATGGTTGGTAAAGACTTACGAACACCATAACGCAGGCCGCTGCTCATGGAGTTGACCGCGCCGGCACCCGGAGAAACACTGATCAGAAGGGCTGCGACCAGAAATGTGAGCCACACAGTGAGTGTCATTGCTTACGCTCGCGAAATTCAGGGAAGTGATATAATACGCGCCGTTAGAACCGAGCCAAACGAGGAGATACCGAGATGGCCAGAAAAAAGGCGAAAGCCACACAGCACAGTGCCGTGCAGCGGGAACTGAGAACACCAAAATACCAGATGCGCGTGGTTGAAGACAAAACCAGGTACAAGCGCAGCCGGGACAAAAGTGTGCGGATGGAGGGCTTCCGCAAAGCTGCGTGAGCGTGGTTTTACGAAAGCCTTCCTTTCTGCCTGCCGGCTCCGGCGAGAACTGTCATAAAAGCTTCACAGTTGCTGTCTTGGTGCCTGTTACCCTGTAATGTTTGGTAACAACGGATACAGCAGGAGCTCCCGTCCATGAGAATCATCGCCTTCTACAGCCCCAAGGGTGGCGTAGGCAAAACCGCCGCCGCAGTGAACACCGCTTATCTCGCCAGCCGCGCCAACATCAGCACACTGCTTTGGGATCTCGACCCACAAGGGGCTGCCAGTTTTTACCTGGCGGGTGCGGAGGTCGTCAAAGGCCGTAAGCTGTCCAAGCTGTTAGAAGGCAAATCCCCCATTGCCCGCTTTATCCACGAAGACGTCTACCCCAATCTCGACTTTATCCCCGCCCACAGCAGCTTTCGCAACTTCGATATCAAGCTTGAGCACGAGGAAGGGCACAACGTCCTGAAAGACCTGCTGGCTCCGCTGTCTGAAGACACCAGTCTGGTGGTTCTGGACTGCCCGCCGACACTCTCGCGCTTGACCGAACAGGTGCTGGAAATGGCCGATAAGGTATATGTGCCAATGGTGCCTACCTGGTTGTCCCTCAACAGCTGGAACCAGTTACGGGAGTTTGTGAAAGACAAAAAGCTGGGTAACAAGAAACTCCGGCCGTTTTTCTCCATGGTCGACCGTCGCAAGAACCTGCACCGGGAGATACTGGGTCAGTCTGCGGAGTTGCTTGGCGCGCCGGTCAATGTGGCTGTTCCCTACGCAAGTGTTGTCGAGCGAATGGGAGAAGAGGGCAAGCCGCTGGAGCTTCTGGCATCGAATACGCCAGCGGCGGCGGAGTTTCGAAAGCTTTGGGAGAGTGTTCGAAAGGATCTTTGGGCTCGCTGACGCGGAAAATGTTAAAGTCGCCGGTCTTTCCCTGATATCCGGAGGCCCGATGACCGCCCTGAACACCCTGCAAATCGACACCGGCGACAACCCCGAAACCACCATCATCTGGTTGCACGGCCTGGGCGCCAGCGGCCACGATTTCGAGCCGGTGGTTCCGGAGTTCCGGTTTTCCCGCGAGAAGCCGGTACGTTTCATCTTCCCCCACGCCCCCGAGCTGCCGGTAACCATCAACGGTGGTTACGTGATGCCAGCTTGGTACGACATCCTCGCCATGGACGTAGACCGAAAGGTGGATGCCGAACAACTGCGGGCCTCGGCGGCGATGGTGGCAGAGCTGATCCGGCAGGAGCGGGAGCGTGGCATTGCCAGCGAGAACATCATCCTTGGCGGCTTCTCGCAGGGCGGTACGGTGGCCTATGAGCTGGCACTGAGCTATCCCGAGCGACTAGGTGGCCTGTTCGCCCTCTCCACCTATTTTGCCACCGCTGATTCTATCGGGCTGAGCGAGGCCAATCGCCAGCTTCCCGTCTTTATTGCCCACGGCCGGTTTGATCAGGTTGTTGCGGAACATCTTGGGCAGACGGCTCAGCAGAAACTGCAGGAGCTGGGGTACGAGCCGGAGTATCACGCCTATGGGATGGAGCACAGCCTTTGCCTGGAAGAGGTTCGGAATCTGGATGTGTTTCTGGCCAAGCGGGTGGCGGGCGCAAAGTGACAGACCAGCCGGTTTCCAGATGATCTCCTTCACTCATCGGCGGCGCCAGCATCATCGCCAGCGTCTGCGTGGGCGCGGGTATGCTTGGCCTGCCAAGTTCCGGCGCCGGTGCATGGACGCTGTGGTCCAGCTTTGCGCTGATTCTCACCATGGTGGTGATGACGCTGTCCGGCTGGATGCTGCTGGAAGCCCTGAAGCATTATGACCTGAGGGCGTCGTTTAATACGGTCACCAAGTCAATGCTGGGGCCGCGGGTGAATATCTTCAGTAACCTGATGGTCTACTTTGTCGGCGGCATTCTGCTCTATGCCTACATTACATCGTCCGGACTGATCATCCAGGGCGTGACTGGAGTCAGCAGCAAGCTGGCGTCTGTGGCCTTTGTGGCGGTGTTTTCTCTGGTGGTGTGGCACTCCACCCGGGCGGTGGACCGGCTTTCGGTGGTGCTGGTTACCTTCATGCTGCTGAGCTTTGTGTTGGGTGTATCCGGCCTCGCATCACGGATTGATTTCAGTGTGTTGTTCGACACCGTCAACCAGCATGGCCACTACGCACCCTACGCGCTGGCCATGTTGCCGGTGGCTCTCACCTCTTTCGGTTACCACCACTCGGTTGCTTCCCTGCGAGCCTATTATGGGGAGGAGCGGAAGGCGCAGAAGGCTATTCTCGGCGGCACCTCCATTGCCTTGCTGTTTTACATCGCCTGGCTGGTGAGCATCTTCGGCAATCTGCCAAGGGCTGACTTCGGGCCCGTTGTCGCCCGGGGCGGCGATGTCGACGTGCTGCTGGCGGCCCTGGGGTTTGCCATAGACTCCGAGCGGGTGGCCAATACCATCAGCGCCTTCTCTGCGGCGGCGATTCTGTCGTCCTTTGTGGGAGTGGGGCTGGGGACATTCGATTTCATGGCCGACCTCTTCGGTTTCGAAAACGACCGAAAGGGCCGCACCAAAACCTGGGCAATCACCTTCATCCCGCCGCTGCTGCTCTCTCTGATGGCACCCTTCGGATTTGTCCTGGCCATCGGCTATGCCGGCGCAGCCGCTGCTGTCTGGGCCTGTATCATCCCGGCCCTGCTGGCCTGGAAATCAAGAGCACTTCAAGGTGGTAAAACGGGCTTTATGGCTCCGGGCGGGAAGGCGGCGATTGTGCTGGTTCTGTTGTTCGGAGTGGTGACGGTGCTGTTCCACTTTATGGGGCTGGCGGGGTGGTTGCCGGTGGCGCAGTTGGTGTGAGTTAGTGAATCTATTGGCACCAGAAGAGAAAGCGAGAAGAAGCGGGATAAAATGAGCCAATAAGGGATGGATAAAGGGCTATAGAGGAGCGAGCCAACGAAATCACGCTCAACCGTAGAATTTAGGACTGGCGCGCCAAATTCGAGAAAACACGGGCAAACAGCGCGATAATTGTCACTACAAAGGGAGGCCAAGAAATTCACAAAGCCAAGCCTTTTTCTGGGCACCTCTAACCGTTAGAAACTCCTCTGCTAACGCATCAAGCCTGAAAAGGAGCGCTGAAACGCCATCCCCACCCGAAAGCCAGGTGCTCAGACTTTCGGCCTGCATATCTCCAAACTCTTCTTCTAGTGCCTCCTCTACAGCGCTTTCAAGCGCATACGCCAAAGCCTGATGGTATTTCCGGTGATGAATAAAGGGAAGCGAGGCTCGGAATGCCCGCAGCCAAACAAGGATATAAGGCCACGCGAACTCTACCGCCTGCAAAGTGACGTCCGGCAGAACAACAGCCTCCCTGCGGCCCTCGCCAGCTTTGCGGGCTTCGTACGCGAGCGCCAGGAACACCTCTTCGCACGCGCCCTCCATTAAAGGAGAGGGCTCAGCTACATCGTGCACCGCCCGATTGAGCATGCGCCAAGCGTGGCCGTCTGCCATTAACGCAATGCCTTCCTGGTTGCCCATCAAGTCATATCTGAACATACTAATGGGTTCGAAAGTAAGCGAACATCATTTATAATGTAGGCTCCGTTCGCCAAGCTTATCGGATATTTACACACATGCGCCACGATGACGGTCGTAAACTTGATCACAAAACATTAGAAGCCATT
>Ga0208180_1000852_pt1 | contig 22367 bp, 20 predicted proteins | sample MalvireepMed_s16_FD_184241 | JGI IMG/M metagenome (GOLD analysis project Ga0208180, IMG submission 184241) | Marine viral communities from the Global Malaspina Expedition - Malaspina viral metaG DeepMed_s16 (SPAdes) (version 2) | ecosystem: Environmental > Aquatic > Marine > Oceanic | place...
AAGAATGAAGACTGCCAAGCTCAGTAAACAAAAACGACTTGAAATGCAAAAGTCTATGGCGACCCCCGACATGCAGGCCATCATTAACAATAAAGATTTTCAAAAGGGAGAGCTTCCGTGGCAGTACATTTTTCTTGATCCTCTCTTAATAGATGTTGTGGGGGGGCCTCTTTCCAGCATGACTGGAACCAAGCTTTATAGAATGAAGATTCCTAATACTATAAAAAGAGAGTTGAAAAAATTACAAAACAGTGTCAATCCAGCAGAAAGATCTTTATTGAGCCAAATTCCGGATGAGATTTTAAGTTCGGCGGAAACCTCTCGCGGTATCTTGCTTCCCCCCGACAAGACTTTCTTTCTCACTTACAAAAAGGACGATTGGCAAGAGTGGGCAGACCCCATGACGTATGCTTGCTTTAAGGACTTGCTTTTATACGAAAAATTGAAGCTAGCAGATCAGGCAGCTCTAGATGGTGCTATATCTAAGATTAGGGTGTGGAAATTGGGAAGCTTGGAACACAAGCTAGCTCCCACTTCTACGGCGGCTGCTTCTTTGGGAGAAATTTTAGGAACGAATGTGGGAGGAGGTACAATTGACATTGTTTGGGGTCCTGATATTGAATTGATAGAAACCGGAACTGATGTTCAAAGATTTTTGGGGGAGGAAAAGTACAAGCCCACCTTAATGGCTATTTACGCATGTCTTGGAATTCCACCTACTCTGACTGGAACATTTGGGGCCTCTGGAACCACAAACAATTTCATCTCCCTTAAAACGCTTACAGAGAGACTTAATTATGTTAGAAGTATCGTTGTTGATTTTTGGTGCGAGCAAACCAAGATAGTTCAAGACGCAATGGGATTTCGCTTTAGACCCAAGGTAGAATTTGATTTTATGCATTTAGATGATCCTGCTGCAATGACTCAACTAATGATTAATCTGGCAGACCGAAATATAATTAGTGATGAACTGGTCCAGCGTAACGCCAAAGCTGATCCGGCCATCGAAAGAAAAAGACTTGCAAATGAAGAAAAGAGAAGGAACAGTGGCACTATGTCTGAAAAGATCAGTCCTTATCATGCCGTAGACAAAGAGTTCTCCTTAGAAAAGGTTGCTCTCCAAACGGGGGTTGTATCTCCTAGTCAGGTTGGTTTAAAGCTTGAAGAGAAAGATGGTGACGAGTCGGCTCTCGAACTTAGACAAAAACAAAAACAAGAAACCCAAAAGAAAGAGAAGCAACTGGAATTACCATTTAATGAAGACGTTAAGACACAAGAAAAGCCGGGACGTCCTAAAAATTCTCGGGACGAAGTCCCTAGAGAGAAAAGAACATTCAAGCCTAAAAGAAGGGCCTCTTTAGAGATTTGGGCCAAGGACGCTCAGGAAAAGATATCTGAATTTATAAACCCAGCTATTTTAGCTCAGTTTGATAAGAAAAATATGAGGAGCCTAACTTCAGAGGAATCAGCTGAATCCGAGAGAATAAAATTTGAATTGCTTTGCAATCTTGATGCAGAAGAAGAGGTTAGTCCAACTTCTATTGCTGGTGCCGTTAGCGATGCCCCCATACCTGAAGACGTTTATAAAGAGTGTGAGGTTTGGATTTCAGAAGCCGCCAGCGAAATAGGACGACGGCTTACTGTTGAAGAAGTCAGGAAGCTGAAAGCATCGTTTTATGTGTACTACCAAGAGAACTATTCATAAATCCACTATTTGGTGTAATTTCTCTCCGAGAGGTAAATTATGAGCAACATTATTGTCTTTGGTGCCGAAAAGGAAGCTGGGCTTGAAAAACAAATCAAGGAACAGACTTCTTTGGCCTACGTATCGCAGCTATGCCCTGCGCATCCAGAGATTAAAAGCTCAGAATTAAATGAAATCATTTTTTCTGCCCACAAATTAGATAGTATTCGTTCCCAAGCCGATACTTCGGATTCGGATGTATATCAAACCTTTTCTATTTTAGTCAGCGCTTCTTGGAATAAGAATGACGACGTCTTTAATAAGTCAGAGGTGTGGGGAGCGAAAGAAACTCCAAAACATAAACCTGCCAATTTAGAACACGATGAAAAACAGATAGTTGGTGGGATTATAGGTAGCTGGCCGGTAGATTCTAATTTTAATCTTATTGATAAAAATTGCAGTGAATCCGATTTGCCAGATTTTTACCATTTACTTGTTTCTTCTGTTATTTATAGACAATGGCAAGATCCAGAATATCAAGCTAGAGCAGAAGATCTAATCAAAAAGATAGAAAATGGAGAGATGTTTGTGTCGATGGAATGTATCTTCCGTGGCTTTGATTATGCTGTCGTTACTCCCGACAATAAAAATCATATTATAGCCAGAAGTGAAGAGACATCATTTCTCACCAAGCATTTAAGAAGCTACGGAGGCACAGGGGGTTATCAAGACCACAAGGTTGGAAGGTTGCTCAGAAATATAACTTTTTCTGGAAAAGGTTTTGTGGAAAGGCCTGCCAATCCCGACAGTATCATATTTGATAGTGATCATATATTTGATTTTTCTAATGCCTCAGTAACGAAAAACCCGTTTTCTAACGTCGATGGTGTATCTGTTAACGTAGAAGAAGAATTATTTTCCAGCAAAGAAAGACAGGAGAATTTAAATATGTCTACTGATATTTTGAACAATCAGATTAGCGAGCTTAAACAAGCTCTAGCTGACGTTCAGGGTGAAAATAAGGAGCTTACTGATAAGCTTTCTAAAGCAAATGTTGAGGGCTTAGAGAAACAGATCGCAGAGTTTACCGAAACGGTAGATGCTCTGGGTGAATCTCATCGCCAAATCAACGAAAGCTTGGAAACGGAAGTTTCTAAATCAGAGGAGTTGGAAGCTAAGCTTTCAGCAGAAACTGACGCCCGAACAAAAGCTGAGGATCTGATCCAATCTATGGAAAAAGAAAAAGCTAAAGCGGATAGAATGCTTGCCCTTATTGAAGCTGGTCTTTCTGAAGAAGAGGCTGCTGCAAAGATTGATCTTTTTGACAATCTGAATGATGAGCAATTTGAAGCTATGGCAGAAACTTTGAAATCGGCTTATAATTATAAGAAAAAGATGGCTTCGGACGATGACGACGAAGAAGATAAGAAAAAGGGCAAGTCTGATGCTGAAGACAGCACAGAAGCCGCAGAATCTGAGCCAGAGAATCACGAAGAAGCAGAAGCAGAAGCTTCTGAGGTTGACGAAGAGGTTCTTGAGACAGCCTCTGTAGAGGAAACGATTGACATGTCTGTTGCTTCCGAAGACACAGAAGATGAATCAAACCAAACGCGTGCCAATCTTCGTGAGTGGGTTAATACTTACGTTCTTGATCAAGAATTAGGAGAATAGACAAAATGGCACTTAAACCAGATAGAAATGAACACCTCACAGATCTTAGTTTCTTTATGAATGAAACTGGTGAAAGAGGTAAAATCGTAATGTTCGATGTGGGTCAGGCGGGCTCTGGCTCGGCAATGGATTCCTCCAACCAGAGGGTTCAGGCTCCGACCGGAACAGTCAATGCAGATTTCCAAGCTCCGGCTGGACTTTTGCTTAATGACGTCGTAAATCTCGACCTAACGAGACAGCACTTGAATTTTCAGAAGGACGAAGTCCAACTGGGAAGTAAGGTTCTGCTACTCCAACGCGGATTTGTTGTCACAAATAACCTCTCCGGCACTCCGACAGCCGCTCATATTGGTAATTCCCTGTATGTTTCGTCTGTAGGTCCCGGCTGGCTGTCACATTTTGATAATGGTGGCCTTCGAGTAGGGCGTTTGTTGTCTATTAAAGATGAAGATGGCTATGCTAAGGTCCAAATAGACATCACATGGTAATTAATTAATAAACTTAGGAGATAAAAATGGCTAACAGAAAGTTTTTTGAGCCAACTCCCGAAATGAACGAATTGCTCGTAAGAGCTGGTTCGCTCAAAAAGGAGGAGTCTCTTTCCGCGACAGCCGAGCTTGCTAAAGCTCTTGAGCTGCCACTCCGAAAAGGGGTTATGAGCGGAAATATTCTAGACGGCATATTTGAAACTATTCGTCTTGAATCCGGTAGCACTAGCGAATTTCCCTTGGATTTCCTTGCTCCGGGAACCGAAAAAGATTTCGTGGCATACACTATTCCTAATCATGGACGTATTCCAGAGAGACATGTTGAAGGCGATTATGTCATGGTTCCGACCTATGATGTGGGTGCATCAATCGACTGGCTCTTGAAGTACGCACGCGATGCTCGATGGGATATCGTGGGGCGCGCAATGAGCGTTATGGAAAGTCAGTTTACCAAGAAACTTAACGACGACGGTTTCCATACAATTCTTAGCGCTGGCGTTGATCGTAATATTTTGGTTTACGATTCCGATGCTGCTACAGGTGTCTTTTCCAAGCGACTTGTCTCGTTAATGAAAACGGTTGTACGTCGAAATGGTGGAGGTAATAGCACCTCGATTGATCGAGGTACACTGACTGATCTTTATCTTAGTCCAGAAGGTATCGAAGACATTCGAAACTGGGGCGTTGATGAAGTTGATCCCGTAACTCGGAGAGAACTCATCACGCAAGATGGCGGTCTTCTAATTCGTATCTTCCAAGTCAATTTACATGATTTGGATGAACTTGGTGAGGGTCAAGAATATCAAAACTTCTATACATCTGATTTAAGCGGAAGTTTGCCTACTGGCGACAATGAAATTGTTGTTGGTTTGGACTTGAGTCGCCAAGATAGCTTTGTTATGCCGGTTCGCGAAAATGTTCAGATTTTTGAGGACGACACCCTTCATCGACAGAGACGAGCAGGTCTTTATGGATGGGCGGAGCATGGCTTTGCCGTTCTAGACAATAGACGAGTTCTTCTTGGTTCATTCTAAGATTACTTTTCTGATGATTAAACAATTAAGCCGTCTTTAGTGAACCTTAATATGTGGTATTGCTAAAGGCGGTTTTTTTTAAATGGAAAGGAAAACCAAATGTTATTTAGATCTAAAAGATTTCTTCTTTCGGTTGCCTCTTTGTTGGTCGCTTTTTCTTGCCTTCAAGCTCAAGCTGACGAGGAGCTTTATCAAAAACTTCAGGATATATCGGTGACTGTTAAATCAGGTTTTAGCGAAGGGTCTGGAATTATTATCACTAGAGACGTAAGGGTTGGCCCTAACAAAACAGAAAAAATCAATTTTGTGTGGACCGCTGGACATGTTATTGATAATCTTAGATCTGTCAGAACGACAATTAGAGACGGAAGATCCGTTCAGATAGTTGAGTTTAAAGATGCTCAAATCGTCAAAGAGCTTATAGAAAACGGTCGTCGAGTAGGAGAGCTTAAGATGGATGCCAAGGTTCTCAAATATAGCTCTGCCGACGAGGGAGAAGACTTGGCTTTACTTATGGTTAGAAAAAGGGATTTCATTCAGCAGAATGGAGATTTCTATAAAGACGATACTCCCGTAGCTATTGGAACAGAGCTTTACCATGTTGGCTCCTTACTTGGACAACAAGGCTCTAATTCAATGACGCGAGGTATTATTTCTCAAGTGGGTCGAGTTCTCAATCTTGGGAGCGGAGACGGTGTTGTATTTGACCAAACTACGGTAACGGCATTCCCCGGTAGCTCTGGAGGGGGCGTTTTCCTATCAGAAAGATCAGGGGACAAAAAGGGCCAATATGTAGGCATGCTGGTACGTGGGGCTGGAGAGACCTTTAATCTCATAGTTCCTGTTCGAAGAATGCGGTCGTGGGCCGAAGAACACAATGTTAGGTGGGCCATTGATACAGATATTGAGGTCCCAACTCTTGAAGATATTCTTAAGTTGAAAATAGAGGGTTCTCAATCCGAAAAGAAAGAGGGAGACAAAAAGTCTCTAACCAAAGATGCTATTACATTCCCAACATTGATTGGTGGGAAAGATGCGGTGAAATTAAAAACTCCTGAATAAATGCGGAGAAAAATATGTCTGCAATGTCACACTATTTGGAGTCTGGTCTAATAGGCCATATCTTTAAGGAGATTACTTTTGCCTCTCCTACCGGTATATATGTAGGGTTGGTTGGAAACTATAATTCAGGATCTCTTGAAAGTGGTAGTTTTGGTCAAGAACTTAGCGGAGGTGCTTACGCTAGAGCTTCAGGGGGGCCCGGCACCGACTACTGGGCCGCTCCGGCGACTTCCGGGCAAACCAATAATTTTCAAGAGATAACGTTTCCCACAGCCACTTCTAGCTGGGGATATGTCTCTGGGGTATTTATTGCTGACGCAGGAGGCTCTGAAGCAAATATACTCCTTTATGGACAGCTTACAACACCTAAGAATGTTACTAATGGAGACACCTTTACATTTGCGAGCGGAGACCTCGATATATTCTTTAAGTAAAGCAGAGGGGTTGTTCGAATGATATTCGTACGAGACAGGGTAAAACAGGGTAGCACCACCGTAGGTATAGGAACGATATCTTTAACAAGCTCTCTTGGTGGCTACCAAGATTTTTCTGTTTTAGATAATGGTTCTCAAACCTTCTATGCCATTGAGGAAGTGACCAACTGGGAAGTTGGCATAGGAACCTATAGTTCAAATACTTTGACCAGAGACACCGTACTAGCAAGCGCTAGCGGAGATGGTGTTCCAATCTATCTTTCTGGAGATGCCACAGTATTTCTAACATACCCTGCTAGTGGATCTGTTTTTGCAAGCGGCAACATAGCTTCGCTAACGGGCATAAGTCTCGGAGTAAGCGGCATAGCTTTCAATGATGGCACGACTCAAGGGACAGCGTTTTCTTATGCGAGCGGAGCAAGCGTTGACTCGATAGGTGACAATCTAACTGTCGTAATGTCCACGGGAGTCCAAACAGCAGCCGCTGCGACCGCATCGCACAACCTCCTATATACGGGCCTCTACAACACTTCGGGCAATCTGGACACGAGACTTATAAATTCAGGCAACGCTCTTTTCACGGGGCTATACAATGTTTCCGGTAACATGGTGAGTTCGTCAACTCTCATAAGCACAGGTAACATTGTCGAGACCGGACTATACAATACTTCGGGTAATCTGGCCACCAGTCTCGTTAGCACCGGAAACGCCTTGTTTACGGGTCTTTACAACACCTCCGGCAATATGGTTAGCTCATCGAACCTCATAAGCACAGGTAACATCGTCGAGACCGGACTATACAATACTTCGGGTAATCTGGCCACCAGTCTCGTTAGCACCGGAAACGCCTTGTTTACGGGCCTCTACAACACTTCCGGCAACATGGTCAGCGCCTCGGTTATCATCAGCACAGGTAACATCGTCGAGACCGGACTATACAATACTTCGGGTAATCTGGCCACCAGTCTCGTTAGCACCGGAAACGCCTTGTTTACGGGCCTCTACAATAGCTCAGGAGTGCCTGCTGCTACCGGAGCTAAGATCACCCTCAATGACTCGCGTCTTTCTACCATTGAGACGTCAGGAATGCTCACAGGCGTTGGAATCGCTGCTCTGCATCCTGCTAGTTATGATTATCTTGCTCTTGCTGCTTGGGATGGGACGAATGGTCTGACGACCTTGGGTCAGCGTGAGGGTGCGGACAACGATTTCCGAGTTAGTGTTCCGCACAAGAGGCTCTATTTAGCTACGGGAGGCGTGCAATTTGCAGATTCGACAATCTCCAGCACATCCTTTAGTAATTGGGGCATACAAGTAAATGGGCCAAGAATTAACTCAACTGAGGATGAATACTATCAGAACTTTGTGGCGGCGGGGGGATCGGTGTACGACGGTTCTGGCACTGTGGTGCAGTTTAGTGGCGCCTCTGGAATTAGACTGTCGGGAGTCGCCAATGAGGGCTACAACAAAGAAGGTCGATTCATTGCCACGACGGTAAAGGTTGACGGTGCTCCCCTCTGGACTGGCCTGTATGGCACAGGACCTCGCACCCCTATAGTTTCCGGAGCCGGAGGAACGGTAGTCACATTCGACCTTTCGGCAGGTACCACATTCACACATACGCTAGGGGCTAATACTACATTTTATTTGGCAAATGTTACACAAGGACAAAAATTTGTGATCAGGACTCAGCAGGATGGAACTGCCAGCCGTTCGGTAACATGGGGATTTGGAAGCGCTGGTCATGGGGCAATCAGATGGGCAGAAGGAGGAACCGCGCCAACCGGAACGGAATATCCTGCTGGCGTGGCTGATGTATATGGATTTATAGCGATTGCCACAGGAGCATTTGATGGCTTTGTTATAGGGAATGACTTAAAGTAAGGGTTAATATACAATGACACAATACGCAAGGCCAGATAGTGACATTACCAATCAGGGTGACGCATGGACAGGGGCTGGTGCTCCTAGCAATACTCTATATACAGAAATAGATGGAACGTCTGCTGGCAGTGATAATGTTAATGGACAGGACGGGGACTGTTCTGGCGATGGTGTAGAATTTGAGGTTGGATTATCCGATGTTGATGACCCAAGTTCGTCGAGTAGTCACGCTTTTAAAGCTCGTGTTCGTGTTGATGATGCTGACGCTGGTGCGGCAATGAGGATTAGGTTAATGGAAGGGGCTACAACTAGAGCCACAAAAAATTTTTCCCCAGACGCCACTTCTGCTCCGGGAGCATTAATTACTCACAATTTATCTACGTCAGAAGCCAATAGCATTAGCAATTATGACAATTTAAGGTTGGAATTTGTTGCTTATGATGATGAATGTATGGGTGTGACTTTTTACGTTTATCAGGCTTGGTTTGAGTGCCCTGACGCTGCTGCCCCCGCCGCTGCCGCAAACGGAAAAGCTTTTATGTTATTTTTAGATACTTAAAAGGAGATTTCTGTGTTTGGTGCAATACCCTTTTCCGTCAAACCCATATCCGCTTTAGATATTTCCTCGGTAAAGGCTTCCTCTGTTCTGGAAGCGATTGCTATTTTGGAGGCAGAGGCAGTTGCTCCATCAGCAAGTTTAAATGCAATTGTTACTCTTTTAGCGAACTCTACCCTCAGATCAAGTGACGCTGAAATTTTTATATGGACTACCCCCGCCAGACCTACCACTTGGACGATTCCAGCCGAGGCTGAAACTACTTGGGTTATTCCAACCGATGTTGGAGCCACCACATGGATCATACCTAAATAATTGGTGTATTTCAAAATGTGCAGACTATGGAATTCTATTAAAAGTTGTTTTAAATGCTTATTTGAAAAGAAAACAAAAGAAAGTGATTTTATGGGAATTTTATCTAACCAAAGATTAGTAAAACAACCCACTGAAACCCGAAAGTTCGGTGTGGAGTTTAATAATGTTCTCGGAACAAGCGAAACAGTTGCTGGTATAACAAGTGTTAATTCAGAAAAAATAGATGGCAGCACCTCGGACCTTACTATTGCGACTACTGGAATTGAAACTTCTACTGTTAGCAGTAAGAATAGTCTTGTTACCTTCTGGATTTCGGGAGGAACCACGGGAAACACTTATAAGTTAGAAATATTAGTTAATACCTCTTCTAGTGCTACTCTAGAAGGGGATGGCATCCTTTATGTAACGGACAGATAATATGAGCTGGCAAAATACGAGTTTACTGATGCTAAGAACCATGCTAAACGACGCTGGTGTTAGCGAGACTAGATATAGCACGCAAAGACTTGAAGAATTGCTCATCACGGGAGCATATTTTTTACCCCTAGAAATAAATTTTAACAGTGCTTATACCGTAAATGTTAGTACCTATGCAATTGCCCCAGACCCCGGATCTTCAGGGGCTCCGGCAGATGGAGAAGAGTTTATTTCCTTCATGGTTCTTAAGGCTGCATGCATAGCAGATGAAGGTAATTTTAGAAATGCCGCTCTGTTACAGGGCGTTAATGCTCGTGTTGGACCAGCCCATATCAATACATCTGCCTATGGTTCGCACCTAACAACACTTCTCACAGAAGGTCCGTGTAAGGCGTTTCAAGAGCTTAAAGAGCGATATAACTTTAGTTATGAAGGAAAGAAAATTATACGAGCGGTAATGTCTCCCTTTGCTGCCAATAAGTTTGATCCCCGAAGTATGCTGGGGGGTGTGGGAGAAGGAGATTTACAAAATCCAATCCGTAACAGAGGTGAATACGGTTATTAACTTAAAGAGGTGATAAAATGGTAATGATTTTTCAGCCGAAAGGTGCTGGGACCCTTGGGAAAGAAGGAACTATAATAGTTCAGGCTACTCGTGCTGCTGGAACAGGTATTCTCGGAGATACCTCTTGGGGTTGGTATGGTTCCGATTATACGATTGATCCCGTACCCTCTGGCACGGTAACGGCTACTGGGGTAGTCAACACCAACTATAATACCAGATTTACTGGATGTCCTCCCTGTCAATCTCAATGTGGTCCTTGCTAGTTAGGGTACAATGGCTAAGAATTACTTTGCGGGAATAATAAACAGCGACCTTAAAAATCTTTTTAATGATGCGATAAAAGCCTTATTGGAAGATAGCGGGGCCACCGTTCCCTGTACATTATATTACGGTATCACAAAATGGGAGAGCTGCACTAATTGTTTATACGATCCTATTGGCAGAAAGTCATCAAACCGATACCAGAATGGGGGACCTGTCCCCTTTCCCTTTGGTGGGGTTTGTCCAACTTGCAACGGCGTTGGTAGGCGACCTGTAATACAGACAGAGACTATATATTTAGCTGTTATTTTTGATTATAAACAGTTTTTAAACATGTCAACTCCTGTTAATAACCCAGACGGCCTTATACAGACGTTGGGAAAGAAGGAAGCCACTCCTAGAATAAAAAGAGCAAAAGAAATTCAGGTGGCCACGAATATTGCCGGGTATGCGGATCACCGCTTTCAAAGAATTTCCGAACCAGAACCTGTAGGGTTTGGAAATAGTGAATTTGTTATATGTAATTGGAAAAGAGTGATGTAATGGTACAAAACCATTTTACTGCAAGAATAGGATTGGCTCAGAATTTTTCTGCTCAATTTCATAAAGATATTTTAAAGGAAATTAATAATAAGCTTTCGGCAGTTCTTCCTGCGGCAGTCAATAGTATCAAACGGAATTTGGGGGAAATGGTTCGAGCTAGAATTATGGCTTCTCCGGAGTATGCTGCTATTGTAGGGGGGAGGCTTCGCGGGGAGCTTGGCCTTCCAGACGGGCTAGCCAGAATAAGTGCTATCATTGAGAAATGGGCAGAAAGTATCTCGGTCAGGTACCTAAGGGGAGCCCACGGAAGCTTAGGGTTAATAGATATAGGTATTTTACAATCTGATTGGGAAGATGTTTTAGCTATGGGAGAAGCCGTTCTGACATATACATCTAGAAAGGGGTCCAAGTCTTTAGAATGGCTGCGTTGGCTCTTAAAGGAAGGGAGGGCTGTAATAGTATCTAGCTACGAGTTTGTTCCTAAAACAAAAGGAAGTCGTACAGGTCTTGGAATTATGATAAAAAGAGGGGGGGGATGGAAGGTGCCTGCTCAGTATATGGGAACCGAAGGAGACAATTTTGCTACAAGGGCTCTTGCTAATATAGTATCTGATATAGATATAATAGTTAGGCGAGAATTGACAAGGGTATTATAGATGGCATGCGAACCATATACAAAATTCAATAAAGTTTCCCATATAGGAGAAAGTTTATTAAGTTCTGAAATAGAAAATAATCTAAAATGGTTTTTAGATTGGTCATTACTTGGAATAGGGGGGTGGAGCAACGTAGAAATCCCTACTTCTGGTGCTTTTGGAGGAAACTTTGATACCTTAAGACTTGTAAGCGACCCCTCTTACACAAACGGACAGGTCTGGGAGGGTGCAAGGAAAGATTGGGTGTGGGAAACTGGAAGTTCTTACCCAGATTATGATCCAATACAGATTTCGGGTGTATATATTGATGACACTCTCTATACTACTGGAGACGCTACATATGGGCATCACTATAATTACCCTCTTGGGAGGGTGGTTTTTGATAGTGCCATTTCGACAAGTTCTACTGTTCAGGTCGAATATAGTTATAGAAATGTCCAAGTGTATGTAGCAGACCAAGCCCCTTGGTGGGACGAACTTCAATATAATTCATTGAGAGTAGATGACATTACATATAGCGCTACGGGCTCAGGTTCTTGGGGTATTCTGGCAAATCATCGTGTTCAAATGCCAGCGATAGTCCTTGAGGTCGTTCCGAGACGGAGGTTTACCCCTTATCAATTGGGTGATCTCTCTCAAATTACTCAACAAGATGTTGTTTTTCACGTCGTAGGTGAATCTCGATGGTGGAGGAATCAACTTGTTGATATACTGTCGTATCAAATAGATAGTCAATTATGGTTATTTGATACAGATACTTTAATTGGCAGTGGTGCCTACCCTCTAGACTATAGGGGTATGAAAGTTTCTTCACCACTTAATTATGACGATGTTGTTACAAACGGGACATATAGATACCTTTTAGCTAGAATAGTTGATATGAATATAACTGAGATGGAGTCCTATGATACTAGGCTCCACGAGGGTACCGTAAGGGCTACCTTTGAAGTTGTTTTACCTTGATTTTTCTAGAATGGTGTATTATGTCTGCGGAAACTTATATTCACCAAATAATTTAGGAGACGTTTAAATGGCTGTTAATAATAGAGTCTATTATGCTATCCAGCAAGTTTCCTTTGGCAAAAATAGCTCCGGCTCGGTCGGAATGAACAACAACGATGACTTGGGTGCCGGTGTTACTCTCGGTAATCGAACAGTAGCTCATGGTGTCCAGTCTGTTGGTTTGACCACCACATTCAACTTGGAACAAGTGTTTGAACTTGGTCAGCTTGCTATTTATGAGAATGTCGAAGGAACTCCTGATATTGAAGTGACAATGACAAAAGTTATGGATGGTTACATCCCTCTTTGGTGTCTTTCTACTTCTGATCAGACTGATGGCCCCCAACTCGCTAAGCGGTGTCAATCGACCAACAAATGTATTGTTCAACTTGGCATTTGGGATGAAGCTATGGAATCGGCTGGACAAGAAGGTTCTGGAGCTAGAACTTTCGTAAGCATGTCAGGCCTTTATCCTACTTCGATTTCTTACAATTTTCCTGTAGATGATAATTTTACCGAAGATATTACTCTTGTTGGCAATAGCAAGGTATGGGGTTCGGGACAATCTACGAGCACTCTCGAATGTAATCCCACTTACTTCCCAACGGACGTATCTGGCGGATTTTCTGGTAATGACGATGCTCCGGTTGGAACTGGTGGCATTCAACGACGCGAGAATATTATATTTGGTACTGGTAGCGCTGCTGCTACTGATCGTCAGATATACGATCAGGCTTCTAATCCTGATAAGTCGGTCTTCCCCGGCGATATTCCGGGTATTTATGCTCGCAATAATTCGGGCCTTAAAGACACAGCTCACATTCAATCTGTGACTGTTTCTGTTGATGTTGCTCGTGAAGAGCTCTTTGAGCTTGGGGCAAAAGTTGCCTATGCACGTCCAGTTACATTCCCAATCGAAGTTACTTGCGACGTTGAAGTGACCACTTCTAGCGGTGACATGGTAAATGCTATTGACGGATGTAGTGGAACGGCAGAATCGTGTGGTTCTTCTAACTCGTTGAGCAACAGAGCAATTCGAATTGCTACCTGCGATGGTCTAAGAGTTTGGCTTGGTAAGAAAAACAAGCTTGCTTCTGTGACTTATGGTGGAGGCGATGCGGGTGGAGGAAATGCTACGGTAACCTATAGCTATACCACCTTCAATGACTTTACTGTTACTCACTATGCTGACATGGAAATCTCCGGCGGTTCCAAAAGCGGAACCAACTGGTGGGCTCAGAGACCCTTCTACTTGGGCTCTGGAAATCTTACCGGACTGGGACTTCCCTTCGCACGAGGCGGTATTGACACTTGGACGGCATAATGGTGCCTTTACATAAGAGTTGACATTGAGGGGGGGTAGCCTTTGTGCTACCTCCCTTTTTTGTCAGTAGTGGCAGCGATAGCCTTGGCAAGTATTAGGCAAGTTACACTACTGACTTTGATGGTATAGGGTTTTTACATGGGAATAGAAGATTATTTGATAAAAACTGCGGTCGTTGGCGCTATTATAATCTTGGGGGCGTCATGGCTGATTTACTTTTCCATTAAAACACTCTCTAAATATACTGATTTTGGTAAACTTACAAAACACAGCAAGGAAAAAGAGGAAAGGACCTATGCTTCTACCGATGACTTGCCTAATTTAAAAAATGGTTCGGCTGAAGTTTTTTACGAAACACCTAAAATAGAGACTTCGTTTGGAGACAAGAGGATAGGGGAGGTTCATGAACACCCCAAAAAGAATTGAAAGGATGTCAGGATATCAACAGGCTTTTGTTGAAATACAAGGAAGCCCATCTCTGCCACCTTCTAAGGCTGAGCCCTCTTTGACGCCAAAGGAAACAACAGAAGCGTCGTCATCGGGCGAAATTTCCAGCTATGATGGGAATATAATACATTCGTATCACCCCAAAGTATGTGAGACAATTAAAATGAATGAAAAAAAGAAAGGTGCCGCTTCCAGCGCACAGAGGTCTGTTGGCATTGATATTGGCACTGGCTTTATTTCGTGTGCCGAGTTCGAAGGAGATTCTAAAAAATTCAGAAAGGTGCGAGATGCTTTCTTTAAACTTAATCCATCTAAATTTTTAGAAGGTTCTGCTAATGCATTTGGTGAAAATATGCTAAAGAATGCAGGTGCCCATTATGTTAAAGTGGGAGAGGATCTTTATGTCTTGGGTGATGATGCTTTTAAATTTGCAAATTTATTTCATCAGGAATGTTTACGTCCTATGTCACAAGGGGTTTTAAATCCGAGACAACCCGTTTCTAACATGATGGTTTCTGAGCTTGTTAGAGCAGTCGCGGGAAAGGCACAGAATAAAAATGATGTGCTTTATTATTGTGTTCCTGCACAACCAATTGATGCTGATTTTGATGTAGAATATCACAAACAAGTTTTACACGGAGTCTTTGCTGATTTGGGATATAAAAATATCAATGTAATGACAGAAGCACTGGCTGTTATATATTCCGAATTAGCCGACACCCAGTATACTGGAATTGGAATGAGCTTTGGTGCTGGTATGTGCAATATTGTCTATTCTTTCATGGGAATACCCGTATTTGCTTTTAGTTTGAGTCGCGGGGGCGACTGGATTGACTCTCATGCAGCACAACACACTGACGAGACTAATAACGTTGTTACTGCAATCAAGGAAAAGGCAGACTTTAGCCTTTACGATTCTACTCACGGTATCCAGAAAGCAATATCTATTTATTATGAGGCATTGCTTTCTTATGTTATAGAAAAATTCAAAGAGCTTTATGAAAACACACCTAAAAAGAAACTTCCTAATGTAACAATGGAGATGCCTATTGTAGTTGCGGGAGGAACTTCTATGGTTCTTGGCTTTGTAGAAAGACTTCGGGAACTTACGAAAGAAGGGTTTCCCGTTCCTATTTCAGAAATTAAACATGCCGAGGAGCCGCTTTTTGCAGTGTCCAATGGGCTTTATGAGGCAGCACGTTTGGCATCACAATAACAATTAAATGGTTAAGGACTTATGGAAGATCATGAAAGGAGCAGGATTGCTGCAAAGCTGTTGTCGGGAATCACCTTTTTTACTTTTGAAAAAAAAAGGTACAAGATAATCAACCCCACTCCAGAGCAGCTACTTTTGTCAGAAGAGATAGCTTTAGAGCATTCTATTCGTGCTTCTTTTAAACAGCTTTTATCCGAAGAAGAAGCTAAAGAACATCTAAATGAGAAGGGTATATGGACACATCAAGACGAAAACAATATGAAAGAGTCGGACAAGGCTTTAGAGGATCTTAAAGAACTACTGTATAAAAAGAGGGGTGAGGATCGAACTGTGGCTGCAATAAGAAGAAAAATCAAGGGAACAAGACAGGCCATACACGAGGCGATGCTTCGCAAGTATTCAATGAATCCAATGACTTGGGAGTACCATCATAGAGCCGTTAGAAATGAGTTCTTAGCTGCTGTATGTACTTTTGATGAAGACAATAATCGTATGTATCATGAAAAAGACTTTGGTAGCGCAGATTCTACTTTGATGGAAGTCGCTTATGAGGCAAGGGAAATGGATGGCATTACGCAGGAACAGATGAGGGAAGTTTCTAGAAACGAGCCGTGGCAAAGCTATTGGATGGTTAGTAAACAAAATCTGTTTGGAAATCCTATGCTTAATATGTTTGGTCCTAGTCAGAATGAGGCTGTTATTATTCCATCTTCTCATTTGAATGCATACCAAAGAGCCATGGTAGGTATTTGCAAGATGTATGATAATGCTGCCCAGCACCCCGATTGCCCTGAACAATCCGTAATAGATGATGATGACATGTTTGATGGGTGGATGATATTTGAAAATCGAAAGAGGGAGAAAGAACAAAACAAAAAGAGAATTGATGAGTTGGCAGATAAAAAGGGCGACGAAATATTTGTTATGGCTCGTAGCGGAGAAGATGCTCATGATATATTTTCCGTTAATGAAGAGACCGATAAACACAGGCTAAAAAGTCGTTTCCAGCAGGCTCATCAAGCAGGGGAGCAAGGAATGAAAGAGTCGGAATTGGTGGATGTCAAACAGGCCTTACACAAACAGATGGTGGAACAAGTGAAAGGACAGAGGTAAATATTATGAAAGAATTTAATTTTGATAAAGAACATTCTAAGAGAAGGGGGGCTAGGCAAGACAAATATAAAGATTCTTCTAAAAAAAGACTACTTAATAACATAAAAAAGAAATTTGATACTACTACCATAGGCTCCCTTGCCATAATCGAGGAATTTTTTGGAGAACTATGGGGGCATGGAGTTCACTATAATGAATTAACAGAAGAAGAAAGGGAATGGAGGGAGGACTGGACCGAAGCAAGAACGAAAATCTTAGACCTAGGAAATTCCAATTCGAGAGCAGCTCATAGCGAGATATCTCAGTATAGTATTTCTTGGAATAGATATGTAACTAATTTTATTGTAAAAAACAAGGATAATGAGGAGTATAACAATGGCTGATGAAAACAAAACAAGTTTTGAAGTAGAAGGAAAAATGTATGCGGTTCGGAGGCCGAAGGTAGATGAGATTCGAAAAGCAAACGAATTTCGCTCTAAGAGCTTTAATGAAGCTCTCCAAAGAGGAGATATGCTGCGAGAACAGCTCGAATCAGAGCTTCGCAAAAGAAAGCTCTGGAGTGATAGTCGGGAAACGGAGTATCAAGATTTGCGGCAATCTATTCTTGATGGGGAATTTAAACTGAAAAAGGGTGGTATCCGTCTTGCTAACGCAAAGAAGGTTGCTCTAGAGATGGGGGAAGCCCGCGAAAGCATGATTACTCTACTTTCCAGCCGAACAGATTTGGACTCTAATACATGCGAAGGTAAGGCTGATGCTGCGCGTTTCAACTACCTTTTTGCTACTTGTTTGGTGTATGATGATACTGGAGAGGGGTATTTTGCAAATGGGCTGGATGACTATTTGTTAAATCAGGATGACCCAGTTGCGCTGACTGGAGCATCCCATTTTTACTACCTTCTTTCCGGAAGCGACAACGTTGATCAAAAGCTTCCAGAAAACCAATTTTTGAAGCGATTTAATTTTGTTGATGATGATTATCGACTGGTGGATGAAGACGGCAAACTCATTGACAAAGAAGGGCGTCATATTGATGAGTTTGGAAGTCTTGTCAAGTGGATTAACGATGAAGAATTTGAGCATGTAGACACAGAAGGAAGAAAGGTCAATGATGCCGGAGATTATGATGTAGACTTTAGTCCATTTTTGGATGACGCTGGAGAGCCCGTTATTGAAAAAGATGAGGCTAAAGACTCAGAAGAAGAAGTTGCAGAAGAGAAGCCGAAACGAAAGCCGCGTAAAAAGAAAGCTGCATCCAAAAAGAAGAAGAAGGCTGAGCCCGAAGCAGAAGTAGCCGAGGAGGAAGCCGAGACCGGACAAGAAGAGTCTGAAGGTGCTGAGGCCGACGAAGCATCTGAAGAATAAAAACGGACAAGTGGTCATACTTGTTAGACATGTCTGTCTTATAGTATGGCCATTTTTTTTTAAGGTTAGTGCAAAATGGCTTTTAATATTAATGCCCATGTAATTCTTCAAGGGCCGAAGAATATTCAGGCTATCACTAACACTATCAAAACCCAGCTTGCTGGCATCAATGTTCCTATTAATCTTCAAACGAAGGGCACTCGTGGAGTTTCCCAACTCAACAAACAAATTAAAACGATGGGAAACACCGCCGCTACTACACAAAAACATGTGCAGTCGGTAGGAACTGCCGCAACAAAAACAGGAAATGCTCTTCAGAGGACAGGGGCTGGAGCAGGGAAACTTAATGCTAGCTTAAAAGGAATTCAATCTAGCGCTCAGCAGGCCACTGGTGCAATGCATATGTTAGGCCGCGAAACGGCTCTGACTTTTAAGAGATTTGCCGCAGCAGGTATTGTTACGGCTACGGTTTTCAGGCTGGGGGCGGCAATAACTGAATCCACAGGGAAAGCTCTTGAGTTTGAAAGATCTCTTATCAAGCTTCAGCAGATTACTGGTCAGACCCAGAAGGGGCTTGTCGGTCTTAAGAAGGCAGTTACGGATGTTTCGGTTGCGCTGGGGATCGACGCTAATGAACTTTCAAATGTAGCTAGATTATTTGCTCAAACAGGCCAAAACCTCAAAGAGGTAGAGGCATCTATGAAAGCTATTGCTAGATCTAGCCTCGCTCCCACCTTTGGCACAATGGAAAATACGGCAGAAGGTCTGATAGCTGCCCTTGCTCAATTTAAAATTGCAGCTTCTGAATCAGAACAGGTTCTTGGGGCATTGAACCGAGTGTCTAAGAAATTTGCGGTTGAATCACAGGACATGGTTGCTGCCATTAGGCGTGCCGGTGGTGTCTTCGCCCTTGCTGCGAAACAAACACAAGAACCTATTGAAGCTCTTGAAGAATTCATTGCTGTCTTTACTGCGGTTCGTTCTACTACGCGTGAATCAGCAGAAACGATTGCTACGGGCTTAAGAACTATCTTTACTAGAATTCAGCGCCGTGGAACTATTGAAATGCTACGAGAGCTCGGTGTTAATCTTACAGATGCCAATGGCAAGTTTGTTGGTCTCTTTCAATCGTTTAAAAAACTTTCTACAGAGCTTGACAAGATCATCCAAAAAGGAGATGCTATTACCCTCTCCGCCATCACAGAAGAATTGGGTGGTATGCGTCAGGTTGGTAAGTTGATTCCGGCTATTCGTGAATTCAGGAAAGCAGAAAAAGCATTGTCCGAGGCCCAAAAAGGAGCAGCCGCAGGACTGGGTAAAGATGTGGAGCTTGGACTGAAACCGTTGGCTAAGTCGTTTGAACGTCTTGGTTCCAAATGGGATAATTTTATTCGTAAGGTTAGTGAAGGAAAAACCTTCCAGAATCTGGCTAAGATGGCCATTGATACGGCAAGCTCTTTCATTGATATGGCAGATGCCCTGAGGCCACTGTTGCCTTTACTAGCCACTCTGGCAGCTACCAAACTTTCCAAGGGAATGGTTGCTTTTGGAGCGGGATTTGTAAGCTCTACCAAGGGAATGGGCGGAGCCGGAGGGTTGGGGGCCCGAGTTGGTGGTGCTGTTGCAGGACCTAGGGGCGGAGGAGCCGCCGTGGGGAATCAAACAAACATTGTTAACGCCTTAACAAACAATACGTCTGCCCTTTCTCCCAACACTAGAAATCTCCAAATGGTAAATACATCCATGAAGGGCTTGATGAAACATATAGACACCCTTGCGCATGGCCTTAAGCCGTCAATGGAACAATTGAGAGATTCTTTGAATCGACTTGAGAGAGCCGTAAGCGGTATGCGTGCGATGGGCTATGGCGGAAGCTATGGTGGAGGCTCTAGAGGAGGTCCCCGAAGAATGGGCCCCCGAGGAAGAGGGTTCTCTGGAGGCGGGGCTGTAAGGAGAGGGGGAAGAACTCCATTTAGCAGAGGTGGTCGGGTTCCTATGATAAGCGGTAAGCATGCCCTTCCGATCATCAGTCGCCCCTCGCCTAAGAGTCCCACGTCCCGGTATGATCCGGGTGGGCAAGGCAGAGGCATGGCAGGCCACGGCGGTAAATTGATCCCGATAGGTAGCCAAGTGGCGGGAATGACCGCAGTGAGGCGTGATCGCTTGAACCGCACCCGGCAGTTTGCTGGTGGTATGGGAAAAGGAAAGATTCAAAAAATACACCAGAAAATTGTACAAGAAGTTCCCACAAACTATGGGGCGGTCTTCCTTCGAGCTTCAAACGAACCGGCCAGATCCGATCAGAAAGGCGTAGGCAGGCACCATCGGACCATTCACGAAAATCTCATGGGAAGTGTTCAAATCAGTAAAATCCTCCGTGGTATGAAAGCGTTCACTGGTGGTAAAGACGACACCATTATTGACGCTGAGGTTGGCAGAATCACTCGATTGCAGCAGCAGGCACCGAAGACATCGAGTGGCGCTAAGCAGAACTTGATAACCAGCAGAAAGAAAGGCGGGCCCCAGAAATTATCACAGACTGGGGTAACGTCGATGAAGAAGATGCTTGGTCTTGGAGGTGTCGAAAATTTTCAATATATGTTACAGGCAAGGAGCCTTTCTGGAGCAGGAAGCCACGAATTAGAGAATTCTATCCATGGTAGCGTTCACAAGGCAGTCAATCAAGGCGCGCGCGTTATTCTAAGGAACTTAGGCACGACGATGCAGGGGTCTTTAGCGGATGACTTAAAGCAGATCAACATTGATCAAATCGTAGGAAATATATTTGAAGGGGCTCTTAGTAAAGCTGGAGTTCCTTGGGGAAGGGAAGATGTTGACGAAGCTCAAATGGACCCACGCAATGCTAATGCTACATTTGATTTTACTTCTCCGGGTATTTTGGGGAGATATTTTAAAAATCTTGGCAAGGGGCCGATTGACGCGAAGGCCACATTTAACCCCAAAACTTTGGCTAGTATGAAAGGCAAGGTCCAGACCTATATTTCCCAAACAGTGCAGGAGATTTTGCTGGACCCTGAGTTCCAAGCGGTCGGCTCGGGCGGCAAAACGGTAGACTACAGGAGCCGCGTTCAAACGGGTGGTTACGCGTTTAATGAAGAAGGAAGATTAGAAGCTGTCTTGCAGCCGGGAGAATTGCAGATTCAGGGCCTTGATCCTCGGCGTGCAAAGCAAATAGCTGGTGGCAATATAAATACTCTCTTTGACGTTGATCCTCGCCGTGTTTCAAGGGTTCCGGGCACAGGTAATAGGGATACGGTTGAAGCTGATCTTGCTCCCGGAACTTTTATAGTTAAAAAAAGTATTGCTGAGGAGGCCCTAAATGCAGGATACAGGCCACAAGCTAAGTTCGCACAACGAATGCCCGCAGCAACCGGCGGCCATGTTGGCCGAAGAGGATTTAAGACCGGGGGTCGCATTCCGTTTAAAACCGGTATGACTGCGGCGAATTTCGGCTTTGGCTCCCGTACCCCAGCCACCGGCGCTACCTTGGCGGCTCATGAGGCAGCGATGAAAAAAGATACAAGTGCTGTTAATAAGCACACTGACCAGTCACGCCATGCCGCAGATCAGGACCAGCAAAATATGCAAACCAGATCAATGGCAATGATGAACTTAATGGGAGCTGTTACCAGTACGGTATTTGCTATTCAAATGCTAGACTTCAGTGATTTCCAAAGCTCCATGATGTCTATTACTATGATTGGGTTTGCTGCGATGCAGGCAGCAGAAGCCTTCAGGTCTTTAGCGAAATCCTCAGCGATACTGGCTGCCGCTCAAAAGGCAGAAGTACTAGCTGGTGGCGGGAAGACCGCTGCTGCCGCGACGACATTTATGGGGGGCTTTGGAGACGTGTTCAGAAAGAGCCCTGCGTCTAGGATGATGGGGAAGTTTGGGAAGGGAAAGGGGATGACGGGCGTTGGGGGCTTCTTCACCCCAAAATCTGCTGCAAGGCTTGGTAGGTTAGCTGGTAAATCCCTTGTTGCTGTTGCTGGGGTTCAGCTCGGAGCTTTGGCTGGTAGAAAAATACTGGATATGATATATGGGAAAGAGGTCGAATCCAAATATGTTAAGGGTGTAACGGGACGAAAAGGAATGACCGCAGAGGAAGCGGGGCAAGCTACGTTTGAAACATCTGGATATGGAGGAATTGCTGGGGGGATAGGTGTTGGGTTTGCGTTGGGTGGGGTCTTTGGGGCGCTCATTGGAGCAGGATACGGATTACTAAAGGCACATAAAGATGCCGCAGTTGCTCTCAAAAAACAAGCAGAATTTTTATCATTTGACAGGCTTGGCGAAGCAGCTACTGGGG
>Ga0208180_1000872_pt1 | contig 22050 bp, 13 predicted proteins | sample MalvireepMed_s16_FD_184241 | JGI IMG/M metagenome (GOLD analysis project Ga0208180, IMG submission 184241) | Marine viral communities from the Global Malaspina Expedition - Malaspina viral metaG DeepMed_s16 (SPAdes) (version 2) | ecosystem: Environmental > Aquatic > Marine > Oceanic | place...
GAATTTATGATAGTCAAAAGCAGATCTGGATCTGCAATAATATTGTTTACGATATGGTAATGGATAACGGTACGAGCAGCGCTTTTACCATCGCGGGTATTTGGCAAAATCAAAACCGTTGGACTGTAGTTACCAGTAATACTGTGTACGGCATAACACTGACTGGCACTGGTAATATGTATCATAAGGCTGTATATGGCATCTATTCTAAAGACGGCTTCCAATATCAGCGAATTTATAACAATATAGCTATGGGCACAACCAACTTGAGTGGGAACACGCATCCAACCTATGATTTTGACGCGCAAGGCGGCAATAGTTGGTACGTTAGTGATAAAAATCTTAGTAGTGATACCACGGCTCCCGGAAGTACTAATTACCGCAGTGAAACTGCTTCTGATATATTTGTAAGCACTACTGCGGGGTCTGAGGACCTGCATCTAAAAAGTGGCACAAATGCTGTTGGAAACGGAAAAGATAGCGGTCAGAGTATGGTCATAGAAGGAAAAACGATGCCTTTTAGTCCTTATACGTGGGAAGTTGGCATCGGTGGATACGACAGAGAAGCAGCGGACGCTTGGGATATTGGAGCCGCCCAATTTGTGGCATCAGAAGCTGCCCAAACTGGCAAGTCGTTTTTACTTTTTATGGATTAGGGGAGACACTGTGTTTGGCTTTAGTGCATTTTCAGAAACTCCTTTTAGTACATTGCCAGACGTAACGATTACCTCCACTGAAAAAGTTTTAGTAGAGATAATTGGGTCGTCCGAAAAGTCCTTAAAGGTTCCTCTTGAAAGCTTACAGTCCTTGGTGGACTCTAGATCTATCCCAGTGGAATTAGCTTCTACCTTAGAGGCTATTAATCGCAAGCTTCCTATTGAATATCTGAAGTCTGTATTGCTTGACGCTCTGGTGCCTGTTGAAATCCAAGGGTCGGCTGCCATTAAAGTATACCCTTTAGTACCTATTGAGACGCTGTTGTCTATAGCCAAAGATTTGAAGGCTCCTGTAGAGACTCTTCTTACATTAGGTGCTATAAATCGAAGGGTTCCTCTTGAAAGCTTACAGTCCTTGGTAGACTCTCGATCTATCCCAGTGGAATTAGCTTCTACCTTAGAGGCCATTAGTCGCAAGCTTCCTATTGAGACTCTGTCGTCGATAGCCAAAGCTTTGAAGATTCCTGTAGAGACTCTTCTTACATTAGGTGCTATAAATCGAAGGGTTCCTCTTGAAAGCTTACAGTCCTTGGTGGACTCTAGATCTATCCCAGTGGAATTAGCTTCTACCTTAGAGGCTATTAGTCGCAAGCTTCCTATTGAATATCTGAAGTCTGTATTGCTTGACGCTCTGGTGCCTGTTGAAATCCAAGGGTCGACTGTTATTACAGCATCTCCTTTAGTACCTATTGAGACGCTGTTGTCGATAGCCAAAGCTTTGAAGTTGCCAATAGAAACGTTGCATTCACTGGCAATTAGCAATGTAACTCCGATTGAAAAAGTCAAGTCTTTAGCTTTATCTCAATCCATACTAACTGAGTTTTTATCCACTTTATCTGCCATTAACCGTCTTGTACCTATTGAGATTCTACAGTCGGTCCAAGCTACAAGATCTATACCAGTGGAAATTCTATCTTCGCTAGTGGAGATGAATAGAAAAACGCCTATAGAAACTGTTGCTTCCATGGTATTTCAGGCTCGTATACCTTTGGAAACTATAGCATCTCTCGCAGAAGCTTTTAAGATTCCTGTTGAAATTTTACTATCTTTAGTAGCTATTGATAAAAAAGTTCCGATAGAATTATTGAAAAAATTATCTGTTACTCCTTCTATTCCTATTGAGATTATAGGCTCTTTGGTTAAAGCGTTTAAGATCCCAATTGAAACAGCTCTTCTTTTAGCGACAATAAATCGCAGCACCCCCATTGAAAGTTTGGCCTCTATAAGCACGGATGCCAAATCGCCTGTTCAAATTATTGGATCTGTAGCCAAAGCTTTGAAGATTCCTGTAGAGACTCTTCTTACATTAGGTGCTATAAATCGAAGGGCTCCTCTTGAAAGCTTACAGTCCTTGGTGGACTCTAGATCTATCCCAGTGGAATTAGCTTCTACCTTAGAGGCCATTAGTCGCAAGCTTCCTATTGAGTATCTGAATCCTGTATTGCTTGAGGCTCGGATACCTATTGAAATCCAAGGGTCAACTGCTATTACAGTATCTCCTTTAGTACCTATTGAATTGATAGGGTCTTTGGCAGTTGCTCGATTACTTCCTGTGGATATTTTGGCATCATTAGCTACGATATCTCGTAAGGTTCCAGTAGAGATTATAGAGTCTATATTACAAACATCTAATATTCCAATTCAAATTATAGGATCATTAGCCAAAGCACTTAAGATACCTATTGAAACACTATTAGTTTTAGCTACTATTAATCGCAAAATACCCATCGAAACCCTTTTGTCCTTAGGCGCCTCTACGCGAACTGTACCTACAGAAACTATAGCTTCCTTAGGGATAAGTCGTATAATTCTTGTTGAAAGTATAAAATCAATAACAGCTGTTCATACTATACCTACCCAGTTCTTGGCGTCCTTGGCGACTATTAATCGTAGAATATCTATTGAGAATCTTTCTGCTATTCTTGTTGATGAGAAGGTTCCTGTTGAGGTCATAGGATCTCCTGATATTAGTATTATTCCCCTTCTCCCAATAGAGCTTATAGCGTCCATAATTACCTCCAGGAAGGACCAAATAGAATTTGTGACATCTCTACCCACCATTAATCAAAGGGCTCCTATGGAGGTGGTAGGGTCTGCTTTATTAACTGCAAATATGCCTATTCAGGCTATAGGAACTTTAGCTGAAACTTTCAATCTTTCTATAGAATACATTCTTACGTTGCCTACGATGACCCGTACTGTTGCTGTTGATTATTTACAAGGGGCGCAGCTCAATGCCCGTGTTCCTATTCAGGCTATAGCTACTTTGGCATTGGGTGAGCAGCTTCCTGTTGATATTTCGGCCATCTTAAGTACTATAAACAGGTCTGTTCCTATTGAGACACTCACTCCTTCCTCTACTTTTATTAGACTTGCACCTATTGAGATTATTAAATCACTAAATATTGGTGAGATTATTCCTATTCAGATGATAGGGACACATAATCTTACTCAAAATGTCCCAATCGAGCATCTCCTGGATATTGAAATCTCTAGACGCGAAATTATTGAATTTTTAGTGTATATAAATACAGACAATAAATTGCCAATAGCCTCCTCAGTTCTGCTCAGTCTTAATCAGACAGTGCCGGTGGAGATTATAGGGTCTCACACTATAGACACCTATAGGATACCAGTTGAGAGATTATTGCAGGTTATTGATTATTATAAAATTCCTGTTGAGTTCGCAGAAATATTTATTCCTCCGGGCGCAGGAAAAACATTAGACTGGATAATAAACTCTAACAATACTACCTGGAAATTTCATAATAGCAGAAAATGGATAGTAAATACTGCTGCTGCAGCATGGTCGATTCAGACTAATAGTGCAAAATGGGTATTAAACAGTAATAATAAGACATGGTTGTTGGGTACGAATAATGTAAAATGGTTGTTAAATACTGAAAATTCACAGGCTATTTTAAGTAAGAGTAATGTAAACTGGCTCATGAATCAGAATGAAACCACATGGAATGTAGAAAGCAATAATACAACATGGGTTGTAGACGCTAACTCAACTAAATGGATAATTCCTTAATATTTTAATAAGATTGGAGTGTAATTATGGCTGTAGCTGGAACAAATATTGTGGTTTATGCTGCTGCTGATATGCCAACGAGTGACAGTGCTACTACAGGAGGGGCCGTTGACAGTGGTATTCGCGTTACCTTTACTGATATTATTGCCACTGATCAGATAGAGGTAGTCAGCGCCAGTGCTTCGGACACACAAAATATGACAATAGCAGGAAGGGCTGCAGATGGAACATCTTTAAGCGAAACCATAACCCTTAGTGGTACCACTGTAGTTACTACTAGCAGTAGCTTTGAGAGAGTGCTCTCCGCTACGCTGGTTTCTGCTGCTGTTGGTACGGTTACTGTCAGGGATGCAGATACAGATGAGGCCATTGCTAGTATTCCTCAATATGAGTCTGGTATTCTCAGACCTTTTAATAGTGCTACAGCAAATGCTGCCGGTGGCGCTGCTAAGACCCTTTATGAAAAATGTTTTATTAAAAATAATAATGCTAGTAGTGCTTTGCTAAGCACAACGGTGGTTGAAGTTTCTTCTGGACTTTATACTATTATGACATTTGGTCTCGAAGATAGCTTAAATTCCATTCAAACTGTTACCGATAGAACCACCGCTCCTACGGGTGTTACCGGAGGTTTTGGTAGTGCTTCTAGTGGTCTTCCTGTAACCAATTTAACCCCTACGGATTCTAATGGGATGTGGTTGAAGTTGGAGCTTGCAGCTGGTGCCTCAGCTCAAAATAGCTTCTATCAATTCCAAGTCAATGGAACCACAGCATAAGTGATAAAATAACATGGCAGATCAAAGACTCTGTAAGCAACCTGCAGAAACTCTAAGGTTCACAATGGACTTTAGTAATCGCTTCATTTCTGGCGAAAGTATTAGTGGTGTCATTAGTGTTGGATCTGAAAAAGCTGATGGAAGTACTTCCGATTTATCCATCACTGCTACAGGTTTGGCCAATAGTAGTCAGAGTGTAACTATGTTTATTGCTAGTGGTACCACAGGAAATACTTATAGGGTGGAAACTTTAATACTTACTTCTTCTAATCAAACCATAGAAGGTGACGGTGTTTTATACGTCAGTGACCGTTAAAGGCATATAATATGATATGGCAAAATACTAGTTTAATTATGTTGAGAACCATGCTCAATGATGCGGGATGTGATACTGTAAAGTATACTCCTCAGAGATTAGACGATCTTCTGATTACAGCAGCTTATTTTCTTCCTTTAGAAATTAATTTTAATAGCACTTTTGTTGTTGACGTAGAGGTAAGAACAGTAACTCCCGACCCTGGTAAAACAACTACGAGTGACGGGGATGAGTTTATTAGTTTTATGGTGCTAAAGGCTGCGTGTATAGCGGACGAAGGGAATTTCAGAACTGCAGCTTTGGCTCAGGGTGTGACGGCTAGGTGTGGACCAGCAGTTTTACAAACAAGTAGCTATGGTCAGTATTTGGGCACATTACTTAATGAGGGTCCATGTAAATCATACGAAGAGTTAAAGAAAAGATATAATTTTAGTTATAATGGCGGAAAAATCCTTCGTGCTGTTATGTCTCCGTTTGCGTCCAATTCTTTTGATCCTACTAATATGCTGGGGTCTATGGGGGAGGCTGATTTACAGAATCCAATAAGAAACCGTGGTCAATATTTTTAATATAAGGGTAATAAAATGGCGTTGAATCAAACAGATGTAATCACCAAGGTAATTACTGCCAATGAAATAAAAAATGGTGGTATTTTGGTAAATGCTCCGAAGGCTACTGATCAGTTAGGTAGTAACTACCTCATTAATCCTTATGCTATTGATGGCATATCGGGGAATTTACCAACCACTGGAACGGTGGGCGACAAATATGATGTTAGATTTACTGGCTGTGATTTCTGTTCCACCTAAGAGAGTGGTATAATGGCGATTAATCCATTTAGTGGAATCGTAAACAGTAATTTTAAAACTATATTTAATAATGCTATTTCTTCAATGCTTGATAGCACGGCATGTACCGTTGCATGTACATTGAAATATGGTGTTACTAAATACGATAGTTGTTCTAACTGTATTTATGATCCCATTGGTAAAAAATCCTCTAATAGATTTTTAAACGGAGGATCAATCCCTTTTCCGTTTGGGGGAATTTGCCCTTTATGTAATGGTGCTGGTAAGAGACCTGTGGAGTCTTCAGAAGCTGTTAATTTGATGGTGATTTTTGATCCCAAGCAATTTATGGATATAGGGACCCCGGTGGACACGGCGGGTGGAATGATACAAACAATGGGAAAGAAGGAGATGACACCCAAAATGCAACGAGCCAATCAAATAGTTGTAAGCACTGATATATCTGGTTTCTTTTCTCATGTATATCAAAGGGTATCCGAGCCAACTCCTATGGGTTTAGGAAATAATGAGTTTGTTATTTGTATGTGGAAAAGGATTTAAAATGCCCCTTTCATTTTCCATTAAATTAGATCCCAGATTTCCTACCTCTTTTAGTAGACATGTAGTAAAAGAAGTCCATAGTTTATTAAAACGAAATGAAACCAACATAAATACTGGTGTCAGAACGAGGGTCCAAGAAACCATGATGGAGATGTTGTTTGATTCTCCAACGGTTTCGAGTTTGATGGGAGGAAGTCTTCAAGCTCAGTTAGGCATAGTTGATCCTGAGAGTAAAATAATTGAAGTTATTGATACTTGGATGAACAATATTCATGTTTCTACTAAAGCCGGAGGTTCTCCTTTATTAACTATAAGTATTGGTATTTTATCACAAGGTTATGGGGATGTCCTATCTCTTCCAGCTAGTGCATATCAAAGTGCCAACGGGGAGATGATTGAATGGTTAAGGTGGTTGTTGCTAGAAGGGGACAAGACGATTGTGGATTATTTCTTTTTGCCAGGGAGAAGAACAAAAAGTAGGACAGGTCTGGGTATTATGGTACGCAAGGGAGGTAGAGAGTGGTCCATACCTCCTGAGTTTAGAGGAACAGAAACTGATAACTTTGCTACGAGAGCTTTAGAACATTTAGATAAAGCTTTAAATACAATAGTGGAAAGTGAAATTAAGAAGGTGTTTAAATAATGGGTTGTAATGCTACTACATCTTTTGCACATGTAAGCCAAGTCGGTAATACATTATTAAACTCCGAGTTGGAGTCCAATTTAAAGTCGTTTTTAGATTGGTCGTTCCTCGGTATTGGAGGATGGTCCAATATCACTATTCCTACATCCGGGGCTTATGGGGGAACCTTTGATAATCTAAGGCTCGTAGATGATCCAGCTTATACTGCAGGTCAGATTTGGGAGACGGCACGGAAGGATTGGGTATGGGAGACGGGCACAGAATACCCTGGCTATAGTCCTATTGATATTTCTGGGGTTTGGATTGATGGGGTTTTAAAAGGAACTGGAGATGCTACATATGGTCATCATTATAATTATCCATTAGGAAGAGTTGTATTTGATAATTCCGTGTCTAGTAGCACTACTGTGCAGCTTGAGTACAGCTACAGAAATGTACAAACTTATATCGCGGACCAAGCTCCTTGGTGGGATGAGTTGCAATACAATTCTCTCCGCGTGGACGACTCAACTTTTACCAACGTTGGCTCTGGGAGTTGGGGTATTCTAGCTAATCATAGGGTTCAAATGCCCGCTATTGTAGTGGAAGCGGTTCCTCGTAGGACCCTTAGACCTTATGAACTGGGTAATACTTCTAGTTTTGTTTATCAAGATGTATTATTTCATGTAGTAGCAGAGTCAAGATGGTGGAGAAATCAACTTGTAGATATCGTTTCCTTACAAAAAGATAAGAATTTGCGTCTATATGACACTGATAAGGTCATAACCCAGGACGCATTTCCTTTAGATTTTAGAGGTATGGTAGTTTCTCCTTCGAGTACTTATTCTGGCATTGTAAACGATCCAGGATTACAAGGTAATTTATGTAGATTTTTTAATGTTACGGTTAGTGAGATGGAATCTTATAACAATCGTCTCCATGAAGGGACGATAAGGGTGACTTTTGAGACCATTTTTGTTTAATGGTGTATCTAAAGGTAGAAAATACATCTCAAACTAAGTATATGTTTGTTAAATATTAGGAGAGCTTAATATGGTTAATAAGAGAATTTATTTTGCAATTCAGGGCTTAGCAATTAAGCCCGAGCCCATTGGAACTGCTTTGTCGACATGGGCAGACGGAGACCTGGTTCATGGTGTACAAAGTGTCGCTGTGACTACTACGTTTAATTTGGAACAAGCTTTTGAGCTTGGGCAGCTTGAAATCTATGAGAATATTGAAGGTATTCCCAATGTTGAGGTGTCGGCCAGTAAGGTTTTGGATGGATATCCTCCTATGTTTGTGCTGGCAACACAAAGGGCTGCAAGTCCGACCCTTGCAGGTCGTGGCAACCCTTCATGTATTGTAGGCCTCGGTGTTTGGGATGATTCTAGGGAAAATATTTCCTCTGGTGCGAATAAAGAAATTTCTCACATGGAAGCGTCTGGTATGTTCGTGGGCTCTGTGACCTACAACTTCCCACTTGATGCTAACTTTAGTGAAGATATTACTTTTGTTGGTAATAATAAGATTTGGGCTGATGCTGGTTGTAGTGAAGCTGATAATGGTGTGTGGGACACTGGATACTTGAACGTTCCAGAGAGAATGGCTCACAATGCCGATCAGCCTTTTGCCGAAACTGGAGCTGCTGGTACCGATTACGGTCCTGCCGGTGGTATTAATCGTCGAGAGAATATGCGATTCTTGACGACAGCTGTTGCTGCTACCACGGGTAAAGTTGATTACACCAAGCTGCCTACCGATATTCCGGGTGTCGTCACCAATGGGGTGAAAAATCCAGAATGTCACGTTCAAAGCATTACAGTTTCGACCGACTTTGGGCGGGAAGAGCTGTTTGAGTTAGGTAGTCGACAACCTTATACCAGAGTCGTTACCTTCCCGGTTGAAGTTACTACTGATATTGAAGTTTTGAGTGTTAGTGGTGATTTGGTTAATGCTCTTGCAGATGGTTGTGGTGGAACTGCGGGTACATGCAGTAACGTCGTGAACAATCTGAGTAATCAAGAGATTGTTGTTGCAGCTTGCGAAGGCACGCGAGTTTCAGCTGGTTGTAAGAACAAATTAGCCTCTGTTAACTATGGTGGTGGAGATGCTGGTGGTGGAAACGTTACAGTCACCTACAGTTATACCACGTTTAATGACTTTACCGTCATGCATCCTCTTGATCCAGCTCCGTTGTGGGATTGGTCACAAAGAGTATGTAGTGGGTGGCTCGGTGCAGATGATACCACCAGAGAGTAGAGTAAGTAGTTAGACTGACTTAATGGGGGCGGGGCTTTGTCCCGTCCTCTTTTGTCAGTAGTGAAGCGTTAGCCTTGGCAAGCGAATATAGAGAGGATTTTTTTTAGGCGAGTAACACTGCTGACTTTTTTTAGGATGGTTATGGAACAGGACACTAAAAATCTTGTGGTAGCTCAAATTCTGAGCGGATTAAAATTCTTTGATGTCGACGGTCAAAGATATAAGGTTATTTCTCCTTCTTCTGAAATTAAACTATTAGGAGAATATATATACCAAGAGACTATGCAGTCTGAAAAGTTTGAGGATTTAATAACACGCGACAAAGCTAAAATGATTTTGAATGAGCTGGATATTTGGAGGCCCAAGGACGATAAGGATTTTAAAGATTTAGAAAAATATTCTGACGATCTTAAGATTCAGTTATATCAAGCTGCTTATAAAAGCAATACTCAAAATGAGATAAGAAAAAGATTAAAAAGAACAGGAAAAATCATAGATAAAGCTATGATTAAAAAACATTCTTTAGAGCATGCCACTATAGAATATCATGCTTTTCTTACAAAAAAACAGTTTATTACCGCTCTGTGTATTTTGGATGAAAATAATCAAAATATTTATACGGAAAAGGACTTTTGGCTATCTGACCCCTATCTCCTAAACATTATAATAAATAAGATAGATCAAGAAAGTATTTCTATACCGGATTTTAGGGAAATGGCACGAGATGAACCTTGGCGAAGCCTGTGGACTATAGGAAAAGAAAATGTGTTTGGAATCCCAATAAAGGATTTAAATGATGATCAGAAAACATTGGTTTCTTTTTCTAAAATGTATGATAATGCTTATGAAAGCACTGAGTGCCCCGCCGACGAGGTTTTCAAAGATGACGATATGTTTGATGGATGGATGTTATTCCAAAAGAAACAGAGAGAGAGTGATAAAAAACAGCAAGATTTAGACCGAATGGCTGGCACAAATGCCGATAGCGCAGGAGAAGTTTTTGTAGTAGCTGAAACACAAGAAGATGTAGAACGTATTCAATCTCTTAACGACATGGGAACTAGACGTGAATTGAATCAAAAATTTAGATATATTAAAGATCAGGGCACTGTAAAAGAACAACATTTACCAGAGGTAAAGAGAGAGTTAACAAAACAAGCTGCGGAACAGTTTAAAAATTCATTAAGAGGAAAATAATATGGATGATTTTATAACATTTAGAAATGAATTTGATAAGAAGAAGAATGCTTCGGACAAACGATATAAAGATAATTCTAAAAAAAGATTACTAGCTAATCTTAAGAAGAAGTTTGATACAACCATCATAGGGGCACTTGCCGCTTTTGAAGAAAGGTTCGGAGAATTATGGGGTCACGGACTTCGTGATGAAGACCTAGACGAAGAACAGAGAGAGTGGAAAGAACTATGGATGGAAGCCAGGGCACGTATTTTGGATAATGGTAATTCTAATTTAAGAGCAGCTCAGAGTGAAATATCTCAGTATACTTTAAGTTGGAATAGGTACGTTAATCAGTTTGATTTCAAGGACAACAAGGAGCAGTAATTATGGCTAAAGAAGAAGAAAATGTGAAAAGAGTATTTGAAAATAATGGTATTAAATATGCCGTGACTCGACCCACTGTTAAGCAGCAACAAATAGCGAATAAATTGAGGTCTAAAACGTTTAATGATGCGTTGAGAAATGGAGACTTGCTTAGGGATCAGCTTGATTCTCAGCTGAGAAAGAGAGGAGATTGGAACGATGATCGAGAAGCCACTTATCAAGGTCTTCGTAAAGAAGTCTTAGATTATGAGCTTGCCCTCAAAAAGGGGGGTATTAAGTTGAGTCGTGCGAAGGAAGTGGCCCTGGAGATGGGAGATAAAAGAGAGGAGATGATTTCTATGCTTTCTTCTCGTACAGAACTGGATAATAATACATGCGAAGGGCAAGCTGATGCTGCTCGTTTTAATTGTTTATTTGCTGATTGTTTGGTGTATGAAGAGACTGGTGAGAAGTATTTTCCGGGAGGTGTGGAAGAGTATACAGCAGCTGCTACTGATCCCGTAGCGGGGATTGGAGCTACTGAATTTTATTATCTTATTAGTGGTACTGAGAACCTTGATGATACCCTCCCCGAAAATGAATTTTTAAAGAAATTTAAATTTACAGATGAGAAAAATAGACTTGTAGATAAAGAGGGAAAGCTTATTACCAGAGATGGTAAATATGTAGATGAAGAAGGTAGGTATATTAAATGGAACGATGACGACACATCTGTTTTTGTAGATGGAGAGGGTGTAGAGCTTAATGAAGAGGGAGAATACGATATAGAAACATCGCCATTCCTAGATGAGGATGGCAAGCCTATAGTACTAGAATCAGAAAAAGAACCGGATAAGCCCAAACGAAAATCCCGCAAGAAGGAACCTGAAGAGGAACCTGTTGCGGCTGAATAGTTAGTGGAGAGTGGTCATACCTGATAACAGCTTATAAACTGTGTGATGGTGTGGCCATTTTTTATATAGAGAGGTAAATATGGCTTTTAATATTAATGCACAAGTTATTCTAAGCGGCCCTAAAAATATCAAGGCCGTTACCAAGAAGATTCAGACGCAACTTAGTGGCCTTAGTGCTACTGTAGATCTTAAAATTGCGAAGGGAACTGGTAGAAGTGTTTCTGCATTAAATAGACATATTGCTACTCTTAATACTAACTTAGCTACTTTAACAACCAATGCTGCAGGTGCGAATACTGCGCTTGCATCTTTAGGAACGAGTTTGAAGACTGTTAATACTGGCAGTGCAAATTTTGCCAAGACTCAGAATAACGTTAATAATGCTCTTAAGAATACTAGTCAGCAGTTAAAGGTCTCCCAGAGCGCCATGCATGACTTTGGTGAGGAATCTGCCCGCGCCATCAGAAGGTTTGGTGCCTTTACTATAGCTACAGGTACTATATTTGGTTTTGTTAGAGCAGTTCAAACTGCTACCAAAGAAGCTCTGAATTTTGAACGGGAGATGGTAAAGCTACAGCAGATTACAGGTCGTGGAAAAAAGTCTCTGGATGGTATTAGAAAGAGCGTGGACGAGCTTTCTAGGTCTTTGGGTATTGACGCTAACGAGCTATTAAAGATAGGTAAAACTTTTGCTCAAACTGGACAAACTTTGAATGAGGTAGAAAGGTCTATGAGGGCTGTTGCTCGCGCCTCTTTAGCTCCTACCTTTGGAACCATGGAGTCGACTACTGAAGGCTTGATTGCCGCAATGGCTCAGTTTAATATTAAAGCTGCAGATTCAGAAAAGGTACTTGGAGCTTTAAATGCAGTGTCTAAAAAGTTTGCGGTGGAATCGCAGGATTTGATTTCTAATATTAGACGTGCTGGGGGTGTTTTTGCTGCTACTGCTAAGCAAATGAAAGAGCCTATTCAGTCTCTACACGAATTGAACTCTATTTTTGTTGCTGTTAGGTCTACTACTCGTGAAACTTCTGATACTATTGCAACAGGTTTGAGAACTATTTTTTCTCGTATACAACGTCCAAGAACAATTGATTTCTTAAGAGAGTTTAACATTGAGTTAGTTGATGCACAAGGGAACTTTAAGGGAACTTTTGAGTCGTTTAAACTGTTGGCCAAAGGGCTTGACACAATTATTTCAAAGGGAGACGTTCTTACTCTAGCTAGAATTACAGAAGAACTGGGTGGAATTCGTCAAGTGGGTAAATTAATTCCTGCTATTAAAAACTTTGATAAAGCTATGAGAGCTTTAAAAGTATCGAGGGAAGGTGCTTTACAGGGTTTGGGAAAGGATGTTCAATTAGCATTACAGCCTTTGGGTAAGCATTTTGATCAAGTAAAGAATCAATTTAAAAGTTTAGTTCGTGAATTTTCTGAATCTAGTGCATTTCAAAATTTGGCTCGTATTGGGCTACAAACTGCTGAGGCTTTTATTGTAGTTGCAAAGGCGCTAAAACCTCTTCTTCCTCTGTTAACTACATTAGCTGCTATTAAAATTTCCCGAGCTGCCTTTGATTTTGGCACTGGGTTTGTAGGAGGGTTTCGGAGGGGTGGAGGAGCGCGAGGAGTAGGAGGTGGTTTGGCCGGAATGGCTACTGGTCAAGGGACTCAGCAACAAGTGGCAGCGCAAGCGACGTCATCCAAAGCTAGCGCCAATTTAGCTAGAGTGTTAAATGTTAATGTAAGAGGAGTGGATAGAAATACTGCAGCTTTGCATAGACTTGAAAGATCTAACGTTGGTTTAGTTGCCGCTGTGGAAAGATTAACGATTGCTATAGGAAATTTGCGTTTGGGGGGAGGAGCGGCGGGAAGTACTATTATTGGGGGTGGAGGAGGTCCCGCTCCAAGGCCAGCTGGTAGTCGTGCTCGTCGTCCACGAATACGACTTAGGTCTCATGGTGGGGTTGTTCAGAGATTGGCTGGTGGTGGTACCGTTGCTGATCGGTTACCTTCAGCTGAAATGCAAAAAAGAGTTTATCGGGGTGACTTGGCTAAAAAATTAAGAAGTGGGGAAGCTTTTAATAAAGGAGATAATTTTACGAACGTTATTGATCGGCAACCATATCCAAGTAGAATTCCTAAAGGCTATAAGGGGCACGGTCGCCAACTAACTTCTACAGAGTTTGAGAAATATATAGCTATCAGAAAGAAAGTCGGGATAAGGGCTTTAGCGGGTGGTAATAAGCCTATAGATCTTCCTACAGTAGGAACAGAGGTTAAAAGAACGAACGAGTATGTAGGTAACGCTATAATTAGAGATAAAGTTCTTAGAGCTATAAAAGGCAGAGAGAAACAACTAAAGTTTAAAGGGATTGGACGTGGACTTAAGAACAACTGGGCGGTAAGATCGGGTAAAGGTAAATGGACTGCGGGAGTTGATCAAGTTTCTATTCCTGATGTCGAAGTAGCAGAGCCGATGATCGGTAAGGTGGCGATATCAAGAACTCATGCAGGTCGAATTGGTTTAAAAAGAACAACGAAGAGGAAAGCTCGGCGCGCAGCTGCTGGAGGTTCTATTTTTGCACCTCGCGGTACTGATACTGTTCCGGCAATGCTAACACCCGGTGAGTTTGTTATCAACAGAGCATCTGCTGAGAGGATTGGTTACGGTAACCTTGAAGGTATGAATAGGATGGCTAAAGGTGGAGTTGCTAGAAGTAGTAGGATGCAGTATTTTGCAGATGGTACACGACGAACGTATGCTGATAATCTCCGCAATCGTAGATTGAATCGTGTAGGATTACCATGGGAAAGATATCAAAGATCTTCTTTAGATAAATCTTGGGCAAGTGCTAAGGCTAGACCAGCTCCTTTAAGATCTTTTATGACTACCAGCAGGATGGAAAGGAGTTTAAATTTAAATAAAGATTTAAATAAATCTTGGGCAGCTGCAGGTCGACCTCAGGGTGTGTTAAATCCACCAAGTCCGCCTGGAAATATTGCTCAAATGGAAAAAGATCTTATTAAGATGGAAAAATCTAGAACTCAGGTGGCGAAAGATTCTACAAAAGCCATTAAAGCAGAAACCAAGGCACGAGGGGGTGCTACAAAGGCTACTAAGAACTTTGCGGGTTCTACTGTGGGAGTTCTTAGTAGTATGGTGGGTTTTGGCACTATGCTTGCCACTATGGATTTCAGTTCTAGCGAAAGAGCAATGCAGTCATTACAGACTTTGGCTATAACTGCATCAGTATTTGGTCAAGGTCTTGGACAATCTGCAAAGCTACTAGGATCATGGGGTAAGAAGTTACCTAAACCATTTAAAATAGCGAGAAATATTGGAAGATGGGAAAAAGGCGGTGCTGCCGGTGCTAGAGCTATTGGAGGATTAAGTAAATCAGGAAGAATCGCAGGAACCACCCTTGGTGGTATTGGAAAATTTGCCAAAGGTGCTGGGCTTACTGCTCTTGTTGCTCTTATAGCTGATCCTATTATAGATTTTGTGGGAGGTAAGATTTTTGGTCAGAGAAAGAATATATCAGGGGCTCGTGGTATTGAGGGTCGTGGAATAGAGGAAGCTAGAACTGCTGGTAGGTTTATGGGAGGAGCTTCAGGGGCGGTTACGGGAGGAATGGCTGGCTTTTCGGTGGCGGGACCTTTGGGAATAATTCCTGGAGCCATAATTGGTGCTTTTATAGGTGCTTTTGATGGAGCCAATGTAGAAGAAAACTTGCAAAGAGAATTTGATGCCTTTGCGAACTTAGGAAAATCTAGCGAACAATTGGCCCAAGTTTTTAATGAAGTGGAGCGAGCGGGACTAGGAATTGGACAAGGCCAGATTACAGAGACAACGGGTGCTTTGGAAAGCCAACAAATCGATGTTATTGAAGCCGGAAGAGAAGCGCAGAGAAGAAGGCGTTCTAACGAAACACAAACATTTGGTGGATTTTATGCTACAGGGTTTTCAGGTTTGATGAACTCACTTACGGGGGGTTACCTGGGTGAAAGTGAAGCCGGAGGTTCTAAAAGGCGTACTTTTGAGAGTATGAAAGCAATTTCTTCTCAAATCAGTCCTGAAGCAGCTGAACAGGCTACTCAGATTTGGAATAATGCTAATACAAAACTTATTAATGGTATTGGTAATTTAAATCCTGAACTTTTAGATCAAATTGCTAAAACCGGAAACTTGACTGAAGCTCTTAATGCATCTGGACCTGCCATAAGAGGTTTTGCGACAGAAACAGAGAAACTTAGTAAAGGAACACTAATAGCTAATGTGCGAGGTGCTCTTGCTGAACAAATGAATGCGTTTGAGAGTATGGATACGCCAGGGGCACAGAAAGCTGCTGCAGCTATGCAGGCTTTGGATAATCAATTGACATATTTAAGTAACCGAGGTAAGTTGTCACAAATGTCTGCCTCTGAGCTAACAAACACATTAAAGGGTATGGGAGGGGCCGTAGGAAACGCAGCTGTTGAAAGTCAAAAAATGATGGAGCAGCAAAAGAAAAATATAGCGATAACCCAAAAGATGACTTTAGCGGCAGCAGCTGCTAAGGACAAACTAGATGCTTTTGCAGTAGCATTTGATATTTTTGGAAGAACTATTTCTCAACGTATTGATGATTTGAAAAGGTCAACGAGTCGTGCCGAAGGTAGAATAAGTGATTTAACTGCTTCGTTCGTGGAAGCACGAGAAATAGAGTTCGTTAATCCATACGAACGACTCGAAACCATGAGTGACGTTGATATTACAAAGTCTGTTGAACGTCTTAGTAACGTTGTTCCAGGAGGTTTTGCCGGCACTGGAGCGGGAGCGACAGCTTTTAAAGATGCTAGAGACCTTTTGTTAGTTCAAAAGCAACTTCCTAGTATTTTGGGACGGGTGGTGGAGAAAGTAGCCGGGGAAGCTACTACAGGTGCTTTTGATCCTACACAACAAGGAGATTTTACTCAAACAGGAAAAAAATTATCTGAAGCTATACGGCGGGAGATACAGGCAGACCCTGCGGGGATTAATCTTCCTCCAGATGTGCTAGAGAGTATAGCAACTTCTTTTGACAAATCTTTAAGTAGACAGACCTCCGGCGATGTAGATATTCCAACAGCATTGAGAGTAGGGGGTAGGGATATCGTTTTAGATTCTGTAAAGGATTTCGTTGCGCGCGTGGTTGAAGGAGGAGGGAAGGCGCACGAAATGTTTAATGCTCTTACCAACGCTGGCCTTAAGGTTGGTAACATGTTTAATCGATTGGACCAGGCTAACATTGGTCGTCGGATGGAAATTAATGCAAGACAGTTTGATATGCAAGATAGGATTAGATCAGTTTTAGGGAGATCACCAAGATTTGGACAAGCAGCAGGAAGGTTGCAAACTCAATTAGGTGAAGTCTTAGGGGCTCGCGGTGCTCAGCTAGGGGAACGACTTACTGGGCAAGGGGTGGATGTTACAGATGTGCGTGCTAGAGCAGGTCAATTAGCTACTCAACGACAAAAGTTAGAAGAAAATAAAGAAAATATTCAAAAACAATTAGATGCTGGTAACAAAAGTCGGGAGGCCATGTTAAAGCTAGCTAGTGGGATGACTAACACTAATAGAGCCCTTAATCAAAATAAGCAAGCTACTGAAATGTTGGCTAGGGATGTTAGTGTTCTTGCTGATTTGGAAAGGCAGGCGGCGGACTTTGCACGTCAAGAACGGGCAGCTCAGGCTGGTATTCTTGGTTTTTCAGATGCTGTTGCGGCGTTGCAAACGGGAACTCCCGAAGGCATTAAAACGTTTGAAGCTTTTGTAGAGCCTATGAGAGCTTTGGTTAAAGCCTCTAATAATCAAATGCTTACACGACAGGAAGCTGTCACTTTAGTGCGTGCTATTGAAAGTGGAGACACTAGAATTGCAGCACTGATTGAGACTTTACCTGGGGGTAAAGATCAGGCACAAGCCATATCTAGGACTTTGACCAGAGGAATTTCACGAGAAGGTCAGATGAAATTATTGAGACAAGGGGGTCCACCCGGAACTTTTGCAAGATTTTTCCCCATGATGGAGAAAGTTTTTGTAAAAGCGGGGCTAGGTAAAAAAGCTCTTGCTGGAGAGATGGGCAGAGTAGCAACCGAGCAGGCTAGGATTCTTAGAGATGCTATGAACACTGTTACAACTCATACTGTTACTCAAATAGGAGGGGCTGCAGACGCATTAAAAACTGCTATTAAGGAGTTGACGGAGGCTATTCGCGAATTATCTATAGGTAGAAGTGGTTTTGGAGGGGGTCTCGGGTTCGGTTTATCAGATGAGGAGGCATTAAGAGCTGTAGAGAGTTTGATGAGTGGTGCGGCTAAAGGTGGAAGAGTTACTAAATTTGCGAAAGGTGGTTTTGTTAAGGGTCGGTCTCATGAAGCTGGAGGTGTTCTTGCTAATCTTGAGGGCGGCGAATACGTTGTTCCCAAGAAATTTGCACGCGGTGGAGTAGTATATTTACAAGGTGGAAGTGGTGATGGACCGGTTGGAGAACGTCCAGAGTGGGCTGGAACGCCATGGGCGATAGGTGGGGGTCCTCAGACTGCTCTTAGTCCAGAAGAACGTAGACGTCAATCACATCGGCCTTCGGATCGTCCGCCGAGCCCCAAAATTACAGCTGAATATGAGGCTGAGCAGCGAGCGTTGCAACCTTTTGCTACAGGTCGGATGCATTCCGAAGAGAAAATGATTCCGCCGAAAGCCCGTAAAGCTTTTAAACGAGGGCAGGATGTAGTAGGCGAGAATGTCCCTCATCGCAACCTTAAACAGGAAGCTTACGCTCATTTCTTCATGAAAGAATATGAGTCGGCCGCAGCTAAATTCAAAGAACACTATATGTTGACGGATGATAGAGATTCTCAACAGAAATGGGTATTTGCGGAAAAGCGAATAAAAGCTTCAAGGCCAGTGGATCTTGGTGATCAATCGAGGCCGATGCTCAATCTCTTGAAGTTCAGGACGCTGGATCGGCTGCCGTATAAGGAAATACAAAATTGGACTGAGAACCTTCCAGAAGTAATAGTCGATTGGGGCGATGTCCAACGAACCGATAAACAAAGGGAACACGACTCCCAGCTGGCCTTGGAGTGGGCAAAAGATGAGGAACTAAAAGCCCTTAACAAACAAGCTACGCAGGCAAGAAATGCAGGAAACCCATTGGAGTTAGAAAAAATAAATAAAAAAATACGCGAACTGACAGGTGAGACAACAACTAAAAAGGTTCAGCAAGCCAATGCCACAAAGGAAATAGTAGACCAGGTTAAGGGAATGGCAGCGCGCGGTGATCCCAGAGCTAAAGAAGCTCTAGCAAAGCTTGCAGCTAGACGAGCGCGGGCCGCTAGGGCAAGAATGGCAGAAGCTCCTGCAACCCCTGAAAATGTAACACCGGCGCAAATACGCGCATTTGCCAAGGGTCAACAGAGAAAGCAACGCCTTTCTAGACGTAGAAGAGGTCGGAGTGGTAGGGGTTATATGGGAATACGTCAGAGAATGATTGATCCTACAGTCCCAGCTCCAGCACGCGGGGGGGAGCCACCGCCATTTGCTGTAGGCGGACCAGGAGCAGAAACATGGAGAAAGTGGGTTGAAAGTGGAGGGCAGGAAATGCCTTCCAACGTTCAAGAAACTATTTTAGGAACTAAAAAAGGGTTGCCTGTTGCCGCAGAACATGGTCTGCCTACAGTCGGTGTGTATCATGGAGGATTAGGTCGAGGTGTTGAAGAGCAGTTGAGGAAATCGAAGCTAATAGGACCCTATGGTATTAAAGAAGAAACCAAAAAGGTTCCTGTTGTTCCGAAAGTGAAAGACGTTCCAAAAAAGGATGTAAGTCCTGAAACTGATAGTTTACATTCTCCTCAGGGATTGCCGGTTAAGCGTGTCGCCGTACCTGCTGCTGCAGAGGCTGCTAAGCTGAATGCTCAAAAGCAGGTTGCCAAGGACGCCGCCACCGTCAACGCTGTGGAAAAGGAGGTTGCCAAATCTGCTGACGCCGCCGCCGTCAAACATGGGCTGGAGGCTAAGGAGGTTGCCAAACCTGCTGCTGCAGCGGATGCTAAGCCTGCTGACGCCGCCGCCGTCAAAGATAAACCTAGTGTTTTTATGGGGTTTCGCGGGGACGACAAGGGGGAGCTTCTGAAGGGCGAGGGCGGCATCCAAGTCACCCGGGTTGAACGAGGTGGCCCTGCTTTGACCGCAGGGATAAAGGTCGATGACATCATTATGGAACTGAACAATGAGCTTGTAAAGGATCTTGACACCGTTAGTGAGTTTTTGAAATCGAGACGTGTTGGAGAGCATGTCAATCTGAAGGTCTTACGTGACGGGGAAGTGATGCAGCTTCAGCTGAAACTGGGGGAGGTCCCTAGGCTAGGTGGTGGAGGCATGGGGCCTGGGGTAAAGGTGCCCGAGGAACATGGTTTTGGGGTAAAGGTGCCCGAGGAACATGGTTTTAAGGAAATAGCAAACCTAGCAAACCGCCAACTCATATTCCTAAGGGAAATCGATGACGACTCCAATTTTAATTTTAAGAGGTATCGTAATAAAGCTAAGGCCCTTCAAAAAATACGAGATAGTGGTAGGGAATTAACTGAGGTAGAGACCGAGTTGTTAAAGCGTTGGGAAGAGGACCAGATAGCTCGTCAAGAGAAATATAGGGAGCGGACTGGCCGGACGAAGAGTAAACGAAAGCCGGGACCGCCACAGAGACCGCAAGCGCTTCCAGAAGTAGTTAGACGTGCCGGTCCTATGACCGGAGGAACGAGGGTACGCCGGAGAACTGACATAGATCCCAAGACCGGACAACCGAGATCGTTTGGAGCTAGGAGAAGAGCAAAAACTCCGTCATATGCTGAGTGGAAACAACGAAAAGAATTGGGGATACCAGCAACCGATAAACAAAGGGAAGATGCAGCAATAGCACAAAGCTATAGAGCACAATCCTACGCTCACGAAGCCGAGAGTGAGACGTTGCACGAGACCTATGAAGGTGGTATTGAAAGAAGCGCGAGGGTGAGCGAGTGGGTGAGAGAGAGCCCTGAAGGTAAAGCTTTAACTGCTGAACTACTGGCTAAAAAAGGTAGAGACCCACAAGGTAGACTTTTGTCTGAACTAACCCCTCATGGTAGACAAAAAACAGTTTCTGAGATTCGGCAAGATAAGATGAAGGGAATTAATAAAGGTATAGAAAAATACGAAAGTATTATACAGAAAAAAGAAGCACAAGGTCTAAATACTGGAGGCGCACACCGTCAATTACAGAAATTGCAGAAGAAGAGAGCGGCGCTTCAGAGAATTGACAGACAAGATGCAGCTCATGCAGCACATCTTCAAGGAGTAAGTGCTCGACAAGAAAGAGTATTGCGTAAACCTCCTGCCCGACCCGACAGCGCCCAAGTGAAAAACGTTTTAGACGCTCCTTTAAAAGAGCATCTGGAGCGGCAGTTAATTGAGACTGAGCCATTCCAGCAAGTAAACTGGGAGAAGATGGGATACGGGCCCGGATATTCTCCCAATGAAGACCCACTACCACTAGATCTAGGTAAACCTGTTGAGTCACCTCCTGAGCCCCGTCTCCCTCACAGTTACTACGCTGGTGGTGGCATGGCCCTCCCCGGTCAAATGAGGGGAATGGGACAACAGGCCGCTGGTCAAATGATGGGAATGGGACAACAGGCCGCTGGTCAAATGAGGGGAAGGGGACAACAGGCTTTTGGTGCGTTGTATGGAGCGGCTGCGTCTTTGCGTAACTTCGATCCTACGCAGTTTGATCCGAGTTCTATGTTTGCTTTAACAGGTGGATTTAACACACCCTTTGGAACTAGGGGTGGTGGACAATATCAAAATATTGGTTACAGTTATAATCCTTTCGGATTTGCCGTAGGTGGCTCTGTATTTAAACCCAGAGGAACAGACACAGTACCGGCTATGTTAACTCCGGGTGAGTTTGTAATTAATAGAAAATCCGCTCAAAATATAGGATATGGAACTCTTAGCAAAATAAACAGTATGGCTCAGGGTGGAACAGTTCCATCTCCTCAGTATTTGCAAGGAGGAGGGGGAGTTGATGGAGGCGCAGACGTAGCTGCTAAATTAGCTGAATCTCAAATTGCTATGAATAAATTATCTGATGCTTTAGGTAAAATTCCTGAGGTTATTAGCATAGAGTTAAAGCAAAATGGAATAGTAAAAGTAGCATTAGATGAACAGTTTGTTCCGCAAGTTAAGAAATATTTCGAGCAGTGGGCAAATGAAAAACTTAACGGAGCGGGTAGAGCAGATGATTCAAATACTGATACTAGTATGCATAATAGGAATTATAGTGGTGGCTCGAAGGGAAATGTTGGATATTAGATCATATAACAAATAATGGGATAAAAAAATGGCACTTACTTTTTCATATGGTGATTATACTTTTGAACCTAAACCTTTATTTAATATTAATAAAGAGTATATAAAAACTCCGTCTAATACCGGATTAGGTACAAGATATAATATTACCC
>Ga0208180_1000882_pt1 | contig 21898 bp, 22 predicted proteins | sample MalvireepMed_s16_FD_184241 | JGI IMG/M metagenome (GOLD analysis project Ga0208180, IMG submission 184241) | Marine viral communities from the Global Malaspina Expedition - Malaspina viral metaG DeepMed_s16 (SPAdes) (version 2) | ecosystem: Environmental > Aquatic > Marine > Oceanic | place...
TGGGATGGCATCAAATTATCGGAGAACAAACTATTGCTGATGCTATTTTAGATCGACTGGTACATGCAGCACATAGAGTGGAACTTAAAGGTGAATCCATGAGAAAAAAAAGAAAAAAACAATGATATATTTTATATTTTTATAAGCACAAAAACTGCTCTTTTTAGAACCTGTTTTACTATGCTCAATTTAAACAGGAATGGGTGGGTCAACTTCACAGGAATTTACAATTCATCAAGTATTTTAATTATTTGGGAGCAAAATTATTGCAAGTGCAAAATAAAATTATTTTAATGAAATAATGTATAATATAAAATTAAACTCCCTTTTTATCAAAAATATTTTTTTTCAGTTGTTTAATTTCTGAATATAAAAATTCAAAAATCTGTTTCAAACTTTGTACAATCTCAATAAAAAATTCCTTCATAATCCCGTATTTAAATAGTCATACAATCCCATTAAAATGGCCAATGCCATAGCCCTGATATTTTTAGGTTTTAAAAAATAACCTGCTTCATCGGTGTTGGTAACAAAGCCCAGCTCAATGAGTAAAGATGGACAAAGAACAGTTGTTTCCCGGAGTACCTGAAAATTGGCAAACTTCACGCCCCGCTCTTTAAAGCCCAGTTTTTTGGTGTTTTCATATAAAATGGACAGCCCCAAGCCAATGGATTGTGTGATATTGATATCTTCGGTTTTGGAACTATGTGCATAAACTTCCATTCCCCTTGATGCTTTGGGAGAAGCATTACAGTGGAGCGACACAAATACATCCGCCCTGAGTGCCCGGGCCATTAGCCCTCTATCCCTTAAAGAAATCAAGGTATCACCGTATCGCGTCAAATAAATATCCATTTTGTTGTTAAATAGCGTTCCGTTCAATCTCAAGAGTTCACTGGCAATAGCCAAAACCACTTCCTTTTCTTGAACACCATTTACTCCGATGGCACCGGAATCTTTTCCACCATGTCCAGGGTCTATAACAATCACTTTTTTAGAATGCAAATCCTGACCAAAAACAAAACAGATTTTTAACAGCAAAATCACAAAACTGACGTTTTTGAAGCTTGACCACTTCAAAATTTTTTGAGTTATCAACATAGCACTTTCCGATTTTCATACAATTTGATGCCAATTCGCATCAGATAAAAACAATTGATTCCAAAATTTATTTTATTCACAAATTATTGATTATCAATAATTTGAATTACAATATACGGTATTTTTCAAATATCAAAATTGATGTAAAACCTAAACCCTTTTGATATGAAAAAATCACTTTATTTAACCATCCTAACGCTTTTTGTTTCAAGCAGCACATTTGCACAAATTGGGGGAATTGAAGATTCCGTAAACGATGTTTCCGATACCATTCGTGCTATTTTCCCAATTATACTAGGAGTCATTTTCCTTATAGGTTTCCTTTTTAACGCTGGTCATTTCTTTGGTGAGAATGCCGATCTAAAAAAAGGTATTACCCGTGTATTAGTTTTCGTCCTTATTGCCGGGGCGGTCGTGGGCATATTTACTTATCTCATTGGAATCGTGGTATAATATGAAGCAGTTCGAAGTCTATAAAAACATACGTAAGCGTGCAGTGATCATGGGACTGCCTATATCACTGTTCGCCTTGATGATGATATCCGTTATCGGCTCGCTATTGGTCATCATCTTTTCGTTCAGTTTTGCGGTCATTGTTTCGGTACTTGCGCTCAATGTGGTACTGTACATTGCCTTGACCCATATTACAAAGAACCCAGCTTTATTGCACATTAAAAAGGTGTTTCCGCATACCATTAGCAACAAAAAGCAAAGCCACCTATGTTATGAAGGCCCATAATGGGCATTTAATCAATCGCACCTAAAATGAAAAAAATAAACCTATCCGCATACCATCCCATATTAGACATCCAAGAGCATATCGTTTTCGCCAATAATGGCAATGTAGTCCTGTGCTACAAAGTCAAGCTCCCGGAAATATATTCCCTGTCGGAGTCGGATTTTGAGGACATCCATGGTTCGTGGTTTCAGGCGTTCAAGTCATTGCCCGTAGGAACGGTCATCCATAAGCAGGATATTTATCAAAAAACACACTACTCGGCAGATAAGCTGTCCAACCTCACTTTTCTGCAAAAAACGACCCATGATTATTTTAAAGGTCGTGAATTCGTTGACCATGTTTCTTATCTATTCTTTGTCCTGCCACATAACAAGGCGTTGAACGCTTCTAAATTTACCAATCCGTTCCGTAAGGTCGAAAAAGGCATCCACAAGCGAATGGACCATACCGTAAAGGAGTTCATTGCTTCCGTAAACGATGCCGTTTCCTTTGTCAATAACAGCCAGAAGGTATCGTTGATGCCTTTGGGTTCTGATAAGATCCTGTCCTTGACGAATGATTACTTCAATGGGTTCAATGAAGGGTTCGACACCGATATACAGTTTAAAAAGGACAATATCGATATCGGTGACCACTATTTTGATGTACTGGCCATCAATAGTGAACTATGTTTCGGTGATGTGGTACAGAGCAGTAAGACCAATGACAGGTTCACTTCGGACGATTTTGTGTTCCATCAGGGATTTATCGATGGATTGGGACTGAACCTCAATGAGAACCATATCGTCAACCAGATCATCTATCTGGACGATAAACACAAATGGCGAAAACTGCTGGAAAGGAAAATCGAGGAGCTCAATAAAAGTTCCAACTTTGGAACGCAGAACAAGGTCATCCTAAAGAAAATAGAGGACATCGTTGCCAAGATAAATCAGGACGATTCATCCCGGATTATCAGGGGACATCTCAATATTGTGTTCTGGGCGCAGGAAGCCCAAGAACTGGATAACATCGCCTCCAAGATAAAGACAGAGTTCAAGGAACTGGATATCGTTCCGTACTGTCCAAAAGGTGAAGAACGAAAGCATTATTTCCTTAACAGCTACTGCTGTTTTGCTTCCAACTTTTCCAATGAGGACCTTTATGTGACCGATTTAAAACATGCCCTTTGCCTGTACCTGAACAATACAAATTATTTGTCGGATGCAACGGGCATCATTTTTAACGACAGGCAGCATAACATTCCGGTGTTGAAAGATGTGTGGGATGAAAAAAAGAAACGCATCAAGGCCCGGAACTTTGCCATTTTTGCACCTACGGGCGAGGGAAAATCTTTTTTAGCAAACAATATCCTTCGGCAGTATTTTGAGCAAAACGTCCGTCTGGTCATTATCGATCTGGGTGGCTCGTATGCCAAATTCGCCAAGCTCTATCCAGATGACCACATCATCCTTCGCTATGAACAAGGGAAGAATCTTGGCATCAATCCGTTTTATATTTCAAATGCCCATGATGTGGGGCCGGAACGGTTGGAAGATTTGGGCATGTTCATACTGGAACTGCTCGCTTCCGGAAAGGCAACCACCAAAGCTGAAGAGGTGGCCATCAAAAAAGTGCTTCGGCACTACTACCAAAATGGTGCCAGTGACACCCACTCCTTGGAAAATCTATACCAATTTGTCGATGCCAAAAAAGACACGATTTTAAAAGAGCTCCATATCCAGGAGCAACATTTCAATCTCTATGATTTTCTGCACATCCTTTCTGAATATGTGGACGATGGCCTATACAGCTTTTTGTTCAACGTGAGCGAGGACCAAACCTACAAGATTGAGGACAAAAGAATGATCGTGTTTGAACTCGATGAAGTCAGGGACAATAAGGAAATCCTATCCGTAATGTTGAAATTGATCAAGTCGGCCATCCAAAGAACGATTTGGCGGAACAAAGCTGAAAAGGGCATCATCCTGTTCGATGAGTTTGCAAAGCAGCTAAAGTTCGGCAACGTATTGGAAAGCGTAGAATTCTACTATCAGGCCATTCGGAAGCAGAACGGGGCCATTGGGATCATTCTGCAATCCATCAACCAGCTGCCCAATAACTCCACATCAGCAAGCATTCTGGAAAACACACAGGTCATTTACAGTCTTCGCAATGAAAAGGGATATGCCGAACTGAAAAGTAGGCTCAACCTGTCCAGTCACGACCTGAACCAATTAAAATCCATCCGCAATAATCTTACAGGAACACGGAAATACACTGAGATGTTCATTAAGATAGGGAAGGAGAGCAATATTTTCCGATTGGAAGTGCCACCCGAAGTATTTGCAGCATACCTGACCGATGGCTCCGAAAATGACCGCATAATGCGGATTTATGAAAGAACCAATGATATGGAGACCGCTATCAAAGAATTTATTAACAGCAGCCTTAGGCTGAATAACCATTAAAATCAAATTATTATGAAACAATTTTTTAAAACGATCACATTAGTATTTGCACTGTCATTTACCTTTTGTCTGCCTGGTCGTGCTACGGCGCAGGGGATGCCGGTGTATGACAACACCAACTTTATCAGTCTGGCAAAGCAGCTCATAGAGTCCGCCAAACAGACCTCAAACCTGTTAAAGACCGTTGAGTTTCTTAAAAGACAAAAAGAACGTATCGAACAGGTGAGCAATGTCATCCAACAGCTCAATGCCGTGCAGCAATTGATTCAGAACAACCAACAGCTGTTCAATATGGTACAGAACGACCTTCAGGATATTTTGAACTCCCCTTATATCAAGCCCGAGGAAATCAATCGGGTCACGGGATCCTTTGAGGAGGTCATTGAACGTTCCATGGAGAGCGTGGATTACGTCAACAAGATATTGACCAGCGATTACTTGGAAATGACCGACGCTGAACGCGCGGCCGTGCTCAAGGATTACGAGACCCGATCCAATGAAATGGTGGCGGAAGCAGAATCCAGAACCCGGAGGTACAAGGAGATTATTTCCTTCCGGAAAATGCAGGACCAGATCAACAACCGTCAAACCGATTATTGATAGGCCATGTTTTTAGGGATAGGATTGGAATATGTGGATACGGTCTTTCAGACCATAAAGAACAGTGATTTTTCCCAGTATACCATTACAGGGATGAAGACATTGGCCGTGCTCTTTTTTCTGATCAATATACTTAAAAAATATAACGAGGGCATTGCTTCCACAGATGGGCATAGTTGGGGATTGACCCCTGTAGAACTGGCCAAGAACTTTGCCATTGTCATTCTGGTCATTTTTTCAACACAGGTATTGGCTGTCTTTGATGGTATACTGGTGGCTATTGAGAGCCAATACCGAGACACGGCCCCGGCACTCCTCCCGTTGCAGTTGCAGGATGTGGATCTTGAACAGGATGTGGGTGCCCTGGAGGCCGCCAAAAAAGCGATGGCCATATTGTACGAAGCTTTGGTAACGCCTCTTTATGGTTTAAAAATGCTTGCTTTTATCGTTGGTGTGATTTTATGGATGATAGACCTGTTCATCTATCCGTTGTTCTTGGCAGAACGGTTTTTTCTGCTGGGGATCATGCAGGCATTTTTCCCTTTGGTCATCAGTCTTGCCGTTTTTGAAAAATTCCGAGAGCTGGCCTATAATTTTTTTAAGCTCTATGCCGGGGTGTATATGTTGGTGCCGGCCTTCTTTTTGGTCAATGTGTTTATCAATACGCTCTATACTGAAATCAACACCAACTTTTGGGGCGACCTTTTTGGTACGGATTGGGGCGGTGAGTTCTTTGCCCCGCTCATAGAATGTGCCTCTATCGGGTTTATCGTGTTCCTGAAGTTCAAGCTCTACCGCAGGGCCACCTCCTTTGTGTTCAAGCTATTTGCTGCTGGTTAAGACGGCACCTAAGGTGCATTTATCATAAAAATCATAAAGAAAAATGAAAATACCCTATAAAAATATTTACGATGTCCTCAGAACCAATCGTTTTATCGTTTTAGCGGTCATCATCGGGGCAACACTTACGTGTACCGTTTCCGTCCTGATGGTCGTAAAGCTCCATAAGGAAACGGTCAACAATGCCTTTGTGGTCAATACCGATGGTAGCGTTATTCCCCTGAAACTGGTTTCCCAACGGGAAAACCTAAAGGTAGAGGCCTTGGCACATTTGGAACTGTTCCACAGCTATTTCTATAACATAGATGCCAGCAATTATGAGAAAAATTTGGAAAAAGCCCTATGGCTGGGCAATAGTTCCGTGGATGCCCTGTACCGCCAAAAAAAGGCTGATGGGGTCTATAACCGGTTGCTACAATACTCGCTGGTGCAAAAGGTATTGAAAATCGAATCAAAAATTGATATTCAAAACGATCCCTATAAGTTCGAAACCAGAACCTTATTTGAAATCAATAGGGGTTCAGTGACAGATACTTATGAGCTTGTCACAACGGGATACCTCATTCACGTTGATAGGAATTTTCCAAAAAACACCCATGGTCTTCTCATCACCGATTTTTTTGAGAGCACCTTACGTAAAGTCCATAATGGACAATAAATTAAAAACATATCAAGATGAAGATAGAAAAGAATAAACTCATTTTTTCGGCTGTGCTGATTTGCATCTTCCTGTTTATAGGGGGCTATGCGATGTTGGTATTGGGAGAGGAAGAAGAACCGACCATAGAGAACAACCAGGTTCCAGTACCGAAACTTGAGGGTGGCCAAAAAGAATACGATTCCAAATTGGATGCCCTGAACGATCTAAAGGAAGTCCGGGAGACCAATGCACCGAGTATCTATGACGAGCGCCTGTTGGACTCTACGGGCGTATATGACCCAGATCTGTTGGACAAGAAGAAAATGCGGATTGTGGACAGTATCTACCAACAGGGGCAGATCCGGTATTCCGAACAGACCTATGAAAATCTAACCCCCAGATACCAGCCTTCAAAATCAACCAAAGGAGTGACAAAGGACACAACAACCAACATTGAGGCAAAGGAAATGGAAATAGAGGTCAAAGAACGGGCGCTGGAACATCAGCTCTTTTTTGCCTCGCATCCTGTAGAAAACGAAAATTTGAATTCACAAAACACGGACACTTTTATATATGTCCGTGTGGACGGCACACAGACCGTAAAAGCCAATTATCGGTTGCAGATGCGTTTGCTACGGGATGCCACTATTTATGGAAAGCGAATTCCAAAGGATACACCCATCTATGGGTTTGTCCGTTTTAAACCCAATCGGACAATAATTGCCATTGAAAATATAGACCATGATCCGGTAAAATTAACTGCCCATGACTTTCAGGATGGTAGCGAGGGGATTTATGTGGAGAACAGCATTCGGGCTGAAATGACCAACGAGGTCGTTGGGGATATGGTGGATGATATCAATATAGCAGGAGTTCCACAGGTAAACGGGTTCAAAAGAATATTCCAGCGCAACCATCGGAACGTAAAGGTGACCATAACCGATAACTACAAACTCATATTAAGGCCTCTAAGAGGCAATTAAAAACTTACGCTTATGAAAACAATAATGATCTTTATCATACTGACCATTTCAATGTCCGTATCGGCACAACAACCGCTAGACACTATTTATGCCAACGACGAGAAAAACGTTGCCCTGTTTTTCCCCAATCCCATACGGCAGGGTATTACGGGAGCTTCCCATTTTGTGTTTACCTATAACCGTGAAAAAGAGCAGTATTTTGGATTGCTACAGGCAAAGCCTGGAACGGAAAGCAATCTGCTCACAGTGACCAATGATGGAAATGTTTACTCTTATATCCTGAAGTATTCCGAAAAGCTCCCTGAACTGAATTATTTCATCAGTGAAAATGAAAGCATCGGCAGCGAGCTTCCTAAAAGGGTCGAAAGGGATTCAGTTGCCGGATCGCAAGACAAATATGCAAATAGGATTGCACATTTTCAAAAAATGGGAGACTATCTATTGAAATCTAGATTTGAAAACCTGGCCACAAAACGCAAGAAGGGCATCAAAATGCAATTGCAAAAAATGTTCTATGATGCTTCTGAAGTGTATTTGGTTTTGGAGGTAAAAAACAAATCCGGAATCGATTTTGAAATCGATTATCTCAATGTTTATAGAACCAATGGAAACAAAAAGCGAAAAGCTTCTTATCAAAGATTACGACAAAAAGTGATTTACAAACTTAATATGCTCCATTGCACTACCGATGGGGAGACCCAACGCTTTATATATGTACTGCCCAAGTTTGTTTTAGGGGATAATGAAAAGTTGATGTTGGAGCTAAAGGAACTGAATGGGAGCCGGAAGGTAATTTTAGAAATTAGGATTTGAAAATCTCATCTTGATTTCATTTTAGGATAAAAAAGTATATTTGTTACACCTGTAAAATATATGTAATGAAAATAGACGTAATACGTTTATCCAATTATCCCATAACATTTGAAAAAAAAAGTGCCAAATCTAATCCGAATTGAAACAAGTTATGAACCTGTAGCGAATGAGCGGATTTTACTTTGGCGATACAACAGAATAATTGAAGAAGGTTACAGTTTTCCTTTGCACGATTTTTATACATATTGTGCACTTATAATAAGGCATTACGGAAGAGAAAAGCTTCCAAAAAAATGGGTCGATACACAAGAAATTAAATCTAAAGTGAGGTTTGAGCTAATCACTTTACAATTACTTAATGATGAAAAAGTTACTAAAGGGGATTTTGAATTTCACTTATCGGAAAGGCGAAAAATGGTTACAGAACGGAAAAAAATTATCAAGAAAGAAATTGCCCGAACTAACCTGAATGGTAAAATACTAAATTCAATAGGACATTATAATTCCGAGTTTTATCGGACGTTGCTCAAATTAACTAGGGAGTTTAGAGATATCACATTAATGGATTGGTTTATTCCTATTGTATTACCCTACGAAAGACTTATCCACATTTTTGTTAAGCACGTAGAAGAAACCAAGTTTGCAGATGGACAATTTAAACAAAGAAGTTTTTTTGAATATAAGTCAGACGAGATATGGACTTTGCTAAAAACCTTAATCAAATTTGAACAACAAGATATCCAAGACTTTTTTTTAGAAAATAGCGTACATCATCAATTGGAAAGAAAAGAATCGATGAGAGACTATAGAAGAGATTATAAAAATCCAATTCTTTTTAATGGAGATGAATTTATTCTACGAATTGATAAAAATGGATTTATCCAACAGTTCTATCAACAACTAAAACCTATAGGAACAAATGAAAATAATAGCTGACGCTAATATTTGGTATGGACTAGGTCAAGAAGAAGACCTTTACAAGTTGGTGAAATCTGAACCTATTTGTCCTACGTTTCCCAATATACACGAGCTTTCAAAATCAGAAAATTTAATTGACAAAGAAGATTTATCTAGGGGTGCCATAAGAATGCTTTTTAAATTCAAAGAAAACGTTATTTATGAACCGCCTTTTATCCATCTTGCTAAACTACATCAGGAATATTACTATGATGTCGAAAAAGAAATTGGTCATTGGCTAAATTTTACTTCAAAATTTGCAAAAGGACATTCTATTGACCCGGATAAAAAAGATGAATTTCGTGATCAAATCGAAGAAATGCGTAAGAATTTGACTGAAGTGAGTGACCTTTTCAATGAAGAAGCCGAAAAAATCCGCGAACGAATAACAAGTAAAAAAGCACACAAGAAACTTGATACTTATCAAATAACAGGTGGGTTTTTAAACTTTTGCGTAGAAAAGTCAACCAAGGGGAAATGTAATCTAGACGATTTTGAAATGGGCAATGCCGAATTGCTTGTAAAGACATTGGATTACTTCTTTAAAACTCTAGAAATTAGTCAAATGAAAGTACAGGCTAATGACTGGTACGACTTCGCCATTTTAGCTTATGTCCAACCTGGAGATAAATATTGGACAAGAGAAAAACGCTGGATAAACCTGATTAAAGAGGCTGGATGTGGAGATTATTTATATGAAGAAAAAACAGCTTTTATGTGATAAGTTCAGAGAGGTTAGAGAAGTTCTTTATATTAATTAATTAAGGTTTTCGCTTATATCCAATCCGTTCCCTGTCCTGATGTTCAATTTGTACTTTGTCCTTTTGCAATAAATAGTTTAATACCTGTTGAATATCTTTAAATTTGATGTTCATTTCCTTTTCAAGTTCGGCAATATGATCCTTAAGATTAGTGTAATCGGTAAGATGTTGTCGTAACGCCACAAATGCTCTCATAATCGATATATTTACATCTATGGCTTTATCACTATTGAGAACACTGGAAAGCATTGCTACACCTTGTTCGGTGAACGCGAAAGGAGTGGCAGGGCTAAATTTGATATTCTCTGGAAGGTTATCACAATTTGTGATAACCTCATTCCATTCTTCTTTTGAAAGTTGAAACATAAAATCTTCAGGAAATCTTTTAAGGTTTCGTCTAACTGCTTGCTTGAGTACTCTGGTTTCTACATCGTAAAGTGCCGCGAGGTCAAAATCCAACATTACTCGATTTCCTTGAATATTATGGATTTTGGTTTTTATAAGTGATAGTTTCATTTTAAAATAATAATTTATGTTGTATTAAAGGACTTTATTTTATTAGAAGTTGAGAACCCTATTTAGGGCTTCATCAGCCTCTTTATGAATAAAATTGGCTTGGTAATTTATGGTAGTTTTTAGGTCACTGTGGCGATATAGTTTTTGTAGCATTAACGGATGAATGGAATCTCCGGCAATATTTCCGAAAGAGTGTCGAGCAATATGCATAGTGACTTTCTTATTGATTCCTGCTTTTTTCATGATGGACTTTAAATTGTCATTTAGCCTTTTCGTGGCAGTTTTTGTCTTGTTATAAATATCTTTAGCGTTCTTAAGGTCAGCTTTTCGCATTTCTGGAAAAATAAAATCATCATCACCCGATTTTTCAAATACATACTCCTCTAAAATTTTCGCAACCTTATCGGGTATATTTAAAGACAATAATTTGGAATTCTTACCCATTCTATAATGTAAACGGCCATCGTATATTTGTGACCAGCGGGTAAACAGGACATCGGAAACACGCATCCCTGCAAAGTAAAAGCTGTAAAGCCATACATTTAAGGAATGTCTTTCCACATCGGAAAGATTATCAATACTTTCTAGTTTCTTTATTTCCTGCTGGTTCAATCCAATCTTGACCGTTTCTGGAAATTTGATTTTAAATTTTCCAATTCCGAAGGGATACAGTTCTTTGCTTATTACTTTATCTTTAATTGCACGATTAAACAATAGACGAATAAGCACCATTACATTCATGGCTGAAGTTTCGGAAAGTGCAGTTGGGCCTTTCAGATAAATTTTAAATTTTCTCAAAAATCGGTCGTCAATTTCCTGGAAGGTGAGCTGCCTTGATTTACTAAACTTTACTATATATCCAATCCAAGCAGAATCAGCGGAATGTCGATTAATTTTCTTTTCAGCCTCCAGAGCTTGAAGATGTTCATCGGCATAATCAAAAAAAGTCAAACTAGAAGTTGGTTTGTATATTTCTGTTTTAATTTGTCTAGCAGATGCATCTTTGTCTTCGGTTTGAAGTGTAATTAAACCTTTTCGGACTTCAGATAACTTGGTGGATAAAAGGTTGTTAAGGATGTCTGCGTTTGGATGTGATCTTTTGACTTCAAGCTTTTTTTCGTCCCAATCCTCAATATCAATATAATGGCCAATATGCTTGAAAGTGGAGCGGCGGTTTTTGGTAATTCTAATGGCAAGCGGATAAAGCCCATTAACATTGGGCTTTTTACGAAGAACTATTTTTGCGTTTGCAGACATTGTTGACCTGTTTTCTTGCGAAAGTCAAATCAGGTACAACATTTTATTTAAAATACACTTTAAAGATACGTAATTCCTAGGGTTTTTGGGTACAACATAGGTACAACATTTATTGAATTCGTTTGGTTTTAAATGGAATCAAAATATACCAATGAAAATGTAATCAATTATAAATCAATAGATTTGACTTTCTTTAGGCAAATATACGCTAGACTTAGGATCTAGTGCCGCAAGGTGTGAAGGTTCGAGTCCTTTCACCCGCACAAAAAGCTCTCAAAAAATTGAGAGCTTTTTTTTGCACTATAGTTAAGTACAAGAAACCGGATCATTCCCAATTGTTGGGATCATTCCCAAAAGTTGTGTTTATGCAAAGTTCCACAAAAAAAACCTTCTTCTTAAGAATCTCCTATACTTTTATATTTTCAACCCTTTGTGCTAAAAAAAAGATATTGACTATTAACAACCTCTATTCCCTTTAAATCTTAACAAACAATAGGTATAGCATATTTTGACTATATTTAAGACAACCAAAACCTTTTTATATGAAAAATAAAAATAGCAGAAGAACATTCATAAAAAATTCTTCGCTAGCAATTACAGGACTTGGAATGACTAATTATATGTCTGCCCAAACATTTGCTTCTTTACAACAAAAAATAGGCCCAAACGATCAAATAAACTTTGGGGTAATTGGCTGTAAAGGAATGGGATGGAGCGACATGAAGGCTCATTTAAAAATCCCTGAAGTAAATTGTATTGCCTTAGCCGATATTGACCAAAATGTACTTGATCAAAGAGCGGCAAACGTAAAAGAGTTACGAAATAAAGCCCCAAAGCTTTATACTGATTACCGAAAAATGCTTGAAAATAAGGATATTGATGCAATTATTGTAGGTACTCCCGACCATTGGCATTGTTTAAATATGGTAGATGCTTGCGAAGCAGGAAAGCATGTATATCAAGAAAAACCTATTGCAAATAGCATTGAAGAATGCAATGTAATGGTAAAAGCCGCAAAAAAGTACAATCGTATAGTTCAAGTTGGTCAATGGCAACGAAGCGGCTCTCAGTATGACGAAGCTATAAAGTATGTTCAATCTGGCAAACTAGGTAATATTAGATTAGTTAAATGCTGGTCTTATCAAGGCTGGATGAAACCTGTACCTGTGGTTCCAGATTCTGCTCCGCCAGAAGGTGTAGATTATAAAATGTGGCTTGGTCCAGCACCTCAACGTCCTTTTAATAAAAATAGATTTCATTTTAATTTTAGATGGTTTTGGGATTATGCAGGTGGCTTAATGACAGATTGGGGAGTACATGAAATTGATATTGCTTTGTATGCAATGAATGTAAAGGCGCCCAAATCAATCATAGCCTCGGGAGGTAAATTTGCATACCCAAACGATGCTTCCGAAACTCCAGATACCTTACAAACAGTATATGAGTTTGAAAATTTTAATTTACTCTGGGAACATGCTACTGGTATTGACGGTGGAAACTATGGAAAAACAGAAGGTATTGCCTTTATTGGAAATAACGGAACGCTTGTTGTAAATAGACAAGGTTGGGAAGTAATCCCTGAAACCCAAGACAAAGACGGTCAAAAAGTGCTTAAAACTGAAAAAGTAGATTTTATTCCTGGTAAAAACAATGCCTTAGAAGTGCATGCTCAAAACTTTGTTAATGCTATCAAAGGGGAAACAACAAATTTAAATTGCGGCATAGAAACTGGTAGTATTGCTGCTATTAATGCCCATATGGGAAATATTGCTTATAAAACAGGTGAAAAAGTATATTGGGACGCTACAAAAGAACAGTTTACTAATAACGATAAAGCCAATGAACTTATAAAAGCTAATTACCACAATGGATGGGAATTACCTAAAGTTTAAATCGGTTTCATTAGATAAGAAACAAAACGGAAGCAGATTAACTCATCTTTTTAACTGCTTAGGAAATTAAGTTACTCTGCACTGAAAGGTGCAGAGACTTTTTAGCATACTTTTTGAAATAGACTTTAAGTCTGCTTATAACAAATCGAATCTAAAAAAAAGCACTTCTCTTTCCCTGCATACATTACCACATCCTACTTAAAACTAATAAAATTTAACCCAATGGATTAGCAGTTAACTTCTGCTTGACTATTCCCTAAATTAACGTAAAATATTGGATTGTTTTTATCATAGATTTTTAATTGGTCGTCTATAGATAAATGGATTCGATCTATTTCTTTAGTATTAAAGTACAATCCATAATTCCTACGTTGATCATATATTAACCATTTTTTATTAGGATACTTTCTTTTAAAATATTTACCAATTAAAGGGAGCATATTAAAATTAGAATTTAATACCGCTAAATCCATCCCATTATTAGATGGCTTAAAAGATAAGTAATTTTGTATATGATTCATTTCGCGAGTTACCATTCTCGCTACTTGAGATACACGTAATGCATTTACATTAGATAAATCTGTATAATTATAAGACTCACTAGCATACACATACATAATGTAGCGAAGCAGAACATCTTCAGTTCCTTTAATTTCACTTAAAAATGCTTTATACAATTCGTTTGCTCCATGTTTGGTAGTTTTAATTTCCAAAGAATTCCAAACTCTCTTAGCATAAATCTCAGAAGAAGCTACCTTCACACTTTCACTAAACATATCGGGGACAAAATGTTTAGGCTTCACTATTGAAACCTCCTTTAAATTTTCATCAAAAACTTTATAAACAGCAGATAAAAATCCTGTAAAACTTCCGTCGTAAATTAAAATTGTATTCATAGTAGTATGTTTTTTATTAAAATTAAAAAGCTTTCCAAATAAGTTTCTTTTCATTTTTGGAAATATTCCATTATATAATGAATGTAGCTTCATATCTTTTAGTAAATTAGCTTTATAATAAGTTAGCACATTTCAAATATATGGAATTTTTCCAATAAAAAGGAAATATTCCAAAATATTTTATATATTTACATTGCTAAAAGCATCAAATTCAATTTTACATATAGATGAAACCAACGCTACCTATAGAAGTTATTAGATTTAAGGAAGTTCGAGAAGCTCTTGATCTTACCCAGCATAATTTTGCTAAAGCACTGGAAATAAAAGGGTCTACAGCAGATATTGAACGTGGGAAATCTAAAATTACTGGCGGAATGGTAGTTGTTCTTATGGAAAAATTCCAAGTAAACCCACTTTGGCTCTATGGCAAAAGCACTCAAAAACAGCTTAACACAACCGTAAATACCTCCCCAAAAGTGCTAACAGTTACCCCAGAAAATAATGAAGGAATTGTTTTGGTTAACGTAAAAGCGGCAGCTGGCTACCCTCATAATATTCAGGATCTTGATTGGTACGAAGAGCTTCCAGCCTTCACAATTCCATTACCCGAATATAGAAATGCTACCTACCGCGGTTTTCAGTTGGAGGGAGATAGCATGCTCCCTATGTTACACCCTAAAGAATGGGTGCTTGGCAAAGCCGTAGAAAACATTTCTATGCTGGGAAATCATGTAATTTGTGTGGTTGTTATGCACGACAGCGTATTGGTAAAAAAAGTACAAAAGCATGAAAATAAAGAACTCCTTTCTCTAATTTCTATAAATCCAGAATACCCTCCAATAACCATAAATACACATCAAATTCAAGAAATTTGGGAAGTTAGTAGCAAAATAAGTTCGGAATTCGATGAAAGTGCTGGAAATATGGCGCTCTCACAAATACAGCAATCGCTAACCGAGTTAAAAAAAGAAATTAATTTGCTAAAGAATTAGTAGCCCTATGGCATGGTCTATATAAGGTTTCGCTCTTGCCTGCTTTCGCCCATACACGGTATTTGGCTCAATCAGGGCTAGCAGCCAATTTTTATAAGCATAGCAGTAATTCATTAAGAGGTATCTCACTTAGCGAGTAAATTATTGTTCTATACTCTCAGCTGCAAAAGTAGTAAGCGCTCCATCTTCAAATGAAACGGTAACTTCTATTGGATTACAACATACCTCGCAATCTTCAACATAAGTTTGATTTACAGATGGATCTAAAAGCATGGAAACTTCTTCCCAACAATATGGACATTGAAAAAAGTGTTCAAACATATCTCTAAGGTCTAAAACTTAAAGCTTAATTCCAATTTTCACCTCAAAAATTCCACAAAAAAAGAGTGTTAGAAAACTAACACTCCGTAAATCAATCAAACAAACTAACTAAAATATGGAACAAATGATTTGAACCATTAGTGACGCTAAAATTCAAATAATCTTGTTCATTTTTTGAATCACTAAGATACTAACAACTTCGCTAAAAAATCCTTAAAATGCATATTTTTTCGATGAAATGCATTTTTATTGAAGATTTTGTAGTTCTTCTGTTAGCAAATACCATTCTTCAGTTTGCTTTTCTAGTTGTTCTTTCTTCTTATTATAATTTTTAAAAAAGTTAGGTTTCGCAATAAGCTCATCATGGTTTGTAGCCAATTCAGCATCAATCGTTGCAATCTCTTTTTCCAATTCGGCTACCGCTGCTTCCGCCTTACTTACTCTATTTTTTAAAGATTTTAATTTCTTCTGGTCTTCAAAAGATAATTTCTCCGAAGATTCGTTTTTTTGCGCACTTTTGGCTACTTCAGTTTTCTTTTCTACCGCTCTAAAATCTTCAACTTTTCTTTCTTCCAAATAGAAATTTATATCTCCTAAAAACTCTTTTATTTTACCATCTCTAAATTCGTAAACACTATCTGTTAACCCTTGAAGAAAATCTCGGTCGTGAGACACTAATAACAAAGTCCCTTCAAAATTCTGTAATGCTACTTTTAAAACATTTTTAGATTTAATATCCAAATGGTTGGTAGGCTCATCCATTACCAATACATTAAAAGGATGTAATAACATTTTACAAAGAGCTAACCTATTTCTTTCTCCTCCAGAAAGTACTTTCACTTTTTTATCCACATCGTCTCCACGAAATAAAAAGGATCCCAACATATCCCTAACCTTTGAACGATTACTGTCTCGAGCTTCATCTAACATAGTGTCGAGAATTGTTTTCTCGCCATCTAGATAATCGGCTTGATTTTGAGCAAAATATCCTATTTGAACATTGTGTCCTAATTTAAGCGTTCCACTATTTTCAATTTCTCCTACAATAATTTTAGCCAAAGTAGTTTTTCCTTGACCATTTTGTCCTACAAAAGCAGTTTTAGTGTTACGCTCAATCATCATATCAACTTCATTAAGCACCACTTTCTCTCCATATTTTTTTCCAACCCTCTCTGCTTCTACAACAACTCTACCTGGCTGTACAGAAACTGGGAAACGAATATTCATTACCGCATTGTCTTCTTCGTCAACCTCAATTCTTTCTACTTTGTCTAATTTTTTAATGAGCGACTGTGCCATGGAAGCTTTAGAAGCTTTTGCTCTAAACTTTTCAATTAACTTTTCGGTTTGCTGAATTTGCTTCTCTTGATTTTTTTGAGCATTCATTTGAAGCTCTCTCATCTCCGCTCTAAGCTCTAAATATTCGGAATAAGGTTTATTATAATCGTATGCTTTTCCTAAAGAAATTTCAATCGTACGGTTGGTAACATTGTCTAAAAACATTTTATCATGAGAAACAATAACAACTACCCCCGCATAGGTTTTCAAAAATTGCTCCAACCAAATAATAGATTCTATATCCAAGTGGTTAGTTGGCTCATCCAGTAAAAGCACGTCGTTATCTTGTAGTAATAATTTGGCCAACTCAATACGCATACGCCACCCCCCAGAAAACGTATCGGTTAATTTATTAAAATCTTCCCTCTTAAAACCAAGTCCTAATAATACTCTTTCTGTTTTTCCTTGATAATTATAACCTCCAATTATTTCGTAACGATGCGTTAAATCGCTCAAATCAATCATTAATTGATTATACGCTTCACTTTCGTAATCTGTACGCTCTACTAATTGACGGTTTATGTTGTCTAACTGAAGTTCCATCGCTTTAATTTCCTCAAAGGCTTGGTACGCTTCTTCTAGCACGGTATTTCCTAAAACAAAATCTATATCTTGTTTTAAAAAGCCTATTCGTACTTCTTTATCTGTTGAAATAACACCACTGTCTGGCTCCATTTCTTTAGACAATAATTTGAGCATGGTAGACTTTCCTGCACCGTTTTTTCCGATAAGACCAACACGATCTCCAGGGCTTAATCTAAAAGCTATTTCTTCAAATAAATATTCCCCTCCAAAGGAGACAGAAAGGTTATGGACATTCAACATTTTAATGATAATTATCAGTTAGAAAATACTAGAATATAGTACTTTTACATAAAATTTTTGCAAATGTTAAAAAAAGGAAGCAAACTATACAGCATTTTAACAGGAACTTGTCCTAAATGTCATGAAGAAAGCATGTATGCTAGTCAAAACATGTACAATCCGAGTGAAACATTACATATGAAAGAACATTGTGCCTCTTGTGGCACTAAATATAAAATAGAACCTTCCTTTTTTTACGGAGCTATGTATGTAAGTTATGCCGTTGGAACAGCTTTTGCTGTAGCTGCTTTTATCATTTCATTTCTTTTTATTGGTACAAGTTTAAAAACTTCCTTTTTTGTAATTATTGGGACTATGATTGCTTTTATGCCAATAATTATGAGATTGTCAAGAAATATTTGGATTAATTTTTTCTTTAAATACGATTCAAAAGCAGCTGCGCAATATAAAAATATAGCAGAATCATAATCTTTTTAATTCCCCAGACATTGTCTTGAGTATATTAAAGAGGTCTGCATCGAAATAAGTTAAATTTATTTCTTTTGAATACCTCATGAGCTCGCCTCGAAGTAGCTGATTTAATTCTTTAAATATCTTTTTTTCCAACATATTTAGTTGGATACTTCTTTTTATACCGAACAATATCCATCTCCTTTTCTAAAGGAATGTTTTTTTCTATAGAATCAAATAGTTTTTTTGCTGCGTAAGGAGAAATCATCACTCCACGACTTCCTAATCCATTTAAAATATGAAGTCGTTCATATTGAGGGTGTGTCCCTATTAAAGGTCTCCTATCTGTTACAGTAGGACGAACCCCTGCTAAATGATCAACTATTTTATAAGTGCTTTTCAAAAATTTTTGTAACCCTTCCTCTAATTCTTCTTTCGATTCTTGTGTAGGGGTATTAGTTTTATCTTTCCATTTATTAGTAGCCCCAACCTTAAACTTATTACCTCCCAGGGGAATAATAAACACTCCAGATTTTAATATAAAATCCAATTCCAAATCTTCTACCTCTATATCTAAAAGCTCCCCCTTAGTCCCTACCAACGGCAAATAATTAAAGTACTTATTTTTATTAAGCCCAAAACCTTCACAAAAAATAATGTGTTTTGCTTTAATACCTCTGTAAGCTACATAATCGTCGTTTACAACAAGTTCATCATAATTAAAACGCTCTTGAACTAAATTATCATTTTCCTTTAAATAGTTTATATAACTAAGTTGCAATAAATCCGTATCCACTCTTCCTGTTCCGAGCACTTCCCCAAAACCAAGAGGTGCATCTATATTTGGGTTTGTATTTTTAATTAATTTATCTGATAAAAAAGGCTGTAGTATAGGTTTATCAGAAGCCTCAAACCACATATTTTGCTCTTCTACGGAAACAAACCTTCTAAAAACTGGAGTTTTATAATCTATTTTAATGGAGAGTTTGTTTTCTAACTTTTTATAGTATGGAGTTAACATTGCTAACTGCTCTTGCGACCGCCAAACTCCCGTAAACCTTTTTAACGTAACAGGGTTATACATTCCGCCAGCAACATTTGAGGATTGTTGGGAATTGTCATCAAAAACAATATAAGATTTATTATTCTCTTCTAATTGCTCACAAAAAGCAATCCCACCTAGACCTACCCCAATAATTATATAATCAATCATACTACAAAAATACTATTTCTGATTGAGAACATAAGGAAAGAATGTTTTGTTATAGAGTAAACTCCCTCGGAGCAAGCTCACCAGGCAATCAACCACCTCGAGGCAAGCCTACGAAGTGTTCAAAGGAAAAATAATTTAATCCATTTAGACGTAGAGCCCTTCAGAAAACTCAGGACAAGCTCTGGGCAATAAAACCCTCAATGAAGGATTAAAAGGAAAAGCTAAAAAATATTTCACCGCAATTCCTTAAGTAAACTGAGGACAGGTTTTGGAGCATTCAAATCTCAATTCCCGAGTAAAATTATTAAGTTTAATCCCAAATAAAAGCCTCTATATTTTTTATAATAAAGAGGGTTTATAAAACCTATTTACTTCAAATAAGTTTCTTTCTAAAAATTACTAATATCAATAATAAAATAAATAAGACCTCGTATCCAGTACTTGTTATGGTAACAAGAAAACTTGATTTGGCAATTAAAAAATACATCATATTACACGTCATTTAAACTATCAACTAAGAACAGATAACATTAATAGGGATGGGGGATCCTGCTATTTTGAACATGTTTTTTATCAATCAACTTTGAAAATATATTTTATAAATAGCACAAAGTAATTTTAAGAATAAACACTATAATTAATGATATTTTATTCCTGTATAAAGCACGGAAAGACATGGGAATTAAAGAACATTTAACAAAGAAGTCTATTTACAATATAAAGACTTAAGAAGAAAGTATCGACACAGAATAATCTATATCAAACCAAATAAAAAAAACCTACTAATTTCCACCTATTATTACTCTCTTACTTAAGCCTTTATCAATAAACCAACCTGAAATTCAACCTTATAAACTAAATGTTTATTCAGTTTAAATTCAGTGATAAAAATAGGATGTAGAAGAGAATAAATTAAAAAAGTAGCTACATTGAAATCTTTTAATTAGATACATTAATTTTAATATAGGATTTTCTAATAAATATCAAACTTATACTATATATCAATTATTCCTAGACTATGCTTTAGCAGTTACCTTTTAAAGAAAAAAATTCATTAATGTCCGAGTAAAAACACAAGACCGCTTTGCTATAAGAGAAAAGAACAAAGACTAAATCTTAACTATTATAAAATGAGCAGCTTAAAGAAATAACATTACTAAAATCCTCTTTTTATTCATTTTTCTTAATAGCAAGGGGCTATTTTAAAAACCTCATTTGAACCTTAATACAAGTGGAGTTCAATAAATTCCGTTAACTTTTATCCGTCAACAATAATTTCTGAATCTGTGCCCAAAATTCATCAAAACCGTGATATCACACTAAAACTCGAAGGATTATACCAAAATACCAACCAATAAAGGTTATTTGGAAAGTATATAACCTTCCTCAATAGCTTTTAAAATTAAATCAACAGTTCTATTGACTCCCATTTTAGCCATCAATCTTTTACTGTAAAAATGAATTGTATTTACGCTTAAATCAAGTTTATAAGCAATTTCTTTGGCAGTCATTCCATCACACATAAGATGAAGCAATTGTACTTCCCGAGGAGATAATTTCACTTCTTTTTTACTAAAATTTGCCACCATTGCCAGCAACACCATACGTGATGATATATTGTAAAATGAAAGGGCCTGGAAAATTATTAATCGGTAGGAAACCACCTGTAGTATTGTAGGCAATAAACAACAATCCAAGATAGAGAAAACGGCTTAGACTACTGCGCGGATATTTTCTTGAAAAGTAGAGTGTAAGCAATACAATGAACGTATCTATTAAAAGATAGAAGAAAGTTGTCCAATGTATTGAAGTGCCAAACATTAACGTGATTATTCATTGTGCTCAAATTTGTTGGTTTCTAAATTTTTGGAAACATTGTTCCAAAGAAATATTTGTCCGTTCATAGCAATATAAACGTTTGGTTTTAGAAATTGTAATGAGCTGATTGCATACCCTAAATTAAAAGGTGCATCTGTGTTTGCAGACGACCCTAAAATGATAGACCCGACCAAAACAATGGTCTTACCGAGGTTGAGATTTCCTATATATTTTGCAGTATCTTCCATAGTGAAAGTACCGTGAGTAATTAATATTTTAGTTGCATTGGAAGCCTTTATCTTATGTACTATCAGTCTTCTGTCATTTTCATTTAAAGTCCTACTGTCTTTTTTACAGACACTCTCAATGGAATACTCTAAATCCAAATTAGCATTCTTCAGAAAATCTTCAATAGTTACCTTCGATTTTTTGATTTCTTTATCAACCGTATTATCCAGATCTTCAATAGTTCCGCCTGTGGTTAGTATGGTAATCA
>Ga0208180_1000891_pt1 | contig 21703 bp, 23 predicted proteins | sample MalvireepMed_s16_FD_184241 | JGI IMG/M metagenome (GOLD analysis project Ga0208180, IMG submission 184241) | Marine viral communities from the Global Malaspina Expedition - Malaspina viral metaG DeepMed_s16 (SPAdes) (version 2) | ecosystem: Environmental > Aquatic > Marine > Oceanic | place...
GTCTTCTTTACCATGCTTTTGCGACATTCCATATTCCATGCAGACCCACATCCAGGAAACATATCAGTCAAGGATGATGGAACATTAATCCTGTATGACTTTGGTATGATTGGAAGGCTAAACAACGAGACCAGACTACGTCTTGTGCGCCTATATCTTGCTCTTGTGGAAAAGAACCCACCAAGAACTGTAAACGCAATGGATGAGCTTGGCATGTTAGCGCCTGACTTTAACCGAGAAGTAATAGAGCAAGGAATTGATATGTCTATAAAATCAATGTATGGCAAAAAGCCAGACGAGATGGAAGTTGAAGCGCTGATGGCTCTTGCCAACAGGACGATGTCCAAGTTTCCATTCAAGCTTCCGAAACATCTTGCGCTGTATCTTAGAATGTCAACAATCATCGAGGGAATTTACCATACACACAAGGTTGATTTCAAGTTCATCAAAGTTCTAAGACAAATTCTAGAAGAGGAAAGTTTGATCAAGGATGCATACATAGAGGAGATCAAACATTCATTCAAAAGGTTTGCAAAGACACTTGATGACACTCTTACAATTGCGCCGGAGATAAAAAAATTCATGGATGAGAACCGTGTTCTGCAGCAAAAAAATAAGCGTGGTTCGAATACATTATTGTCAGGAAGTATTTTGTCTGGCGCTGTGTTTTTTGGTTCTGCATTCCTGTTCCAGTCAAACGAAACCATTGGAATGATTGGAATGATTGCGTCTGCAGCAATTATGGGAATATTTGTAGCGTCTAGAAATCGTTAATCCAACGAGATCTCTTTTCCCTTCTTTGTGATTGGGATTTCAATTGTTAGTACACCATCAACATATTTTGCAGAGTTCACCTTCTCTTCTCCTTCTTTAACAGTTATTGGCAGTCTCATTTTCTTGTCAATTACACGTGGACGTTGCTTCATTATGGTTCTGCCATTCGCCACATCTTTTTTTTCTGCGTTGATTGACAACACGTTACCATTCATTGAAACCTTGATGTCACTCTTTTCAAAGCCAGGTATATCGACTGTAACAATGAGATTGTCATTTTCTTCATGCAGGTCAATAGGAGGCAATACAAACTCAAAAAATTCTCTCGATTTGTCATCTATCTCCTTAAAAAATTCCTTAGCAACGTGCTTGACTAGTCCCATTTTGATCACCTATTTTTTTTACATTATAAAGTTTGATAGATATTTAATCCTGAGGCGTTAATTTTATAATATGATTATTGCACTTGAGGGTACTGATCAGGCCGGAAAGAAAACACAAACTGCAATGCTAGCCAAGGCACTAAAAGCACAAAAAATCAAAACAGCAGTATTTGATTTTCCTGATTATTCAACTGTCATTGGCAAAGAAATCAATAGTTATCTTCATGGTAAAAGAAAATTTCCACCCGAAATTATTCATTATCTATATGCAGCAAACAGGCACGAAAAACTAGAAGAGATTAAAAAATCATCTGCAAAAAATTCTGTTTTAATAATGAACAGATACTATCATTCTAATCTTGTTTATGGTATTGCAAATGGCTTGAAAGAAAAGTGGTTACAAAAACTTGAGGAAGGTCTCCCAAAAGCGGATCTTGTTATTGTTTTAGATGCATCACAAAATGATTCATTTTCACGCAAAAAATCTAAAAGAGATAGATTTGAAAAAAATAAGGATTTTTCAAAAAAAATATCTCAAATATATCGTAGGTTGGCAAAAAAGCATAGATGGAAGATAGTTAATGCTTCAGGCACCAAGCAAGAAATTCACAAGGAAGTCCTCAAAATTATTTTCAAAAAAATAACATCATGAAAAAGACACACCTTGATATCATTGATCCAATTCATAATTTTGTTAGAGTTTATGATAGCGAGCTGAAAATTATAGATACACCAATTTTTCAGAGATTAAGAAGAATACGACAGCTCTCAGGCGCACATTTAATCTATCCCGGTGCGCAGCACACCAGATTTGAACACTCTCTTGGGGTAATGCACATTGCTTCGTTGGCCGGTCACGCACTTTATGAAAAGGGACTAATTTCTGTTGATGATGTTCAAAATTTACGATTTGCTGGTTTGTTACATGACATAGGGCACGGTCCATTTTCACATATTTTTGAGGAACTTCTACAAAAGAAAAAGCACTCCCATGAAGACATAGGAAAAGAGATCATACTAAAGACAAAGATTGGTGATTTGATTTCAAAAAATGGATATGATAAGAGATTCATAGCCAAAGTTGCTTTCGGTGACTCGAAATTACAGTTTTTGAATGAAATAATATCTGGTGCATTAAGCGCTGACATTATGGATTATCTGCTTAGGGATGGATACTTTACTGGAGCTGAACATGCAAAGATTGACCACAATAGGCTGACACATTCTTTAGATGTATACAAGAACAAACTGGCACTTGACAAGTCAGCACTGGTAAATTTTGAAACCATGATGACGTCTAGATATCAGATGTTCAAGGCTGTCTATTTTCATAAGACAGTTAGGGCTGGTGAGGTGATGCTGTTAGAGTCAATGGATCTAGCAGAAGAAGAGCTTAATCTTACCTCAATGAGTCTTGATGATTATCTGAAATTGTCTGACGAAGTAATTCTCTCAAAGATACTAAATCTGCCTGAACATAATTCTAAACTAAAAACCGCAAAAAAAATTGCTACAGATTATCAAAATAGGAATTTATTCAAATCAGTCTTTGAACTGACTCTAACTAAAAGTACAATAACAAAAAAGCGTATGCAGGATATTAGAGAAGAGCTTTCAAAAAGTTCCAAAGTAGACATTAACGAAATTTTTGTTGATAGCTCTAACACATCTTCAATTCCGTTATCTCCATCAAAAAAGGAGTCTAAATCAATTATTCTCTTGGAGATGGATAACAACAAGACAAAAGCGAAAGAAATACAAATTTCAGATATCCAACTTGTTTCGGTAATGTCTGGGTTTATGAAAATTTTAAGGGTTTATACACCAGCAAAAAATCGAAAGAAAGTTGAAATTGCAGCCAAATCAATCCTTGGTGATCTGAAATAATGAAAAAGAGAATTGTCATCAAACTTTCTGGTCAAGTGTTTAGTATGGATCAGACAAAGGTATTGAAGGATTATGCAACATTTTTTGTAAAGAAAAGCAAAACACACCAACCAGTAATAGTTGCTGGAGGCGGAAAGATTGCGCGATATTTTATCTCTCATGCTAGATCATCTGGAGCAGACGAATCCACTTTAGACGAACTTGGAATTGAGATATCGCGGCTAAATGCCAAGCTGCTAATTTATGCGTTAAAAGGCAAAGCTTACCCTCATCCCCCAACAACTTTGACTGAAGTAAAAAACGCAGTGGACAGCGGTCTTATTGTTGTTGTAGGAGGGCTACATCCAGGCCAAAGTACTAATGGTACTGCTGCACTGATTGCAGAAAAAGTGAAGGCAGTAGAGTTTCTAAACGCCACTGACGTTGATGGGGTATACGACTCAGATCCTAACAAAAATAAAAAAGCTAAAAAATTCGCACGGATAAACATCAAGGATCTTCGTACCATACTAGTACGTGAAAATTCAATGGCTGGAGGCTATGATCTTATGGATATTGTTGCACTAAAAGTAATAGAGAGATCGAAAATTAAAACAAAAATTATCAAAGCAGACATTAAAACTATTGAAAAGGCTATGAAGGGTCAGCCTGTAGGAACACAGATAGTTCCATGAGCTGATTACTTTAACTCGTCTTGCACAGTAGGATACGTATCAGTCCAAATTTTTATCTCCTTGTTTGGAAATTCGGCAATACCAGAAGCTAAAACTTTGTTGAATATTTTTTGTGCTTCTTCCTTCTCTAATGCTTTTGTTTGCGCTTTAGTAAATCCGTCAGTATCTACCAAAAGTATAACAAAGCCGTCATCAGTTTTAATCACTGTAGTAAATGATTCCTCTCCCACTGGAACAAATTTTCCATCAATCTTCTTAGTAGTAAGAGTTAGCATTGCAAAGCCAGATATGTCAAACAAAACCATTTGCGCTTTGTTTGCTCTCTTCTTTCCAATTTGTACTGCCTGAAAATACTGCATGATTTATGGAGCCTATAGCACTATATGCATTTTATCTCAACATTTAAGAAATATACATAGGAATCAAAACCGGTGAATCCTAGAATCATTGTTGGTGCAGCAGCAAGTGTACTAATTGCAATATTAGTTGTGTTTTGGCTTTTCGCAAGTGACGTCGAAGGAGGATTTTTTGCGCCGTCAACTCAGGAGGTATTACCACTTGAGATAGAATTATTTAATTTTTCTGTGCTAGAGATTACTGAAAAGCAGGCAACACTTGAAATAAAATTTAAGGTTTCAAATCCAAACTTCAAGTCAGTCATGCTTCAACACATAAAATATTCAGTCTATCATAACGACGCCAGAATTGCTGCAGGCGAGATTGGTACTGCCCCAGAGGGATTTCTTGCATCACCAAATTACTATATCATACTCAATGAAAGACCATCTCTTATTGGCGAAAAATTTACTATCACAAATACTGGTAACACTCCTGAACTTTGGGAAACATTAGCCAAAAACGAACTAAATTGGAGGATTTCTGGCGAGGCATTCTTCAACCTTAGTTCTATAACTGCAGGACAGGAAAATATTCTAAAATTCGATTTCTCAAAACATGATTGATTATGTATCATAAAATTTGAAAATTGTGATTATTTGTAAAAATATAAGAAAAATTAACAATAGTATATATTATTGACTTTAAGCATGTCAGCAATGGCAGAAGCAGCAGCATCAGCATTTGGAGCCGCAATTGGCGTGTTAATTGCTATGGCAGTAGTAGTATTCGGACTGCGTGGCAAGGGACATTCAAGAGCACCAGACGCATAAATATTCGAACTTCCAACATTTTTCTTATTTTTCTACTCCTAGGCTAATGGTTATTTTACATTTTTATGTTCCAAAAATTTAGCTGACTTGGAATGGGACGTAGTGATGCCGGCGATAGAGACTATAAGCAGGTTGTAAGGGATGCCATCGACTCGATGGGAGAAGATATTGAATTAAAGATTGACTCAAAGGATGTCAATACAATTCACCTCCACGAGGCTACAAAGTGTTTACGGCTTTCTTACTATGATAGAACAGATCCCCTAGATACTGAACAAACACAATTCAACAAAGTCTTGGGAGGATTGTTCCGAAAAATGAAGTCTCATTCTAGTATTGGCAAGTACGATATGGGTGGAGGTCTGACACTGAAAGGGCAGGTAGACATGATTCAGGATGATGTTATCTTGCTCTTTAGATCTATTGACAGATTTCCAGAAAATCCATTGCCTATGGATTTGCTGTACGTAAATGCCTGCATGTGGATGTTCAACCAAATTGAAGGAGTTATTGTTTACATCACACCAGACGGAAAGGAGGATTCATTTGTAACAAACAGGAATCAAAAAATGTTTGAAGAGGTAATTAAACGAACTAGGGTATTCCAGGACTTCCTAAAGAAGAACAAGGTGCCCATTATAGAGCCATCACGAGATTGCCTAGACTGTCCATACTATGAAAGATGCTATATCAGAAAGAAAGAAGGAAAACAAATATCCATAGCATCACTGTTTGGCAAGTTTGGTAAGGAAGACAAGATTTAATGCACTTTTACGTAAATTTTGAAAAGAACTTTAGAACATCCAATTTTTTAGATTTTGGTAATGTCACAAATCCTGTCAATAATTCGTTTTGTGCTGTAAAAACATTTTCAGATATTTTCCAAAATTCTGTAACACTAAATGGCAGAAGATTTTTCAATTTTCCTTCACAAAAAGCCCTAACATAAATCTCAAACATAGAATATGTGAATTTTGGTGAAATTTTTACTAATATCCTAACAGCATCTACAAATTCTTTTTCTTTTATTTCAGTCTTTGACAAAAGCTTGTCCAATACAGAGTCCCTTTGGTCAAAATCATCAATCGACAAGACCACAAGAAGTCCTTTAGGAGTAAGATGGTAGTATGGAATACCTTTCTCCTGCAACGCCTTAGGTCCACGCTTCAGTGGTAAACGTCCGGCCTCAGTAACTATGTTTAGCGGAATAAGAATTTCATCCAGGTCACGAAAAACCCCAGAATAGATATTCTTCCAAAGAAGATTATTTTTTTTTGCTATGTTTTGGGCAATAGCCGTACGAGTCATTAATGTAGAACTATTTTCTCTAGCAAGATGACTTATGATGTATCTCTGCCTAATAGCCTCCCCCGTTAGCTGCTCCCTTTTTGTCTTGAATGTATCAAATATTGAGAGTTTTGGGAATTGTTGTTTCATACTAAACCACCAACGTAATTCTACCATTCATAGCCTGTTTCATGCCTAGATTAACATGACATAATATTTGAATTTTGTGATACTATCCCTGTACATAGATATACAGTTACTAACTTAATTTGTAAATAACTCATCTTTAGGTTTATATCTGCATAGATTCGCGCATGGAATTAGATGAACTCTGTAATGCAGATAAAATCTGTAAAACATAAGTATGCTCTATTACTTATGGCTGCAGTCGCTATGACAGCGACAGGAGCAATGGCTCAGGCTTTTGCCCAATCAACCAATGATGGAATGGATGGGTATCAAGTCGGAGTACCGGGAGCCGGAATCTATACTGGTAACGCCAACGAATGTTGGTGGGACACAGATGACGATGGCACCCCAGACATGTATTGTCTGATTGATACAGGTGATACTGCTTGGATGTTAACAGCATCATCTTTAGTCTTGTTCATGACACCTGGTGTCGCCTTCTTATACGGAGGACTTGCAAGATCAAAGAACGCTGTAAACACAATTGGCATGACATTCATTGTCATGGGACTAATGTCAGTACAATGGGTACTGTGGGGATATTCCCTAGCATTTGGTGCTGTTGACAATGAAGCAAACATGTTCATGGGCAACCTCGATTACATGGGCTTTAATCAAGTCTCACACTGGGCACCACTAGGTGAACCAGGTTCATGTGAAGGCACTTGGTCTGATTATTACCAAATGCAACAGATGAAGACTGATGGAGCTTATTGTAGCCAAGGATGGCCTGGAACAGTTCCACATCAATTGTTTGCAATGTTCCAAGCAACATTCGCTATTATCACACCAGCTCTTATTGTCGGTGGCTTAGTTGACAGAATGAAATTCAGCGCACTGGTAATCTTTGTTCTCTTATGGGGAACCTTCGTGTATGATCCAATTGCACATTGGGTCTGGGGAGGCGGATACATAGGAAACATGGACTTTGATCCAGACTTGTCGCCATCATTTGGTCTTGACTTTGCAGGCGGTACCGTAGTTCACATATCTTCAGGATTCGCAGCTCTAGCTGGAGCTCTAGTTCTTGGTAGACGACTTGGATACGGAAAGGTTCCAATGGAACCACATAACGTACCAATGGTCGTACTGGGAGCTTCAATACTCTGGTTCGGCTGGTTCGGATTCAACGCAGGAAGCGAAGTATTATCAGACGGCATTGCCGTCAGCGCTTGGACTGTAACTAATACAGCAACTGGTATGGCTTCAGTAACTTGGTTACTGATGTCATGGGGACATACTGGAAGACCCAGTATCGCAGGTGCTGCAACAGGTGCAGTAGCAGGCTTAGTAGCAATCACTCCAGCATCTGGTTGGGTTGGCCCTATGGCCGCAATCATAATCGGAGTTGCTGCAGGAACACTTTGTTACGGCGCAGTTGCTTTCAAGAACTCACGCAAATGGGACGACGCACTCGATGTATGGGGAGTGCACGGAATAGGTGGTTTCACTGGCGCAGTCTTGACAGGAACACTAGCAAGTCCACACATATGGGATACCGGTGACGGTATTGGTGCATGGACTGGAACACCAGAAGGATACGAGCAACAAGCTATCAACATAGCAGGCGCATGTATGTCAGTTGCTTATGCATTCGGTGTAACAATTGCTATATTGAAGATCATGGATGCAATCTGGCCAGGTGGAATTCGAGTTACTCCAAAAGAGGAGGAAGTCGGACTCGACATTGCTCAGAACGGTGAACGAGCATACGTAGAACTAGGTTAAGAAAAACCTCATCTTTTTTTTCTTTTTTTTAATATTCTAAGACAAATTCATTTACCATCAACATTATACAAATTTGTGTTAACCACTACAACAGAATTAGAGAAAATTATTGATGATCCTAATCTGATTTTGATTGATGCGAGATCCTTCCAAGAATATTCCCAGGGGCACATTACAAATGCAGTAAACTTGGATCTTTTCTCCTTTCACTGGATTGATACAAGCCAAAGTGGAATATCTTCATTTAATGAACAGTTCGAAAAAATTTTTTCGCGTGTAGGTGTCTCGGAAGAAAAAAAGGTGGTTTTCTATGATAATGTATCTGGAATGCTTGCCGCCAGAGGAGTTTGGCTGCTTGAATATTTTTCACATTCAAACGTATCAATGCTTGATGGCGGTATCACAAAATGGAAGACCGAAGGGCGTGTTTTAGACAAAATTTCAGTTAGCTACAAGCCTGCCAATTTTTCTGGAAAGCCCAATCCTAAAATTTTAGCTGGATTTGAGTACGTGTTGGAAAATCTCAACAAAATTACAATTTTAGATGTTCGCTCAAAGGAAGAATTTGACGGTAAACTTGTAAGAGCAGCTAGGGGTGGTCACATACCAACATCAACTAACATAGACTATACTGAAAACATTTCCAAAGATGGAACTCTCAAAAACAATGAGGAACTTTCTAAACTATATCAGATGCCAAGAGATGTTGAAATTGTAACCTATTGTCAGGGGGCATATAGAGCGGCAAATACATTCCTTGCCCTGAAGAAGATTGGTTTCACAAATGTCAAAGTTTATCTTGGATCTTGGGGAGAATGGGGAAACAAACCAGAACTTCCCATAGAATAAAAAATCCGATCAAGATTTTTATGATATAATTAATATAACGTCAGGAAGTCAGCGTGATCAGATGGCTTTTAACAGGAAAAAATTTTCCTATCTCGCTATTACTGCGGGAGCAATTATGTTAGTTATGACATTTGTTACACCTCCAGCTTTTGCTGCTACGGGTGATGATTCAGGGTTATCAAAGCCTATTTTGGCACTGGCTGCTGCTATTGCGATAGCAGGAGGTCTGATAGGTACTGGTAGCGCACAACAGGGAATAGGTGCGGCTGGTATGGGCATTATAGCAGAAAAACCAGAAAAATTTGGTCAGGTTTTATTCTTCTTCGTAATTCCTGAAACACTTTGGATTATTGGTTTCGTTCTAGGAATTATACTATTGCTAGATATACTCTAGGCGATGAACCTTGAGTATAGACAAATTTGTTACTGAGATACAAAATAGAAAAAAAAACGATCTTGCTGAACTAGACAAAAAACTAAGCGATAAAAAGTCAGAAACTGACGCTAAAAAAAACTCTAGTGTAAAGGATCTTAAGGAGAACTATGCTAACGAGGCAAAAACAAAAGCAGAAAGAGAAGGAGCCAGAATAGTTGAGGCTGGAAAACTAGAAGCCAAGAAAATCTTGTTTGATGCAGTCAACAAAAATTTAGATTCCACATTTGATGTTATCAAAAAAGAACTAGATGGTTACTCAAAAAAACCGGAATATAATCAAGTCATACAAAAGTTGGTTGACTATTCAAAGAAAGTGCTTGCTAAGGAACTAGTAGTTCATTGCCGTGAAGAGGACAAGTCATTTTTTAAAGACGGAGTCAAAGTTGGCTCTACAATTCAAACTCTAGGCGGTTTTATTGCTGAAAACAAAGAGGGTACGAAAGAAATTGATTTGACTTTTGAAGAACTGCTTAGAAGTAACGAAGATGAGATAAAGAATACAATTTTGGAGAAGATACTGTAATGGGCGCATCACAATACGCATCTTCATTTGGAAGGTTACAGTCAATTGCAATAAATTTTCTTTCTGAAGAATTTTTACAAAATCTGCTCAAGGCAAATAGTGTAACAGAGATGGTCAAGCAATTGGAATCAACTTGGTATGGCGAAGAGATCAAAAAGTCTGCATCAGTGTACAAAGAAGCCGAGCTCTTAGAAGTTGCATTTAACCGCCACATTGTTGAAACCAATAAAATTATTTCAGAGGCAACACCATTTAGTGGCAAAAATGCAGTTAGAGCTTATCTTTCTAAATGGGATCTTTACAATATAGAATTGATTCTCTCTTCCAAGGCAATGGGAAGAGAAATTACAGAAACTGAATCGTTGCTGGTTTCTAGCAGAAATGTTCCCGCAGGAATTGCTGCCGGTAACATATCACATGATGAGATAAAGATCATTCTTGCTGAAACAACCGTTGATGGCGTAGTTAGCAAACTAACAAAATATGATTATGGTGTTGTCTTGATGAAGCACTTGGATGAATTCCAAAAGACTGGAGATTTGGGACCAATGATGTCAGCCCTACACGAAGCATACTATCAAAAGTTGCTTGAATCACTCAAGTTCTTCCAGGGAGATGAAGGCTCAATCAGAGAATTAATTCGAGCCGAGATAGACAAGAAAAACATTCTGAATCTTTTGAAGGCAAAGGAATCCAACCTAGAAAAGGACGTGGTAGCAAAACATCTTGTTGAAGGCGGAAGAATATCCTCAAAGGAGTTACTTGACAGTTATGAGGTAAAGGACGTTATAGAAATAGTTGGAAGATTCGACTCTTACTTTAAACTAACTGATGCTATCGAACAATACAAGACTTCAAAAAGCTTGATTGATTTCGAGGTAGCAATTACAAAATTCATCTTTACAAACTATGTAAAAAAATTGAGAAACATTGCATTGTCGATCGGGACTATTTTCTATTTTATATTCAGAGCAGAAAATGAACATGAAAATCTGAAAAGGATTACATATGGTAAGCGCTACGATCTTCCAATTGATAAAATTAAGGGGATGTTGTTACTTTGAGTGAACAAGTTTCAAAACAAAAAGCTGATACGAGTGGCAGATTAGCCGTTGTAGGAGATCGCGAACTTGTAATTGGTTATCGTCTGATTGGAATCGATGATACCTTTATTGTCACCGATGAAGAGGATGCAAGTAAAAAAATTCAAGAGCTTTACTCATCTGGTGAGTTTGGTTTGATTATTGCAAGCAATTCAATGCGTGATAAACTTTCTTCAAAATTCATTGCAGAAATTGAGGAGTCCATCGAGCCACTGGTGTTGTTTATGCCATCTCAAAAAGAAACTGCTGAAGAAGACGAAGAATCAATCGCTGCACTGGCAAAACGAGTTCTGGGAATTAGTATAGAGGTCAATTGACATGGTAGACGCTATAATTTCAAGAATTTCTGGTCCTGTTGCGGTTGCTAAAAACTTAGAAGGCGCGCACATGTTTGACGTTGTTCGTATTGGTGAGATGGGTCTTATGGGTGAAATCATTCGTCTGGAAGGAAACACGGCACAGATTCAAGTTTATGAGGATACAACTGGTCTCAAGCCAGGAGAAAAAGTAGTTAACACAAAAAGACCGCTTTCTATGCAGCTTGGACCGGGACTCTTAACATCAATTTATGACGGAATTCAAAGACCTTTGAATGTTCTAGCTGCAGAAAGTGGAGACTTTATCAGTAGAGGAAAAATTATTCCTGCACTTGATCAAAAGAAAAAGTGGGAGTTTATCCCAGTAAAGAAAAATGGAGACCAAGTTTCTCCCGGTGAGATAATCGCTGAAGTTCAAGAGACTCCGCTAATCAAACACAAAATTATGGTACCTTACAACGTTTCTGGCGAACTTGTTGATATTTCTGAAGGGCAGTTTACTGTAAATGACAAAATTGCAGCCGTAAAAAATGGTAAAACAACTGATATTGGTTTATCAAGTTGGTGGACAGTAAGAACACCAAGACCAGTTTTGAGAAAGCTTGCACCTGATCAACCATTACTTACAGGCCAAAGAGTTCTTGACACATTTTTCCCTGTTGCTAAAGGTGGTTCAGCTGCAATTCCAGGTCCTTTTGGAAGTGGAAAAACAGTAACTCAACAACAGCTTGCCAAGTGGGCAGACAGCGAGATAATTGTTTACATTGGTTGTGGAGAAAGAGGAAACGAAATGTGTGAAGTACTGTCACAATTCCCTGAACTAATAGATCCAAAATCAAAGCGTCCTTTAATGGAACGAACTATTCTAGTGGCAAACACTTCAAACATGCCAGTAGCTGCACGTGAAGCAAGTATCTATACTGGAATTACAATGGGCGAATATTATCGTGACATGGGATATGGTGTGGCACTTATGGCTGACAGTACTTCAAGATGGGCCGAAGCATTAAGAGAAATTTCAGGAAGGCTAGAAGAGATGCCTGGTGAAGAGGGATATCCAGCATATCTCGGAAGAAGATTGGCAGAGTTTTATGAAAGAGGTGGAAGAAGCGTTGTTATTTCCCCTGAAGAGCGACAGGGCTCATTATCACTAGTTGGTGCAGTATCTCCACCTGGCGGAGATTTTTCAGAACCAGTTTCACAAAACACACTTAGAGTAACCCGTGTGTTCTGGGGACTTGATGCCAATTTAGCAAACAGAAGACACTTTCCATCAATCAACTGGTTGACAAGCTATTCTTTGTACATGGATGATATGGCAGACTGGTACAAATCTAACGTTTCAAAGGATTGGATTGACCTAAGAAAAGAGGCATTAGAAATTTTACAGAAAGAATCAGAACTGCAAGAGATTGTGCAACTTGTAGGATATGATGCATTACCGGAACCAGAAAAAGGAATCTTGGACACTGCCCGTTCAATTCGTGAAGACTATCTACAGCAAAGTGCATTTGATGAGGTTGATACTTACACATCAATACAAAAACAACACAAGATGTTGTTTACGATTTTAGAATTTGGTAGGAAGGAGGCTGACGTAATAAAGAAAGGGTCTACATCTGCCAAAGTAGGTGCACTTGAATCAAGAGGAATGATACCAAAAATGAAATGGACAAAAGAGGAAGAATTAGAAAAATTACTAAACGACATTAACAGCAAGATGAAACAAGAATTTGATTCCCTTTCAAAGGAGAGTTCTAACTAATGGCAAACGTATCATTCAAAACACTAGACAAAGTTGCAGGTCCACTGATTTTTGTCAAGGGAGTTGATAATGCAGCTTATGGTGAAATGGTTGAGATAAAATTGGAAAATGGTGAAAGACGACAGGGACAAGTATTAGACACAAGTCAAGGTCTTGCTATAGTCCAGGTCTTCGGTCAAACTTTAGGTCTTAACACTACTGGTACTTCAACAACATTCCTTGGTGAAACAGCAACATTATCAGTATCTGATGAAATGCTCGGAAGAGTGTTTGATGGACTGGGAAACCCAAAAGATAATGGACCAAAGATTGTATCAAAAGAAAAATTTGATCTAGTAGGTTCCAGCATTAATCCATATTCCAGAGAAGAACCATCGGAATTCATTCAAACAGGAATGTCAAACATTGACGGAATGAACACACTGGTAAGAGGTCAGAAACTACCAATCTTCTCAGCATCCGGTTTACCACATAACCAACTTGCATCACAAGTTGCAAGACAGGCACAAGTTCTTGGCACGGAAGAAAACTTTTCTGTTGTCTTTGCAGCAATTGGAATTACAAGTGAGGAGGCAAACTTTTTCATTAAACAATTCGAAGAGAGTGGTTCACTTGAAAGAACTGCACTTTTCCTTAACTTATCTTCTGATCCTTCAATGGAACGTATACTTACTCCTAGACTTGCACTAACCACCGCAGAATTTCTTGCATATGAACGCGAACAACACGTCTTGGTCATTTTAACAGATATGACAAACTATTGTGAGGCATTAAGAGAAATTTCTGCTGCACGTGAAGAAGTTCCAGGAAGAAGAGGTTATCCAGGTTATCTGTATACAGACTTGGCTTCAATTTATGAGCGTGCAGGAAAAATCAAGGGAAGGAAAGGTTCAGTAACACAACTACCAATTCTTACAATGCCTGCTGACGACATCACACATCCAATTCCTGATCTTACTGGTTACATTACTGAGGGTCAGATTGTAATGAATAGAGAATTGCACAGAGCAAACATTCAACCACCCGTTGACGTTCTAACAAGTTTGTCACGTTTAATGAACCAAGGAATTGGTGAGGGAAGAACAAGAGAAGATCACAGACAACTTGCGGACCAACTTTATGCTGCTTATGCCCAAGGTAAAGATGCAAGAGCACTTGCTGCCATTGTAGGTGAAGGTGCACTAAGTGATCTTGATAGAAAATTCCTTATTGTTGCAAACGACTTTGAGAAAAAATTTGTTCATCAGGGACCTAACGAGAACCGTTCCATTGAGCAGACACTTTCGCTTGGTTGGGATCTATTAGCAGGGCTTTCAGAGACTGAACTTACCCGTATCAAACCAGAATTTATTGCTAAATATGCAAAGAAGACTAGTACCGGTGGCACAAACAAATCTGAATAGGTGATTTGAATGCCATCCAACGCTGACATCCGTCCAACGCGCCTCGAATACTTGCGTACAAAAAAACGAATCAAGATTGCAAAAAAGGGACTCAAGCTGTTAAAACTAAAACGTCAAGCTTTGATTCTAGAATTTTTCAGTATTAGCAAGGCATCATCCAGACTGCGGGGAGAGCTAAACGCCGAGCTGATCAAGGGTTACCAAAGCATAAGGATGGCGGAGATGATTGATGGTGAAATGAGACTGGAAAATGAGGCAATGAAAATTCCTCAATTAAAAAAATTATTAATTACACCAAAGAACGTTATGGGCGTAAAGATTCCAAGACTTGAAGGTGGAAGAAGGGAAGAATCACTTACCGACTATTTGTTAGAGATTCCAGTTTCCATCAGTGAAGCAATGAAGGCATTCCAAGAAGTGCATAAAATTGTCCTAGATGTAGCAGAAAAAGAGACAACGTTACGAAAATTACTCTATGAGATTGATAAGACAAAACGAAAGGCTAACGCAATCGAAAACGTCTTCATTCCAAGACTAGAATCTGCTGTTAAGTTCATTACGTTTAGGCTTGAAGAGATGGAGCGAGATACATTTGCCATGTTAAAGACTGTAAAACGAAAGATGGAAGAAAGAGAAAAAAATGTGGAGGTAGAAGTAATTGCAAATTGATTTTAAAAACTCCCAGCAAAAAAAATTTTACTATATTAAACGTGCAATGATGATGGGAAACATCTTCATTGCTATTGCTGTCATATTATATTTGAGCAAGGAGTTTTTGGGTGCATAATATGTCGGCGTCACAAGATCAATACATCAGCTCCCTGAAGAAGATAAAGCAAGTAGAGGAAGAAGCTCAAAAGGAGATTGACAGTTACAAAAGTAAGATTGAGGATCAAATCATTCAGTTAGATTCGGAATTAGAAAAAGCAATTGCTACTGCAAAGGCTGATGGCGAAAAACTAGTCGATTCAAGTGTAGCCGATGCTACAAAAAAAGCCAATGCTGAAACACAAAAGACAATTGAAGAAGCAAAGACAAAGTCTAAAGATATTGCATCACAGATTACGTCACAAAACGCACAAGACATTATCAACATTTTACTAAAGGGAGTAGAGTAAGCATGTTCAAGCCTGTCCAAATGGCTAAGATAGCTATTATGGGTCTGCGAAAAAACCAGCAAACTTCAGTTTCTATTTTGCATGACATGGAAATTTTGCAATTAGAACCACTATCAAAAGATGTTTTAGCCATCGTAAAAAATGAGCGTGATAATGAGCTAACAAGACAAGTCTCAGACGAGTTATTGCGAGTGAAGGCGTTAATGACAACACTTCCACGTATCCCAGTAGCGGTTACAAAACGCTTTGATTCTATTGACGATCTATTACAAACTGCCAATTCCATTGATGTTGACGAGCAGGTTGCAAGCCTTGAGAAGGAAAAGGAAGCACTTCTAACTGAAATCAAGGATATTGAGAACAACCTAAAACTTGTTGAAGAGTTTAGCTTCTTTCCAGAAGACCTGAAGATTCTTCGACTTTCATCTGCAATCTCCTATTTTGGAAGAATTACATCTGATAAGTTTGAGGAATTCAAGAAAGCTGTTAATGCACACCCCAATGACATTATGCTTTACACTAAGGCAGAAAAAGAACTAACACATCTAATCCTAGTAGTGTTTCCTACTATTTCATCTGACGAGTTTGCTAATATCATCCAAACACACAATGTCAAGATAGAGGCAGTACCAAACCTAAACGGAAAACCGAATGAAATCATCACAAACCAAAAAAGCAATTTACAAACAAAAAATCAAAGGCTTAAACAGATCAATGATGAACTAAACAAAATTTCAGAAAAACACTACGCCAATTTAGTTGAAGTTGAAGAACAATTACAGATAGAAAACAAAAAACTAGAAGTAATTTCCAATCTTGGCGTAACCAAGGATGCGTTTGCAATGGAAGGTTGGGTTCCAAAATCCAAACTAGGTCAAGTCAAGTCTACCTTGGAAAAATTTACAGATGGTACAACAATCTATGAACTAGAAACCAAGGAAGAAGAGAAAGCACCAACACTGATGAGCAATCCAGGAAGATTTAGATTATTTGAAGCATTCATTAGATTCTATTCCCTACCACAAAGCAAGGAGTTTGATCCTACCATGGTTTTTGCTCTCATTTTCCCAATCTTTTATGGATTAATGATTGGCGACACGGGATACTGTTTGGTAATACTTCTTGTCTGTCTGTGGGTTATCAGACGTGTAGAGAAGGGAAAACGTAATCTAAACATAATGCCAAGGCAACTGCGGAGTTTTGCAATGTTGATATTGAAAAAAAGACAAATGGTAAAGCTATCAAAGGCAATGATTCCTGGATGTGTTGTTGGAATCGTGTTAGGAGTCATCTTCGACTTGCATTTTGGATTCCATCTAAATGGATATGTGTTTGATGCTCTTGCAACTGTGGGAATTACTGGTGGGTGGGTTCCAGAAGCTGGCGAATTACTAAACAGACCTTCACAAGCATTTCTAGATCCAATTCATAATGCAGGCACACTATTACTTTATGCTGGATATATCGGCATTGGTTTTGTATCATTCGGTCTAATTCTAGGTGTAATTGATTGTATTAGAGAAGGTGAAAAAAAAGAAGCCTTAGTCAAGATTGGCTGGCTAGCAGTTGGTTGGGGAATTGTTCTTCTCGGACTTGCTCTCATAAGTGGAGATGCTATCAATCCAACATGGGATAGACTGATTGAAGTTAATCCAATAGCATACATGTACTACGTATTAATTTTTGGAGGTATTGCGTTAATGGTTGCTTGTGATAAAAGTAAAGGACCTATGAAAGTCATGGCATTAATGGAAGTAGCGACAATCATCAGTCACATTCTTTCCTATACAAGACTGATTGGAATTTTACTGGCGTCGGTTATACTTGCTCATACAATTGACTACATTTTCTTAAAATCGCTTAACATTGGACTTCCATTAGCTGCCCTTGGCATAATGATACTATTCATAGGACATTTGTTTAACATAATCATTGGAGTCTTTGAACCTGGAATTCAGGGTGCAAGGTTGGTTTACGTTGAGTATTTCTCCAAGTTTTACCGTGGTAACGGCAGAGCATTCAAACCATTTGGATCTTTACGAAGATTTACTACCCAACAGTATAGTTCTGAACAACAAGAAAATGAAAAACTAGATAAACCAAAACTAAAGGTTAAATAGAAATTTTTCAAAATCTGTTCAAATTTTCACAAAATAGTGTTAGAAAATTCACTTTTTTAGTAATCATTTTACTTTGTAATGCTAGAGTGCAAAGATTGTAGGACCTCCACGATGCTCCCCTTTGTGTTGGTTCTACATTCTTGCATTTTAAAATTAGGAATATTTCAGCTGGTTTACGTCTAGTACTCTATTACAATATCTACATTTCAAAACTAATTTTTCTTTATCTAACACATCCATGATTGATTCAATGTGCTCTTTACTGTTTGTGACACATTCAGGATTTGAGCACCTAAAAATTCTGTCAATCTCGTTTGGAAGAGAGACGCGTCGCTTCTCTACCAACTTGTAATCTTTGATAATATTGACTGTTGATGTAGGCGCTATTACAGCAAGTTTGTTTGTGTCATCATCTTCGAGGAACTTTCCCTCCACCTTGATCATATCTTTTTTCTTTAGTTTTCCACTTGGAACATTTAGCGCTACCGTGATGACGTTTCCACCACTCCCGTCAATCCGAAGTGCCTCCAACACCCTAAGCCCATTTCCCACGTCAATATGGTCTATTACAGTACCATCTTTGATACGTCTGACCGTGAGATCCGCTTGTTCCATAGTATGATTTGTATATATGCCACTATAAATGGTTCAAAGATGAATGGCTTTTTCCAGAAGGATGTTATCTCAATTAGAGATCTTGGAAAGGAAAACCTTGACAGTATTTTTTCTGCTACTGAAAAAATTATCGGTTTAGATCCTAACCAAAGACGTGAGATTGCAAGAGGCAGAACACTTGGATATCTCTTCTATGAACCAAGTACTAGAACTCGTTTGAGCTTCCAGTCTGCAATGGCACTGATTGGCGGAACTTCGCTTGGAATTGCAGATGTAAATTCATCATCAGTACAAAAGGGTGAAAGCCTATCTGATACAGTTAGGGTCATGTCAGGATACACGGACGTTCTTGTTTTACGACACCCTCTTGACGGTTCTAGTAGATTTTCAGCAGAGATTTCACAAAAACCAATCATTAATGGCGGAAGCGGGACTGAAGAGCATCCAACACAAGCTATTCAAGATCTATTCACAATCAAGAGGGAGAAAAAGAAGATTGACGGACTGAAGATTGGAATAGTTGGGGATCTAAAGTATGGAAGAACAGTTTACTCTTTACTGCATGGGCTTTGTAATTACAATGTTGACGTTCACCTAATTTCACCCGAGTCACTAAAAATTAGGAAAGATTCTACATATGACATTAAAAAGAAACTTTCTTACACAGAATCTACCAATCTTGATGAATACATTGATGATTTGGATGTCTTGTATATGACAAGAATACAAAAAGAACGATTTCCTGACGAGGAGGAATATGTCAAGATGAGAGGAAGCTATGTAATTGGATTGGACATTGTAAAAAAGATGAAAGAAGATGCAATAATTTTGCACCCTCTTCCAAGAATAGATGAAATTTCAACAGATGTTGACTCTAGTAAGCAAGCGAAATATTTTGAGCAGGCAGAAAATGGAAAATATACGCGTGCTGCACTGCTTGGCCTGATTCTAAATGAGAACGGTTTCTGAATAGTTCATTTTGAAGCATCTCTAATTTTGCCATATACTAAAAAAGTTAGCCTTGGCTAACTTTTAAATACCTAACGCCTCAACCAACTGTGTGCTTTCTAGTGGGCAAAAGATGATTATTGTAATAGCTGTTGTTTCTTTGGGTTTTGTCGGATATCTTGTTTTTCCTGCTATGGATATCACAGCACAAGAACAACCAGAAATTTTTGTTACTCACTCTGGTGCAGTAGTACAGACAACAGGAGATGTTTTAGATCCTGTTTATACGATTCAAGAAGTTGAGTTTGATCCACAAAAATACTTGCGAGATTTTGACTACGGTGAGGTTTCCCAGTTAGAAGATGGTACAACACTTCGTGAATTTACCATTATAGCTGAAGATGATAAAATAATGGAAATCGCGCCTGGGATATTTTATAATGTCTGGACATTTAATGGGCAAGTTCCTGGACCCACAATACGGGCTACGGAAGGCGACCTAGTAAGAATTCATTTTACTAACAATGGTGACAAGGAACACACAATTCACTTTCATGGAAACCATCCAGCTGAGATGGATGGTATATTTGAGATAGTAGGTTCTGGTGGTGGTCAGTTCACTTATGAGTTCATAGCGGGTCCTGTTGGAGTTCATCCATATCATTGCCATGTAATGCCAGTTGAGGAACACATAGGTCACGGACTTTACGGTACCTTCATTGTTGATCCAAAAGAAGGAAGACAACAGGCTGACGAAATGGTCATGATGCTAAACGGATTTGATACTGACTTTGATGGTGAAAACAATCTATACGCTGCAAACACCATTCCATTTTACTATCAGCACCACCCCATTCAGGTTAGCACAAATGAACTAATCAGAGTTTACGTTGTAAACATGGTAGGGTTAGACCCCATCAACAATTTCCATTTACATGGAACCTTGTACAAATATTATCCAACTGGTACTGATATGGTTCCATCAGAATTTACTGACATGACTACATTTTCACAAAGTGAAAGGGGAATTCTAGAGTTTGAATATGAATATACGGGAAGATACATGTTTCATGCACATTTAACCGAATTTTCTGAGAAGGGATGGTCAGGTGTTTTCTACGTAAAAGATAGTTCTCAACCAAACATGGAAGGGTATGCTTATGGAAGTTAAAAGATCATCTCGAACAAAAACAGCAGTAAGTGTGGTCATTCCTTTTGTTTTATTGGCTGTAATGATTGGATATGTATTTGGTCCAGGCTCTGAACTTATTGAATTTGGTGTTGTATTACCGGAAATATCTATTGAGAAAGTTGAATTCGTTGACTCGGAAATAATTGCAACTGTACGTAATACTGGACCTATTGCTGTTGACATTGTTATGGCGGACATTAATGATAGAATATATCCTGCTGCTATAGAACCAGACAAGCATCTTGAACGATTCGAATCAGCAATCGTTCGAATACCATTTGAATGGAACGAGGGAGAACCATATGCTGTAGGACTTACTGTAGATGATGGAACAAGATTTGAAAAGCAAGTTGATGTAGCTGTACCATCGATTCAGCCTACTGCTGAAATGATATCATATTTTGCTCTAATAGGAACATATGTTGGGATTCTTCCTGTATTGATAGGTCTTCTTTGGTTTCCGTTTATTTCGAAACTTAGCCGTAGCAAGTACAAATTTTTCTTGGCACTCACTGTAGGTCTTTTACTTTTCCTTGGAGTCAGCACTGCTGAGGAAGCAATTGAAATCTCTGCCAATAATCTGTCAGATATTTTTAATGGCGTCCTGTTAGTTGCCACGGTTGCTGTAGTATCATTTCTTGGTCTTAATTACGTTGGTGAAAAACTCAGAAAACGTGCAGGTGCTTCAAAACTTGCTGGTCCTGTGGCAATTGCATTAATGATTGCAATTGGAATAGGCTTACATAACTTTGGGGAAGGTCTTGCCATTGGTGCAGCAATTGTACTTGGTGAAGCTGCACTTGGTGCTTTCTTGATTGTTGGATTTGCATTACATAATACTACTGAAGGATTTGCCATTGCAGCACCCATGGCACGTACAAAGCTGATGATTGGAAAGCTTGCTGCAATGGGAATGATTGCCGGTGTTCCTGCAATTTTTGGTGCGTGGGTTGGTGGATTTGTTTACTCGCCTTTGGCGGCTGTTATCTTTTTAGCAATTGGAACGGGTGCAATATTTCAGGTAATTGTCTCAATAATGAGATGGATACAAAATGAAGAGGGTAAATTATCAAACAGTTCAGTATTAGCGGGCATTGCTGTAGGGATGATAATCATGTACATTACAAGTATTCTAATCTAAAAGCTAACTAGTTCCTTTCCATCGTGCAACAACTTGCTTTGTTGATGTTTCGCATTGCCCACCAGATTGAAAATGATAGTGC
>Ga0208180_1000896_pt1 | contig 21501 bp, 32 predicted proteins | sample MalvireepMed_s16_FD_184241 | JGI IMG/M metagenome (GOLD analysis project Ga0208180, IMG submission 184241) | Marine viral communities from the Global Malaspina Expedition - Malaspina viral metaG DeepMed_s16 (SPAdes) (version 2) | ecosystem: Environmental > Aquatic > Marine > Oceanic | place...
GTAGTTATTTAGTTATTATTTTAAGTATCTTCTTTTTTCCCATATATATTTCTGTTAACGCAGTTACTTTTGCACATTTAAAAACCACGCTATCTGGGTTAATTTCTTTCATAGCTATACGCTTCGACTTAAGGCATGAACTGAGATTATCCTTGGGTGTATGCTCGATCATAGTGCCATTTAAAAACATTAATAGTGCAAATAAAACTTCTTCCATTATTGTGTTCCGTTATTTCTTACTTTATCTTTTAAGTTTTCAATATCTTCTAATATTTTTTCCACATCTTTTTGAAGTCTATCTATGTTTACTTTGTTGTGCATTGAGTTTTCTTGTTTCTCTATAATTTTTTCTAATTGTCCTGACATATGTTCAACAAGCATAAATAATTCTGCTTCACCAGATGATTGTCCCAACTCACCTCTAGGATATTTGATTCTAAATTCTGAGTTTTGTTCTAAATCTTTTTCCATTAACTCTAAGGTTGTTGTATGCCTATTGAGAGTTTCTTGAATAGAAAAGAAAGCCCATGTTCCAATTGCAACCAGACAAATTAGACTGGCAACTGTTTTCATAGGCATTTGTACTGCCGCTTCTTCTGAAATTTTAAGTGCCATTACTTTAATAGCCAATCAACAAATTTGCTTAAAAAATTCTTTCCCTTTTTTGGAGAACTTCCTTTAGCCCAAGCTTCATTCCAAAAAGGAGTACTCTTATCATCTTTTCTGTAATGACCTTTTTTAGTTCTAGCTCTTTTGTATTTATTTTTCATTACTTTTTATTATTTCTAAAAATCTGTGTTCCTTTTATACCAAAAATACTTGCACAAACTAAAATCCAAAGATTGGTAAACCAACTTGGAAGTGCTGAAAAATGCTCAAAGAAAATATTTATCTTTTCCATAGCAGCAGGATCGTCTGACCATACTCCCCAGGCGAGCACAATTATGGGCAGTGTGAGAATCGCTAAAACGACCTCGTCTTTATAGTCATTCTGACGGGCTTCTAATAATTTGCCCTGATACTCCGTCTCCCCACGAGCCATCTTAGTAGCAGCCATATGCTGGGCATCAGCCATAGCCATCTTAGTCTCTTGACGCTTTTTATATATATGTGTGCCAGCATTCAAAGCTAATTTAACTGCACTAAACCACATTAATTCCTCCTATAAAATTATGGGGGATAGTTATTATGCCACCCCCCAATTTCCTTTAATTTATTTTTATTATTTTAGGTTTCTTTTCTTCTGGAATATTTTCAAAACATTTAATCTTAAGCATACCATCTTTAAAATCAGCATCCTCTATTTCCATGTATTCCGATAAAGAAAATTTTCTAAGTACACTTCTTGAAGCAATACCCTGATGAACTAAATTATCTGAATCTTTTTCTTCTCTTTTTGCAGAGATACTTAAAGTTCCTTCTTTTAATTCAACCTGAATATCCTTTTTAGTAAAACCAGCTAAAGCTAACTCAACCTGATATTTACCATCCTCTAACTTTCTTATATTATATGGTGGAAAGTTTGAAGTATTTAGTTTTGAAACCTCCAATAGAGAATCAAATATTCTATCAAATCCTATTGTATAATTTCTAAATGGATCAAAGTCCATTAAATCATATCTTGTCATAATAACCTCCTTTGTTAAGCAAGATTAAGCACCAACCTATTATAGCATCGGTACTATCATTATCATATGATAATAATTCTGTATTAATTAATTAACGCAATAATTACAATAAGTACAACAACACCAGCCATAACAATCTTCTTGTTATCCTGTGCCATTTTAATATATTTTTTAACTGTTTCCATGATTGTTTCTCCTATATATTATTTTTCTCTAACCATTTTGGTACATCAAATGATGGGCATTCTTTCTTATCATCTACTTGATAGTGACCTATTACTTTTTCTATCACATAATCTTTTTTTAATTTCATTATAATTGTTTTTAATGTTTGAAATTGTATAGGTGCAAAGTTATCTTCCCAGCCCATATCTGGTGTGCCTCCACCAGCCATTGCAACACCTACAGATGTACCATTAACTGCAACTGCATGAGCACCTACTTCATCTTGCTGTCTTCCTTCTTGTAACGTGCCATCTCGTTTGATCAAATAGTGGTATCCGATTGTATCAAATCCTCTCTCTTTATGCCATTGTGTAACTTTATCTACATCAACATCCATACCAGGGGGTGTTTGTGTACAGTGAATTACTATTGTATCTGTTGTTTCTCTTTTTGCCATTATTTAAATATCCCCACAAGTGCAGCCACGGTAGCACCTAGCCCACCTAGTAGCCAATAAAGTAGTCTGTCTATTTTACCATGTAGTCTATCTATATCTCCATGTATATGTTTTAAATCGTTTGTTCTTATATTTGTAATAGTCGTCTTCAACCCTTTCACATGCCCGTAAAGAGCTATAATGTGTTCATTAGTTGTCTTTGGCTGTTTCATTATTTAATCAAATAATTTTGTTTGTATTTTTGCAAAGATTTTTTGAAATGCTCTAGTTTTAATATTTTTCTTTGCGTAGTCTTTATATAGTTTAGTCCCAAATATAGATATTAAAAATGTTGGGTCTTGAAAATCTCTTATATTATTAAATACATTATAAGCTAATTCATTTCTTATAGTTCTAAGTTCATCTATTTTTATTTTTTTTGATTCAGATGTGTGTAATGATCCATCTGCTTGATACTTACTAAATTTAACAACTTTCATTTGCTCGTCAATACCTTGAATTGCTTTTACAGCTGCATCTAACATGGGAAAAGCCTGTAAAGAATCAGTAACCTCCTGTCTTGTCATTTTATCAATATCAATTCCTTTTTCTCTTAAAGTTTCACTAAGATCTTTTACTGATGAATCAACATTTCCTAATTTCTTACTTGCTAATTTCTTTAAATCAAATATTAAAGATAGATTTTTACTAAATCTTGTTGGTGTTGTTTTTGCTGTAAACCTACGTGTGACAATAGAAAAAATATTATTAGTTATATCATTTTCATCTATTCGTTTTTCAGGTCTTGCCCCATAAGCTTCCTCATCCCAGGCATATTCAGCTTCTACAATATCAGGTGCATAAGCTGCTAATCCTACTAAATAATTAGTAATTAAATAGTCAATAACTAATGGGTTAGCCCAACCCTCTTCAGGGTCGGTAACATGAGGTAAAGTTTGATACCAATCATTAAGAACTCTTGCTATTGCAACTGATGATATCCTTGTGTTACTATTAATTAAAGTATCTTTATACATACTTTTTGCATTATAATAAGGGATAATAGCTTTATCTTTATAATTTTTATTTAAAACTAAATCCATAACAGGGGATATTAAAGTAGGTTTTGTTAATCCAGGAAATACTTTTGCTAATGATAAATAAGCATATTCTAGAGCAATTTCTGGAGCACCTTCTTGAATAGCTTCTAATATACCAACAGAAATATTTGCAAAGGCACCAAAATCATAAGGTTTAGGAATTAAAAAAAATCTTTCAATTCTTCTTTGTACTGAACCATCTGGTAATGTTCTTAAATGACTACCATCTACTTTATCTTCCATATAAATTGGAATCATGTAATGAAGTAATTTAATATCATCACTTATTTCTTCATACTCTGGAGTTTCATTATTCAATGTCCATAGTATTATTTCAGGAGCAACAATAGTTGCAATAACACCTGTTGCAAACTTTCCAGGATTTTCTATAGGTCTTCTTATAACTCCTCTATAAAATCCTTGAAGTCCTGCGTTAAAAAACATTGTAACTCTATTATAAGCATTTAATCCAACATTTGAACCATGCATGCCAAAGTCAGTAGAGATTTCTCTCATAGCAAATCCAGCTACTCTATCACTCATACCTGCTTTTTTAGCCAGCATAAATTCCCCTAGTCTAGAAGAATATTCTACTCTATTAACTATTTGACCATATGCTTTAAAAAAGTTTTCTCCATAGTAGCCAATACTTTTTAACCAATTAAAAGAATCAAGATAAACTTTTCTATCTTTTGTAGGAATATCTGCATTTTTAATTTGTCTTGTTATATTCTTTACTAGGAGTTCACTATCTCTTCTACTTGCAAATCCACCACCAGCTAATAAACCTTTTTGATATATTCTACTAGCACCAAATGCATTTTTCATTCCTCGCATTAACTGTAAAAAGTTAGGATGCTTTGGTCTAACTAATCCTGATAATTCACTTAAAATTTCTTTTACAGGTTTAAAAGTTTTAAAAAGTCCTCTTGCAGTACTGAATCCTGGAAAAAAGCCTAGAGCATTAAATCCAAATGCACTATTAATACTTCCTGTTAGTGTATCCCTAATACCATTAAAGGCAATAAAAGGTGGTGAATGGGTAATAAGATTAGGAAACCATCGTGATACCCCCCTAACCATTCTTCCTATTGTGGCTGGTCTTGTTTTTGGTTCTCCTAATCCTTTAAGTATTGGAATGTTTGTACCTTTAATTAATCCATCTAAAAAATTAGATAATCTTCCTACATAGTGGCTTGATATACCACCTAATGTTTTAAAAAGTTCAACATAAGCAGGATCTATAATTTCATAAGCTTTAAGTCTTCCATTTTCATAGACTAAATCTATAATTCTTCCATCTTTTAATTTAATATTATTTTTAAAAGCAGCTACTTTAATTGCATCTTCACCTTCAAGAAGACCTGAACTTAATGCCTTACTAAATTTAAGTCCTAAACTATCTGCTTCTGCCTGAAGTGCTTTAATAATACTTTTTTTAATTGCATCTGTAAATTCTACACGGGAAAGTCTTTTAACAATTTCACCTTTTTTAAGAACACCTGTAGTAACAGCATCATTAATTTCACTATATAAACGTAGTTTTGCTAAATTTTTTTCCGCTGCCTGGTAAGTATGAAAAGTATAACTCATTAGACTTTCATGTAAAGGTCTAATAGCGGCATCACTACCAGTTAATTCAAGTTTAGCAGGAGTTTTAACACCTGCTGCTGTTAAAGTAGGTTTTCCTTCAACTATTTTAGGCTGTCCTATATCTGTAATTCTTGCAACTGTATCAGGTCTTTTTAAATTAGAAATTGTAGATTCTTTTGTTCTTGCATAGAAAGGTGCATAAATAGGATTAGACTTTAATATTTTATTATATTCAGCGTCAGAAATTATACCAACTCTTTTATTTAATTCTAATAAAGTTCGTGTATAAAGTTTTAATTCTGTTAAAGCAGTATTTAAGATTGTTTTATTATTTCCTTTTTGTTTAGCAACCTTAAATGCATGAATAGCCTTTTTAATTTCAGGCGACTTCATGGTTGTTACAATACCAGCTCTATTATAAACCTGAGATCTTCTAGCCTGAATGTAATCGTTAAATGTTTTTATTAGTTTAGCATCAGATAAGGGTTCATATATTTTTAAAAGAGGAGTTGCATTAGTTTTTTCATAACCTCCCTTAACAACAATTTCTTTATCTATTCCAATTTTAGTTCTGTTAGCTGTTACAGGTAAGACTACAGCACCATCTGCATGAATAGCTCCTTCAGCTCTTGTTAAACTTGAAGCTAATTCTCTTAAATGAATATAACCATAATCTCCTGGATCTCTTAGATCTAAATAATTTACTTTTGAAGGTTTAACTACTTTTGAATCACCAATACTAATTTCCTTTAATAGAGCAATTTCTTTTTTACTTAATTTTAATCCAGCAGCAACACCTAATTTATCATTATCAGTTTTAAAGTAGGCATCAATTTTTTTAGCTAAAGGATGATCAGGTTCTTCACTTATAAAATTCTTTAAAAGTTTATCAATTTCTTTTCCTTTTGCTTTGTATCCTTCAATATTACTTTTTACACCATATATTTTATGATTTAAATCTTTAACAGGATGGGCAAAGTCAAATATTTCTTGAGCTAAAGTTTTAATAGTTAAGTTTAATTCAGCAGATTTTGTATAAGCTTTAGCTACTCCATAGGTATAAGGTAATCCAGGAGCAATACCAATACCTCCAAACATAACAGCCGTAGTAAACATTCGTTTCTTATCGAATTTAGTTCTAAGTAATAATTCTTTTTCAGTAGCTTGAATAGCAGCATCTACACTGGCACCAACAACCATATCAGCCCCAAATTGTGCTCCTGTACCAACACCTACACCTTTCAATAGTACATTTTTAAGGGCAACTTGAGTTCCTTTTTTTGCAGCTGAACTTATGAGTGTTCCAACTGTTGCCTTCGCTACTACTGGACCAATTAAATTAGTGGGATCTAATGTACCTCTCCAAAGATTTGACCATATACCTTCAGTCCAACCTCGACCACCATCTTGCCAAAAATGAGGAAGATTACCCCAATAATTAACTAAGTATGCAAGTCTTGCTTTTTGATCTGGGTCAATACTTTCAGAGGTCGCATATATTAATTCTTTTCCAATACTCCCTGTGTTAGCTTGCTTCCATGTTCTATCATTAATATATTTTCTAACAATAGCATCATCATTTTCAAATTTTAATCCATCTCTTAACAAATAAAAAGCCTTTGCTGTTTCTATTAACTTTTTATCCTTATAAATACTATTAGCATCATCCTTTTCAAATGAATATTTTTTACTATCCTTATCAAGAATTAAAACATTACTAGGTTTTCTAAGTTGTGGGGGGGGAAGTTTATCTTTATATTTATTAATTTTATCGTCAAAGAAACCTTTAATTTGATCAATTGAATAGGATTGACCTGTGTTTAATTGCTCTAATTGAACCATAATAACTTAACCTCCAGAATCAGCATTAGCTGCTATTTCTTCATCTAATTTATCAAAATAAGGAAGGAAACCTCCAGAACTAGTTGCTGTTGCACCATACTTAATTCTAAACATAGGTCTCAATGCATCATCTGCCATATATGCAGCAATCATCTGTGCATTTTGTAAAACCCAGAAATCATATCCTTCTTGATTAAATATACCTTTAGGATTTTCAGGTGTTTTGATTATTGCATCTATTCTTTTATCTGCTTTAACAGCCCAGTCTATAAAATTTTTATATTCATTATTTGCCAATACAACATTTTTATTAAGATATTTTCCAACTAAAGCACCTATTTCTCTATAAGTATCCCAATTAAAAGTTGGTTTATTAAATTCTCTACTAATTAATACATTAGCTGCTGCATATAATGTATGATCAGATTGAGTAAAATCAGTAAATTGAATAGGTCCACCTTCAACTCTTGAATATGTACCTTCTAAACCTGCTGCTGATAAAGCAACATCAATACCAATATTTTCTCTTGCCCTTTCTTCTGCATAAGTCATCCCTTTGGTAGTTCCATCCCCTAATGATATAGGACCAAGATCTAAGTCTGCAAATGTTTTTAATAAAGCTTCATCAGGTGGCTCTAGGGTTGGTTCTTCTGCTCTAATCTCTTTTGCTAATTGTAATCTAGATGCTTCTATATCTTTTTCACCTAGAATAGGACCCCCAAATAAAAATTGTCTAGCTGTATCAAGTTTACCACCTTCTTTTCTAATGGTATCACCAAACCATAAATCAGACATATGCTTTAAACCTTCTCTAGTTGAATTTTTTGCAAGAACATTTTCTTTTGATTCAATAGATTTAGTAATTTGATCTGCATTTTCAAGGAAAACAGATTTATAGTCTTCTGGTTTTAATGCTTTGAATTTTGCAATATTTTCTGGACCTATTTCTTTAAGCCAGGCGTAGGCTTTCTCTGTATCACCATCATCTAAAAATCCAAGGTGACCCATAATTTCAGCTATAGGTTTTCCCCATCCATTTTCAATTTCATTATATAATTCTTTTTTCTTTTTAATACGTTCTCTTTCTGACTCAAATTTTGTTCGCCAATTAGCAGAAGATTCATCAATCATTGCTCCTGCAATTTCATCTTGTTCATCCCTAATATCTTGAGCTTTTGTAAGTGCCCCTGTTGCAAAAGGTACTAAAAATCCTGATAATGCCATACTATGCTACTCCCTGTGGTTGTGGTCTTGCCAATAAACCTGGACCTGCTTCAGGTTGTGGTAATTCTTCTTTTATTTCTTCTGAGATTTGACTTACTTCTTCACCAGCTGCTTTTAATTCAGCCATATCACTGATAAATTTATTATTTGATAAATCATCTAAAGATAATTTTAATTTTTTTACTCCTGCTCTAATACCAACAGCTGCTATTAATTTCATTACAGGTTCAGCAATTAAAAATCCAACATCAGGAGTATATTTACCTTGCATAAATCCACCAAATATAATAACTCTGGTAACTGCTTCAACAGGTACTCCTGCATCCAGCATTGCAATTAATTGTTCTGTAAATTCCCCATTTGTAATTTTATCATATAAGCTTTGTAATACTTCTTCTGGGTCTGTTATTTGGGGTGGATGTTCCCACGGTGCATTCCCTGGAGTATCTGTTAATGATTGTCCTGGAATAGGAGCATCAAATTCATTATATTCTGTTTCTGTAAAATCTGCTATATTTTTCATATTAACCTACTTGCTTTTGGTAGTATTTAGCTTGTGCTAATCTTAATGCACGATCATGATATTCATCTAATATTCTACTCATACTTACACTTGTACCTGCTACATTTCTACCTACAGTTCCTACTTGTCCTGCTGTAGCAGTTAATTTTTCTCCTGGATCAGCAACGAATCCTCTTGCAAGATTAACTCTTTTTTTAGAAAGACGATCAATCATTGCTAGATAATTAGCAAATTGTGCACCTCGATCTACTTTTTCATTTGTAAGACCTAACATTGCTTTAACTGCTCGTTTGCCTCTTTCTATCGGAGTACCAGTATACACTGTATTTTCTTTAGTTTTTCTTGGTTTCTTTTTTGGTAAAATTATTGTCATATTTTCTCCTTATTATTTTCTATAAATTTTTTTAATTTTTTATCAGGAATATTTTTAACAATTTTAATTTTAGGAAATACTGAAATAGCTTCTCTGGTAAATCTTTCAGTTGCTTTAGCTGCATTATTAAATATCTTTTTTGTATTTTCTGTTATCATAATTTATATCCTATGGTTTTGCAAATGCTTCCATACCAAACTGCCCAAGTAATCCATATAAGGCAGCTTTCTGTGCACTGTTTTGTAAATCAAAAGCTGTTGTTCTCTCAAGAGCAGCAATAGCCATATTATGATCTCTATTATCTACATTCTGAGAAGATGTCTGTACCCACGAAGCTTCATCTCTCCACTGCTGCCATAGTCCTGACATTGCAAAGTTAGATAAATTTAAAAGATTCATAGCATTAGTTTCATTAGCTGCATTAGCTGCTGTACTATTAGCTGTATTAATAGAACGTCTCCATACAGCATTAGATTGATCAATTACTCTCTGATTCTCTACATTAAATCTTGATCGTGCATCTTCTAATGTTTTATTAAATTGGCTAATAGCCGTATCCCTTTGAGCATTAGCATCTGCCACAGCTGTAGCATTCTTAGCATTTAAAGCTGCAATTTTATTAGCTTCAGCATTAGTATACTGTGCCATAGCATCTGATCTTTGAGCATTCTGAGATTGTATATTTGTATTTAAATTATCATAAAACTGATTAACCTGATTCTGGCTAGTTGCATTAAATTGTAATGCAGCATTTCTAGCAGCATTATCACTTAATAAAGTTTGTTGACTTGCGTGTAAATTCTGTAAACTTGCCTGTTGTGCATTAGACAAATTAGCTATATCCATTTGAAGATAAGCTTGGGCATTAACTAAAGAAGCTTGTTGATTATTACTTAAATTCTGAAATATAACTTCTTTGTATGTTTGAGCATCTGCAGCAGCTATAGGTATAGAAGATTTAAGAATACCCTCGGCTAATGCTTCAGCTAACATTGTAGAGGAGCCTAAGCCTCTAGCTTGCATAGTTGCTTTTGCAGCTTCCGCAGCTCCTCTAGCAAACGCAGGTAAGTTACTACCTGATGCTAATGAAGCTTCAATATCTGTTGTAATACCTTCTAACTGACCTCTAACAGTTGCTTTAGGATCTAATGTACTTATTGACTGTTGGGCAGCTGTCATAGGAGCTGTTACAGCCCCTGTTGCAGCAGTCATTGTTGGTGCTGTTCCAACTACTTGACCTGTATACCCAGCTGCTGTTTGAGGTGTTATTGCCCCAACTGCTGTGGTTGTAGGTGCTGTTGCTCCAACCGCTGTAGGTGCTGCTGCAGTCCCAACTTGTGCTGCCAGTGTTCCTGTAACTCCAGGAGTTGCTAATAATTCATTAGCTTGTACACTTTGTGCCTGAGGTGTTATGGATGTACCCTGGGGTAAACTTGGAGTACTTAATAATGAATCAAGTAAAGTAACAGCAGCTTTACTACCTACCTGTTCTGTTTGTCCTGGTGCCAGAGCACCTGTGGGTAATTTAGTTGTAGCCATAATTATCTTCCTTGTCCTCTATATTTTTTTCCTAATTGTCTTCGTTTATTTTTATTCATTGTGCTTGTTATTGGTCTTCTGCCAATACTTGTTCCTTTTAAAGTTTTAGTATATTGTACTACTGCCCCATATTTGGGTGCTTTGCCCATACTATGGTTTAGTTGGATAAGCTTTATTATTTACTTTTTCTAAAGTATCTAAACCTGATGGTAAATCTCGTAGTGCTTGTCTGTATGTTTTCATATTATCAGCCATAGTCACATCGGATAAAGCATAAAAATCTGTATCAGCTAATAATCTATTTCTTCTAGATCTCATATCAGCTATTGCCCTGTCATACGCACCATTAGCATAAGCTGTTTCAGCATTATCCCAAGCTGTCTCTTCAGCACTTGTAAAAGGTACTTTTATTCCATTGATTAAATGATGTCTTGCCATGTTTCCTCCTTAGTTAATTCCATATAAACAAATATCTCCAGCATCTATATTGCCTGAACTCATTTTAAATTGTATTTCGTCTATTGCTGAAGTTGTGTTAAAATAACCAGCTGCGTAACTATCACTATTTCCGTCTCCATGATAATAACCAGATGTTCTAGCAATAAAATGTTTTACATAGGTTGTCGATGACAATCCAAAAAGCCAAAGTTCTCCACTACAACTTTCATCATTTCCATTTCCTACAGAACCAATTAAAGGTTGAAAACTTGTTCCTTGTGCTTGGTCATTATCTCCATCGTAAGAAAGATTTGCTGTTCCATCGTCTTCTGTGTGAACACTATAAAAAAAACTAGATGTAATAGTTTCATTATATCCACTACCCCCAGCAGCATTTCCTTGAAATTGAAATTTAGCTGCATCAGTAGCTGGGTGCATATTATTAAATGTAAATAAGTATTCCTTGTAAGTATCATCCAAAACTACATCACTTGTTCCATCAACAAAAGATAAAGTAGCAGAACCAGAAGCTGTTAGTTTTTTAATAAACCTCATTTCTCCTAAAGCTGATATGCTTCCAAAGGTTGTCGCTGATCTTACACCTCTATTATTTAATTTAACTAAAGCCATTATGAATCCTTAATTCCATAGAGTTTGAATGTACCAGCATCTATGTTTCCTGAGTTCATTTTAAACTGAATAGCATCAACATCATTTGTATCATTAAAATATCCAGCTATATAACCTGGAGCTTGATAATTACTATCTGCAATAGTTAGTCCAGTTGCTATAAAATGTTTTACATATGTAGTAGAGCTTGGATTGAATAACCACATTTCTCCAGCACCAGATTGATCATTATCATTACCAGTATTTCCAGCTCCAATAATTCTTGAAAATGCAGTTGATTGAGCTAAATCTGATCCAGTATCATAGGAAAGAGCTGGACTGGTTTCACTTTCTCTATGTATTGCATAAAAAACTGTAGTTGTTTTTGTTACATTATAATTTGATCCAGCATCAATAGAGCCATTCATTTGAAATAAAGTAGCATCTGTTTGAGGATGTATATTTATAAATTTAAATAAATAAATAGGATATGTGCTGTCCAAAACTACATCTGATGTACCATGAACAAAGCTAATAGTTGCACTTGAAGATGCTGTTTGTTCTTTAATTAAAGTCATAGCACCAGTAGGTAAGCTAGAAGCTGCTGTAATAGCACTTAAACTATTGTTGTTGTATTTAACTAATGCCATTAAGAAACTCCATAAAGTTTAAAAGTTCCAGTATCTATTGTTCCAGCACTTATTGAAAATTGCACTCCATCAATGGCAGCTGTTACATTGCAATAACCAGCATAATGAACATTTGAAATTCTATCATCTGCCTGAACTTCATTTGCTTTACCAAAAAAATGTTTTACATAGGTAGTGTCAGATGGAGCAAAAAGCCATAATTCTCCAGATGCAGATTGATCATTATCGTTACCTATATTTCCAGCTAGTTTTTGTGCAGATGTAGATTGTGCTAAATCACTACTAGCACTATATCCTAATGCTGTACTACTATCTGATTCAGTATGTTCATTATAAAAAAATGTTGTAGTTTTTGTAGCATCGTAAGCTGTACTGCCATCTCTAAAATTAACATATAAACCAACTCCATCATTTGATGGATGAACATCTATAAACTTAAATAAATATACAGAATAAGTGCTATCAATATTACTATCAAAAGTTATTGTAGAGCTACTTGATGCAGTCTGCGTTTCTAATAAAGTCATAGCACCACCAGAAACTGCTGATGGTAAAGCTGTAATCGCTGTCAAGGATTGATTATTGGCTACTTTGATTGCCATTGATTATTCCTTTGGATATTTATCTTTTGTTACTTTAATAGTTGCTTTCCAACCATCAATTCCATTGTGATAGATGTCGTCTAGTTGATCTGCTATAGATGGATATTCTGATGCTCTATCATATTTATACTGCTCTGGGTCTGTCCAAGCATTTACATCTGTCCAATTAATAGAAACTTTATTGCCATCTTTATCCCAAGCAATAATATCATTTTGATTATCTCCATTAATAGTTACAACTGAATTATGTATTGCTCTTATTGCTTTATGTAAATCCATTATGCTAATACCTCCATTACTGTAATTGATGATGCTGTTCTTGCACCATGTGCGGCATCTGCATCGCCACCAGACCTATTTATAACAAAACTAGGAGAATCATCAGTTTGAACTAAACCTTGCATTTTATAAGTAGTTGCTGATGTTGTAGATGGACTATCTAAAAAAATAATTGATTTTTCAACTATATCAACTGATCCTCCATAAACAGAAATCCAAGCAGATGTTCTTGTTCTTGAACTTGCCGCATCTCCAAGAGAAATAGCTGTACTACCTCTTAAAAGCTGAAAACCAGCATACCTATCAGTTGCTGTAACATGAACATTCATATTTACTAAAACTAAAACTTTACTACTTGTAGCACTTGGAGTAATTGCTACACTCATTCCTGTAATATCTGTTAATGTTCCAGAACTAGATGAAAAAGTATCTGTTTTAGTTGTTGAAACAACTTGTGCAATTTTTCCACCACCTTTAATTAATGAGTAATCAATTCTTTTTAATGTTCCAGCATCTGAAACCAAGAACTCATCAGTATCTGCTGGCTCACTTGCTAAAGCAGTTGTTCCAGAAATAAGATCATCTTTAATTTGTGCCGCACCTACTGTATCGTCTGATGGAACTCCCAAGTCTAAAACATTACCTAACAAGATTACAAAGTCTATTACATCGCCAGTTACTAAGTTTGATGCAAAGGTAAGTGTTGCACCTGATACTGTAAATGAAGTAACTGGAGCCTGAAGTATTCCATTCAGCGATACAAGCATGTGTGACGAACTCTCAGGAATTACATTTGTTGAGCTTACTTGTAGTGTGTATGCTGCTTGTCCATTAACAACAGTAATTGCATCACACTTTTGAAAGTTTCCTACTATTGGTTCTTTTCCTATATATGCCATAAATTAATCTCCTGGTTTTGTTGGAAATTCTTTTGCGTTTATTTTTTCAACAGTATCTAATCCAGATGGTAAATCTCTTAATGCAGTTCTATAAGTTTTCCAATCATCACTCATAGTTACATCGGAGTTAGCCATCCAATCAGTTGCTTTTAATAGATTGTTTCTTCGTTGTCTTAAATCTTCTAAAGCTCTATTTAAAGCACCATTATTCCAATTAGTATCTTTTGTATTTAATGCAGTTATTTCTTCAGCTGTTAATTCAACTCTAACTCCATTTTTTATTCTATGTGTATATGTCATTATTGATTAATCCCAAATAAAGTAAATTTTCCAGTAGCAATATTCCCACTAGACATTGTAAATCTAACGCAGTCTGCTGCTGCTAATATAGTACCAGAAACATCAGTAGCAAAAATTCTATTGTTATATGTATAAACTAATGTACGAATATCATACATACCATCGTTACTACCTTGTCCAATTTCAGTAAAATATGCTCTCATCATTCCAGCTTTGCCTTCAGCAGAATCATTATTCATATTAATATTTATAACTTGATCTGCTGTTGAATTACCTATTGTATTTGGTCCTGATAATCCACCACCTTCGGCATCATCATCACCATCATTACTATAATCATAAGCAAAAACAGAAGTTTTGTTTGCAGCATAAGTTGAACCATCTGTTCCAAAATTTACTTCAAAAGAAACATTATCTGTAGCTGGTCTAATGTTGCTGCCTATTATGCAATACATGGAATAAGTTGAAGCTATGTCATCAAAATCTACTGATGATGAATCACTTGCTGTTACTGTTGATCCTATTTTAACCCAACCTGGAGATGCTTTAATATGCGAATAATCCATTCGCTTTAAAGTACCAGCATCAGATACTAAAAATTCATCTGTGTCTGCTGGTTCAGCTCCTAAAGCTGTATCTGCTGAAATTATATCTTGTGCTAGTTTAGCATTTGTTATTATTCCATCTGTTACATCAGAACTTGTTAAAGGTGCTGCTGTAGGTTTTTTACCTATATAAGCCATCCTATGTTATCTCCATTATAGACAATGTGCCTGATAGTTTATCTGCTACAGAACAATCAATATTTAAGTAATCTCCTGCTTCCATAATAACCTTACCACCCGATAAAATTTCTAAAGAACTTCCGTTTGGAATTGACACATCATCAATTAAAAATGATGTTCCATTTGTAACATTATTAGCTCCACCTCTATTCGCTGTGGTACTAACAAGTTCTACTTCTGCAGTAACTGAAGTTGTATGAATATTTGTAAGTATTAATCCAAGAACAACCGTAGTTGTACTTCCAGCTACTGTATACATTTTATAAGCAGTACCTGCTGAAGCTGGCTCTGCCGCAAATGTAACTACTTTAAATGTATTCGCCATTTGTATTTTCTCCTTTTATTATTATTAATTTAAACTAGCCCAATGCAATTGCGATAGGCGTGGGGTCTAATGCATCTAATTGTGTTTGAATATTACTTGTAACACCATCACAATAATTTAATTCTGCTGCTGTAGCAGTAATATTTGTTCCACCTATATCTAATGTAGTCATTGAAACTTCTCCAGCTACTGTAGCAATACCACTAGCAACTGTTATTAAATCTGTATCTCCTGTATGTCCAATTGTAGAACCATTAATAATTACATTATCAACAGTTAAAGTTGTAAGAGTACCTAAACTTGTTATATTTGATTGTGCTGCTGTAGTAACTGTAGCTGCTGTACCAGAAACATTTCCTGTTACATCACCTGTTAATGGTCCTGCAAATGCATCTGCAGTAACAGTCCCATCAAAATATGCATCTTTAAATTCAACACCACTACTACCAAGATCTAAAATATTATCAGCACCTGGTGTTAAAGCACCATCTGTAAGTATTAATTGTTTTTCATTTCCTGCATAAAAATTAATTGTATCAGCAGTTTCAAAATCTATTTTTGTTTGATCATCTTCACCAATTTTAATATCAGTTGCAAGTAAAGATGTAATTGTTGTTTGTGCTGCATCAATTGCAAAATCAATATTATCATTTGTTGTATCATAAGTAACTGTAATACCACTTTCAGTATTACTAGAAACCATATTAGTTCCAACAGTGTCTCTAATATATGTAGCTAAAGCTGTTCCATCTACTGTAATAGCATCAGCTTCTAGAGTACCATCAATATCAGCATTACCACTAATATCTAAAGTTGCAGCATCTAATTCACCAGAAATAGTTAAATTTCTACCACCAGTAATATCTGCATTAGAATCTAAAACCATTGCTTTACTTGCGGCTGCTGTACCTGCAGTAATTCCATCTAAAAATTCTAATTCTGCTTCTGCTAATTCTGCACCTGAACCTAAAGTTAAAGTTCCTGTAATTGTTAAATTATCATTAATAGTTACTTCAGAAGTTGAATGTCCAATTGAAATAGGCACACCTGAAGTTGCAGTACCAATAGTAATACCATTTGAAGTATTTGAATTATCAATATTTAATGACGTTGTTGCATCTAATGAAATCGTTGTACCATCAACAGCAAGAGTTCCATCTATATCTGTGTTATCTAAATTAGCTGTACCATCAACATCTATATCACCAGCAAGATCAATACCAGCTGCTCCTGCTAAAACTAAATCATCTGCCGAAGTATCCCATAACATATAGGCACTTGCTGTGTCTCCAAAGAATTTAACATCATGTCCAGCATCATCAACACCAACTGTTAATGATCCAATTTGAGTAACCCCATCAGCTGATTCATCCCATAACCAATATTTTCCTGAAGTTGCACCAAAAAACTTAACATCATATCCTGTATCATCTACACCAACATTAATAGCATCTGAAAATTTAAATAAATCTTCATCTTCCATCCATGTTATTACACCATCATTTGTTTCACCATCAAAGGTTACAGCAATATCTGTCCCTGCCGTAGCATCACCAATAGTGATTGCTGTACCTAATAATTTTGTTACTGGTCCACCTTCTGCAGCTGTACCATCATGGGTATGTCCAGATGCTGCTACAAATGCGGCTAAGAGTTGATCAAATTCATCATTAAGATCTGATGCTTCAATAACTGCACCGTCTGTAATGCCTGCCGAACTCTGTCTTGTATATGTTGCTCCCATTTTATCGTCTTCCTCCTGGTACGAATTCTAATTGAAATCCTCGGATTGACCAAGGTAAATTAGTACTTGTGTCTGTTATTTTTACTGCAACAGCAAATCCTGATCCTTCAACTGATTTTCTAGTAATAGGTAAATCTCCTTGACCATAAGTTGCTGTTCCATATGCCCCTGTACCATAAAAAGCACCACTTCCTGAAGAAGTTAATGCAATTAAAGCTGGTTGGGGTGTTTCTCTATCATTATAATTATATTGTAAATATAAACTTGCACTGACTTCACCTTCAGGTTTCCAGTTTAAATTTACTCTTTCCATTGACTTTCTAATTCCAGGATCTCCCATTGTCATATCGGGGGATCTGTAAGTTGAATCTAAAGCACTAGTATCACTAGCTCTTGTCCAAACATTTCCTGATTCTTGTTTATAAATATATCCATCATAGCCACCATGAACTATAGTTTCTGCGTTACTAATATAATCTGAATCACAACAAGAAACTTTTAAACCTTTTATATCTGCATATTCATAACCTAATTGATTTGTATTAGGATTTATTTTTATAACTGCAATAAGTCCTTTTGAACTACTTTCAGCACCACCTGATGCTGGATAAAATAAACGATACTGTGATTTGTCTCTTATAACCAATGAAGTTACATTATCATATTCAATATCATTAATTCTATCTTGTACCTGTTTTGAAATAGTGCCAAGTTCAACGTCACCAATTCTTGCTGTACCTGCAATAGTTCTTAATCCATCAGCAGATAAAAATATTAAGTCTCCGCCAACTTCCTGAATGGAATGATTAGCAATTGTACCAACATTTTTTGCTATTTCGGCTAATGCAAAATTACTTGAACTAGTTCCTGTTATTTTATAAATTTTTCTTTGACAAAATACAAATAATTCATCCCTAAATACTTTTAATCCTGTTACAACATCACCAACTTTTATTTCTCCACCACCTGTATCAAAATCATCTTCAGTAAAAGGTCCTGAAAATATAATACTATGTGTTGCGTTAGACATCCCTGCATAAAACATATGATTAGCAAAAGATTTTACATATTTAGGTGCAGTAGGTGCTGTTCCCCCACCTGTTGCATTTATAATATCTTCAGTATAACTTGTATTTAAAGTAAATGCATTTGTAGATCCTGTTGCAATTATAATTTTATTAGTACCATCATAATTAAATTTATCAAAATCATAAGTATAAGTTGATCCTTTACTTGTAGCTCTTGATGTCCAAGACCCACTTGTTGTTCCACTATATACTGTCCCACCACGTCCTGCTATAATTATATCATTAAAAATAGCTGACAATAAAACTCTCTCACTTGAAGCTGCTACTTGAGGAACTATGGTTGAATTATATTTTGTTGTACCATTAAGTCGTCTATAACCACCTTGAGTTGATGGTTCAAAATTACTTAATTGTAAAGCTTCACCAGGTTGCATATTATATACATCCTTGTTTAATATAAGTCCACCTCCGCAACTTGCCGTATAAGGAGATATTTGAGAAGCATCTGGCATATTATTTTATTTATTTCTTTTCATAAAAATTTTATAATATTCTCCTAATACTTTTAAAGAAACATTTGGTAAAATTTTTTTAATATTTAAACCTTTCTTGGCAGCACTTTCATATTTTTTATATTCTTTCATATCAAAAGTACCACCAGCCATTTTTACAGATTCAGGCTCTACCCTATCTACTGGGTGTGCATTAGTATATACTTTGTCATTAACTGGTTTAATCATACTTTATATTTCATAGATTCTTCTAGCTTTTTAAATGTTAAAGCTGGATCTACTTCTACTCCTAATTTTTTTTGAAACTTTTCTTTAATATTTTGACCTGGAAGATTTTCAATTTCTTGCCAGTCAGTTTTTGCTGCTAATGGTTTTTTTACATTAACTCTCTTAGTTTGTAATCTCTGAGCTACTGGATGTTCATTACCTATTATTTTATTTGGATCTCTTAATACCATTATGTTACCACTCCTATAGTAGTTGCAATACTCTCACCAATTGTATCAGATCTCATATAATCTGCATGAGTACCATAATCTGTTTTTAATAATTTTAATTTTCTTTGATAATCTCTATCTGCTAATTGTGCATGTTGAGGATCTGATCTTAACATATATACATAATATTTTGCTCTATCAATAATTATTGAAGCAAACCTATCAGGTAATCCCATATTATCACCATGTGCAGATAAGTCTGTATGTGTTGCATAATAGTCATAACTAACTGTATACTCACCCTCACCTGGTATAGGACTTAAAATAAAAGAACCATAATCAGGTTTTCTTATTACTTTTGCAGGAAGTCCAAAAGCACTACTATTATTAACATCATCTGCAACTTTATTAGTTTGTAAATATGTATCATATGTAATATGTGCTAATTTTTTAGGGGCAATATCACTTCGAGATACTCTAATATAATCTACATCCATATTATTTGAGTCACTATTAATTACAGTAATATAAGTTGCCACTTGACTTGCAGTAAAAGTTGTATCTAAAATATTACCTTCACCATAATTAGTTACAGTTAGCGTTGCATTTAAATCAGTTGTAGCATGTGCTGCATTACCTATTTTAACAGCTAAACTAGAACCTCCTGATGCCGAATCAATAACTCTTACTTGAACTTTATAAGTTTTATTTTTTACAGTAGTAATTGCTTGTGATACTGCAGCATCATTTAAACGTAATCTTCCATTACCACCTGAGTTATATGCAGGAGTTCCACCTCCTACAGCTCCAGTTGTAGCATTTGTCCAACTAGTTATATTAGAAGTAAATTCCCCATTAGTAATTAATTCTGTTGGCTTTAAAAAAAAAGACTCAAAGTCCACTCTACGCATATCAGATGGAAATGTATATTCTCCATCGCCTGCTTGAAGGGCTTGAGTCGTTGTTGTATGTAATAAAGGAAGTTCTGCACCTTCATTATAAATATCGTGAATAGATTTATTAAGTAAATCTTTAACAGCCGTTTGAATTCCACGACTGCTAGAAAAATTAGATGAAGTCATTTCAACTTCATTTAATTCTCTTAATACTCTGTTAGATAATATTAAATATGTTGTTGCCACTATTCTTCCTGTTTAGTATTGTCTTGTACAGAATGTTCATATTTAATTAATAATTGTTTAATACGAGATTCTGCATCTATTAATTGTTTTTGTAAATCCTCAATCTGCTTTTTTAAGGCAGCATTATCAGACTTGTATTCTTGAATTACTTCAAGAAGTTGATTTCTTTTCTGATAACTCATCTAGTAACTTTACAATGTGATCTAATTTATCACCTTGAGAAGCAACTTTGTTTTCTAAATTTTGTATTCTATTTAAAGTTGATGGATTTAAGCCACCACCTAAATAGGTGATCTTTTGTCCCGTACTTGCTACTTTTCCATCTTTATTACTTACTGTTTTTTGAGTTAAATCATATGTAGTCATATATATCCAATTATACGGGGTTGAATTAAGGGGGATATAAATACCCCCCTTAAATTATTTATTTATTAATTGTGGTCTGTTTCATCAACGCCAGAAATATCACAAAGTATTGCCCATACTCTTGCTTTTCCTGCTGTATCAGAAGCACCTGCAGTTAATATATCGAGTGTATCTGCTGAAGCAACAGTTAACATAGCTGTCGCATCAGTTGCATCGAATTGCTTATGTCCTGTAGCATTCGCATCAATTGCATCACAGAAGATATCAGGGTCAACACCCGTGATACCCAAGTCGAATACGACTGAGCTAGAAGAAGCCGTTAAGATTTCTATCCCGCCAGCCATAACGCAAGTTTCTGCAGGGATATCTAAACATTGTATGATATCCGCTGCTGCTGTTCCAGATGAACTGTTTACTGCAGACATGTCGATTGTGTTTTCCACTAAGTAAGGTGCTCTACCATTGGATGGATGTCCAGTAGTACCGCCCTTACCTGTTCTATCATAAGTAGCCATATTTTTCTATTATCCTCCCAATTACCCTACTGTTATAACACCTGAGTAAACGCCTGTTGATCTCAGAATTTTTCTTCCGAAAACATGCAAGCCTCTCACGATGTCTGAAAATGAATCAGGGTCTCTAATAAGTTCTGTTTTCGCAATATGGTTTGCCGTAGCAACTGCACCTCTGTGCCCATAAAGGAAAGCATATTCATTAGAACCTGCTGATCCAAACGTTTTAGATGCTGCTGCACCGCTAGAAACCGCTATTGCGTTTGTAGAGTACATATCAAAACCATATAAAGGTTTATCTGTAACTTTACCATTTCTTATTCCAGACGTGCCGCCATCTCCCATTACTGATTGGTCCATAAGTTTAGCACCTGCTCTTCTTAATTGTTGAAAAAATGCAGGTGGTGCAACCAACCATCTATTTTCTTCTGGTATGTCATTCTCATCAAG
>Ga0208180_1000904_pt1 | contig 21343 bp, 28 predicted proteins | sample MalvireepMed_s16_FD_184241 | JGI IMG/M metagenome (GOLD analysis project Ga0208180, IMG submission 184241) | Marine viral communities from the Global Malaspina Expedition - Malaspina viral metaG DeepMed_s16 (SPAdes) (version 2) | ecosystem: Environmental > Aquatic > Marine > Oceanic | place...
TCATCAACAGTAAGTCCCGGCCTAACGTATCCTGGCCTCACTTCTTCCTCTTACGCATCCTAGTTTCTTTGCGAATTCCTGCCCATTTAGCATCGGCACATCTACCACCACAATACTTTTTCTGCCTTTGGACCTTATGGAAAATCTGAAACTCTTCTCCGCAACCTATGCAGACTTTAGTTTCACTGAACACTTTTAGTCTCTTCTAGATACTCACCGTAGGCATCTAAAAATGCTCTACTACCGTCAGTATACTCTAAATTGATCTGAACCGTGGCGCCATTAAGGCAAGCAGGGTTCTCCATACTTAGCTCTCCTGATAGTTGTACCTTTTCTGTTGATCCTATAAAAACACTAATACGATCACTGAATATGTGAATTAATTGACACATATCTTCGTTGCTTAGCTTATTAGCCATCTCTATTAATTTATCGCGTTCCATATTATTCCTTTCTGCTCGCTTGTTATTCTACAAAATAATCTTTATGTATTTCGTAGTATTCTTCTACATTTTTACTAGCCCAATCTACTGCCTCTTTTTTGTCAAAAAATGTTTGGCTTATTAAGTCTTGCTTTGTCACAACAACAAAGTGTGGACTGTGTGCTCTGTTTTTTTGTGATCCAGTTCGCACAAATTTTGTCATATGTTTTAATTGTTCCATATTATACCTTTCTGTTATAGCACAATATAGTAGCTATTTATTCTTTGTCAACATCTTTTTTTAATTTTTTTGCAGAATAAATTTATAGATAGAGGCATAAAACTATTTAGAAAGTCACTTGAAAATAATCTTATGCCTCAAGTATTTAATAAATAGCAAACAAGGAGGAATGCTATATGTGTAAAATATTTTGCTTAGGAACTGTCGTCAACAGTATTTTTTTTTAATTTTTTTAATCTTTCATCTCTTTGCCGGAATGATTCACGCATACTTAGCTCCCACAACTTATTCTCTTTATCCCAAAATTCGTCGAAATTTTCGTCTTTAGAACTCAATAAATGCACCACCAAACCTGGCAAGAGCTTCGATCCTCTCATTAGCCTTGTGCCAACGCAATTCCTGCAAATCTCTAAGCTTATTGGTCCAGATACGTCGTGCATCTTGCGACAAATCTTGTTTTAATAGTTTTTCAACCTTGTCTATCCTTTTGTATAAAGTGTCTTCTTCTGTTCTATCTATCATTGTACTATTATAATTAATCTATATTTTTCTGGTGATCCAACGATTGTGTTAGGAACTAGATCAATCTTTCGTATGTCAAAAGATGTCTGGCCATCAGCAAACCCCATCGGAACAGCTAAAGATACTTTCGCATCAGCGCCCTCAGGGCTCTGACAAAACTTCTCTAACTTGGTTACCAGTTCTCTCGTTGTCCATCGAGTCTTATTTCCAAACAACGGTTTTTTACTTTCACTCATTAGTGCCTCCTTCCTTGGCCTCTGTATTTCTTTTTACTAAACTTCTTGTTAGGGCTCTTAGCATGCCTTCCAGGCCGTTTAATTCTTTTCTTGGTGACGTGGTCACTATTATAAAACTTACTGCGTTTAGCCACGAATCTGCTCCTTCAGCCATTTCAATATGTCCTCGTCCTTAAAGTATGGCGTATTACCAATTCTTATATAAGGCACGTTAAACTGGCCGCGCTGTCTTTTTTTTCTAATCGTGTCTTGTTCAAAACCACGCTCTATACCATTCTCTCTCATAAAGTCTTTAACTCTAGCTATGTGTATATACATCTATTTTTTGTTCCCATGATATACAATTACCTCTGCCGTGCATTTAGGGCACGATAAGTTCGTCATAATCATATGTTGTTCGTCTTCATTCTCTTCCCACTCAGTGTCGTGATCACCGCCCCAAATTAATTCGTTACCACAACTCCAACAGTTCATTTATTTTGATACTACCTCTTGGTCCCCAATTAACACAGTATGTATCTCATCCACATGCTTGCGCAACGTGTCGATTTCTGCCGAGCACCAGTCTGCATCTAAGTAAGATGTATGCTGTCTGATAATAGTTGTCTGTTGTATAGCAACCGTTGTCAGCAGAGCGATAACCGTTATCTGTATAAAAAGTTTCCAAGTCATCCTTCCAGGTTATAATATTTTTCACACCTTTTTAACCATTTATATTTATAATCGTCCAACCTTTGTCCGTTAATCGTAAACATTTGTAAATTCATGCCTCTTGAGGCCATAAGGATAACTCCAGCCTCCATTTTAGTTTTATACAACGCATCATGGGCCATAATATATGCCGCAAGTTGAATATAATAGTCTTCGATCCACTCATCTTTTTTAGGTTTATTTGTCTGTTTAAAATCAATAATTGCTGGCTGATCGCGCCAAACAGCCGTACAATCAGCCGTCCCTCCGTAGAATGTAGGGTAGAAGAGGGGGACTTCTGTGCCCCAATATTCATCGACGGAGGGTAGACCACACTCAATGATGAGCTTTGCCATACGTTTTCCAATGACTCCGATGTTGGTAATATCATCGTAGCCTATTCCTTGGATATGGCATTCAAGGAATTTGTGCATTGCCGTTCCGACTGCTGCGGCCTGGTTCTTAACCGCCTCTGCCGTCTCTTCGCCAACTCTATTGCGCCACGCCCGTAAACCTGCTTTATCTTTTTCTGCTTTGGTGGCGGAAATAATAGTTGTAACAGACGGTAAAAGTTTGCCTTCACCTTCGTAGTGACGTTTTCCATTAACTGTTTTACGTTTAACATCTCCGTAGGGATATCTTTCTGTAATTAATGAAGCTAGTTCTTTAGTTTTTTGCGTGTCCATTTAACTTTAGTGCTTTTGCTTTGTCTTTTGCTAAGTGTTCTATTAGTTTTGCAAGCGAGAATGTAACTCCAAGCTCTGCTGACAAGTGTTCTTTCACTAATTTTAGTTCGTTGTATGCTGCTTTCGATAGAGAAACAGACGAGTATTTTCTGATGTCTGGCATCGTTTTAACCTTTCTTTATATTACATAGTTTATATAGTAACTTCGCGACCAGTTTCCTGCTCGAAGATTACATTAAGAACTCGTAGCTTATTTTCCAACTGTGTTATTTGTTGTTTTAGCAACTTATTTTCTTCGTGTAACCTTGTAGTTTCAAAGTTATCGCCGAATACAAAATCCGACATAAAATTATCGTCCATATAGATTCCTCCATATTATATTATAATCTACCACAATATATAGTAATCTACTATTGACTGTCAACTAAATATTGATATAATTGAATAATTAATAACTTAACAAAGAAAGGCACAAAATGAGTAAATATAAACACGAAGGGTGGGACATGTTAGAACATTACCTGCTTCACTTAACAAATACTGCACAGAACATTGACGCTTCTTTACAAAAAATAGCACAAGTAAATATTGACAAGTATGACAGTTTTTTGAATGAGCAGGGGTCTGTATCTGGATTTCATGTAAAATTACAAAAAGATAACTGGAATGACGAATGAGACAAGAACTAGAAAATAGGCGTCCTGCGTTTGCATTTAACATTAAAGATTCTGGTGGCACACCGTATAGACTAACAACTTCGTTTGAAAACGAAGAAGTAAAAGAAGTTTGGATCAACGGTGGAGGCAAGGTAGGAACAGAAAAACACGACATATTAACAGAAATAGGGCGCATTATATCCGTTGCATTACAAAACGATGTTTCTTTTGAAGAACTAAAATCTTGTGCAACATATCATTCCGACGGCAGACCCTCCACCATTGTTGGCGAAGTGTTTAACGCAATAGATTTTAAGAAGAAATCTTAATTTTTCTAGGGCGCTGGTGCTCCGGGACCTCACGTTCGAGGTATATGTGCAACAATCCGTTCTCATAACTTGCACTACCAACTTTGATAGTTTCAGCTAATTTAAACGATCTTCTAAAGTTGCGCGCGGCTATGCCACGATGCAGGAACTCTGGTTCGTTGTCCTGTTTAGGCACCTCACCACTAATAATGAGCTCGTTATCCTCAACGGATACGTCAATATCCTTCTCGGCAAAACCAGCTACGGCCATGGTGATAGTGTAATTGTTGTCAGATTTTATTATGTTGTATGGTGGATAAGAAGATGCTGTGTCGCCATGCTTGAACATATTGTCAAACATTTTGTCAAATGCATCAAATCCAACGCTAGAACGTAATAATGGTGATAAGTCAAAAGTCATAATAACCCTCCTTTTAAGCAGTTAATTGTTTGTGTCAGCACTTATCAAGCTACTGATAACTATAATATGGGGTATTATTTATTAATTGTCAAGGTCGTCTTCGGCTTCGGGCTCAAAAGATATGCCCATGCCCATGTCTAACTGCGGATCTGTCTCAAACTCAAATATTAATTGTTCTTTGGTTTTCTCAATGGCGTCAGCTATGTGAAGTGGAATGTAAATTAATTTACCGTTTTTGTATTGTTTAAAATTTTGTCTGCAAAGTCTGCAAAAATATTTATCTGCTTTCATTTGTTTCATAGTTGTTAGTCTGTGACAACTAGGGCACATTGACACCTCAACTATGTTATCTTTTTTTGTCACTTTGCTTCTCCCCAATTGCTAGCCAATGCATAATCAACAACGCTTGGTACATTTAACTCTACACACTTTTCCATTTTATTTTTTATATTGAGTGCCTGCTTTTTGTTTTCAACTGATATGTTTAATTCGTCATGCACTTGTATATGAGGTATGATACCATCCTCTTCATATAAGTCCACCATTGCTTTCTTTGTTTGGTCCGCTGCAGATCCTTGTATTAACTTGTTTAAAGCTTTGTAAGTGCCGGCACGTTTATAATTACCGTGGCCCAATGCATTGATTGCTTCTTCTTTAGTTTTATAAAAACCTTTCTTGCCAAACTCACGCGGCTCATAGAATGGAAAACGACAATGTCTGCCTAACAATGTCTTAATTTCGCCACGAGCAGATGACTTATCCATCACGTTATATGTAAGCTGTTTAACAAACGGCACTCTGTTTTGGTATATACTTATTATCTCGTCAGCTTCTTCTTTTTCAATACCTAGCTCATTCATCAACTTGCCTTTGCCCATGCCGTAGAACAAACCAAGATTAATTGTTTTAGCTTGGCTTCTTGGTATCTGTGCTATCTCTGCAACCATTTTATGAAAGTCTGCTTTACCTTCCTGGTAGCCGTTGACTATTGTCCGTACATCAAGACCATCTGCATATGCATAATGAACAACCAATCTTGGTTCTTGCTGTGAATAGTCAAACGTTCCCCACTGCATGTTTTCTTCAGGTATAAACAAACTACGAATCATTTTCTTTATAGCTTCATTCCTAGCAGGTATCTGCTGTAAGTTAGGATTAGAATAACTAAATCGACCAGTAACCGTACCACCATCATCACTTCTCATTTGATGAATCTCAGAATGTATTCTACCTTTGTGTTGGTGACGAAGTATAGTGTCAATAAATGTTGTATTAGCTTTATTCATCTCTCTTGCTTCTACAATCTTTTGTGCAATCTCGTGTTCGTGGTTAAGTAAAAAGTTTTTAGTAAAGCTTGGCGCATTGCTCTTTGGTGTTCGTGGATATGTAATATTTAATTTATCAAATGCTTTTGCGATAGATGCTGCGGCCCATATCTCAATGTCAATACCACATATCTTCTTGATTTCTAACATTAATTGTTTCTCTCGTGCTGCAAGTTGTTTCTTTGCAATGTCAGCTTGGTCCAAGTCAACACGCACTCCATGAGCACGCATGTCAATTAGACATGGCTGTAATCTAGTTTCTAAATCATAAATTTCCTCTAGCTCTTGCCTGTCCATCTCTTCTTTGTTTAACAAATAAAGATCGTACGTTAGCCGTGCATCGTATTCCGCGTACTCTCCAACATGCATAGATGGTAACTTGTACATTTCTTTTTTAGGATCAACACCAAACTCTTTAGCTGCTCTAATCAATAAATCTTCGTTCTTCGTTCTGCCCAATTTTTCTTTAGCTAAACTATTTAAAGTGTATGAGTATCTATTCTCATCAATCAATGCACTAGAGATCATAGTATCGTGTATCTTGCCGTTGACCGTTATCCCTAGAGTTTTTAACCACCCTATATCGTACGACGCATTATGAAACACTTTATCACAATCAAGTTTAGCAACACCCTTAAACCATTCTAAAACTTTTTTCTTATCCAAGTTACCGCCGTTATGGCCAATCGGATAATAACCTTCCCAGTCAGCAGTAGCTACAGCAATACCGGTTACATAACCATTGCCGGTAGCCCAGCCAGAACCGTGAGTTGTTAAATTCGTATCACACGTCTCCAAGTCAATCGATATTAACTTCTCGTTAGACAAGTCAGGAAAATATTCTTTAGGCGTCCACTCAGTAGGCGCGTTGTATACAAATTTATTCATACTGCTCCTTTAGTTTATTTATAAACCAAATAGCTTTATCTAAATCTTCTATCGGTTTACCTTTGTGCTCGTGGCGCCATAAATATTTCATAGCTGAACCTTGGCAGTAATATTTAAAACCATCACCTTGACATGCTGCAATTGCATCGATGCAACCAATACCGCCTTTGTTATAATGTGATGGGTGATTCACCGGATCGTGTTTTTTCTTCATAACGCTAACCTAAAATGCATAGTTGTTTGTGGTAGTAGTACATGTAGTTCTTCTTTCGCTCTAGTCGCACCAACATAAAAGACGCGTTGTTCGTCGTCAGAATCTTTCTGATATGAAGTGTATGTCTTTATGTTCATGTCCGTTGTTAATAATACGTTATCACATTCGCCACCTTTTGCAGCATGAATTGTTGAAATTTTTATTCGTGGTTTTTTGGTAATATCATCGCCACCCAATCCAAGTCTTAACAAATATGCTCTATCTTGTATGTTTATTTTTTCTAGTGCGTATTGCCACTCACCAACACTAAAAGGACCAAATAAAACTTTTAACGTATCTAAATCATATAAGTGTGAGTCATTCATTTTTTCTAACGCTTCTTCGTATTTGTCAGAAACTTTTTTATAAAAAAAAACTTTCTTAATTGTTTTCTTGTCAACCATTTCTCCTTTAGCTAACTCATGCCAACCAATCACTGCATCAAACATTCGCTGCGCAATCGGTTTAACTATATTTTTATATTCTTGTTTCTCATACCACAGCCCTTGATTGCGACATGCTTCTTCTAGTTTATTTAAAATAAATTTATCTCTTCCAAGCAATAACCAATTGTTTTTAGAAAAATCAATACTATCAATAGTTTGGTGGTACTTAACAACACCATTTTCTTCTTGAGGATCCCAAGTTTTTTGTATTCTGTTTTTAGTTACACCAATTATTTGTTGAGCAAATGCCTGCACTTCTTTTTTAACTCTGTATGACTTTGGTAAAACTATTTCTTCTGCAGGATATTCTATAAATCGTTCCACGTCTGCACCAAGCCATCTGTAAATTGCTTGGTCATCGTCGCCCGCTAAATATAAACGTTGAGATGTTTCTGCAAAATGTTCAACCATTGCCCATTGCAAAGGCGTTAAGTCTTGTGCTTCATCAATAAACACTACATCAAGTATGGGCAACAAGTTTTCGTTAACTGCTTCGTACAACATGTCAGCGTAGTCAATGTATCTATTTACTTCTTTAAATTGTTCGTAGGCCGTTGACAAATGTTCTAGATACTTCCAATCAACTAACGTTGTATCAACATACTTTCTATAATGTTCTTCTAATGGTATACCGCGTGCACGTGCTAAATTATGTTGGTTAAGATAAATGTTGTCAGACATTCCTGTTTCAGTATCAATAACTAATTTTGATTTGAGACCTATCTTTTCTGCAAAAGATTTAAACTGCGGTCTGCCCATAACAGTTCGTCCTTCTTGGTCAATAGAATGATAACCACAAGAATGCAATGTCGAAAACCATTTAAAACTTTTTTTATCTAAACCAAACTTTTCAATAGCTCTATCGCGTGCTTCGTTTGCAGCTTTACGAGTAAAAGAAAAATAACCAATCTTTTCTATTGGCACACTTTCCATTTCTGTCTGCACGTAGTCAAGTAAAGTTGTTGTCTTGCCGGTGCCCGGCGGGCCTAAAACTTTTATTACCTTTGCCACTAGTAAGATTCTTTCTCCTTCATGTCAGGAGTTTCTGTTAGTACGTCTTCCATCTCATCTACAAACTCTGGTATTGCCCAAACTCTTTTAAATACGTCTCCGTCAGACTTTGTCATGCGTATAGTTTTCTTTTCTCCTTTTAACTCTTGCTCAATAATACGAACCATTTTGTTCCTATGAAACACAGTAAACTTTTTCTTTTGTAAAAAATCTTCCAAATCTTTTAATAAGAAATGATGCTTTCGATCTTTGTTAGCTTCTCTGTTTAACCAGGGTTTACCTAATGCTATTTCTTCTTTTGTTTCCGCAGCTCCTTTGTTAGTGCACCATTCTTTTAAGTATTCAATAAATTGTTCTGTATTGCTTACACCTTTAACAGGAGTCTGCGTTGCATTGCTAAGTATTGCACCTATCTTTTCAGTCCATCTTGGTGCAGGAATAATTTTAGGCATTACATTTATCTGTTCCATACATCGTCGTTGAAATCTTATTTGATTCTGCAAGTCTTCTGTTTCAAGTTCCAAAGGTTTAGTAACTCCGTCTAAAGACAGAAACCATAACGGCGGTTCTGACCCATACTTCTCAAGTCCTGTTGGAGCAACATCTAAATCAGTTTCTCCCTTACCAAACTTACGTTTAAAACATTCTCTTCTGTTACAATTAGAAGCCAAAGGTTCTTTGTTACACGCGTAGTCGTATTCTTTTTTACTGACCGACTGTGCTATTTTTTGTACATCATCCTCCGACAGAGGTGGTACACACATTTCTTTGTTAGCGTTTAGTAAATCATTTAAAAACTCTGACTTACCAGACTTTTTAAAAAATACTGCAACGTTAGTAATTGTTTCATCGCGACCGCCTTCCGGCACACCATTATGATATAAAGTATTTAAACATGGCGGACCTTCAACAAAATAATCTTCTAATTTTAAAAACTCTTCGTCCGCATTTGGTCGTGCATAAACTGAATGCATACTGTAGAACGCCTCTAAACTACAAGGGTTACCTTCATTATCTAAAGCATACCGTGTACTTTTATCTCCGTTAAAATATGGTAAGTTTAAATAATTTCCTGTTTGTCCTTTATCCAATAATAATTTTACTTGTTTTGGAAATATTTCTGAGCCCGCACAACCTAAAAAAGACGCAAACTCTTTTAACCTAGATTGCACGAGACTCGCTTTCACAGGGACAGTGAAGAACATAAAAACATGTGCACCACCACTTTTTGATCTAAATACAATTAAAGGTAGTCCATGTTTTCTAATTTTTTTAATTAATTTTAAATGATCAAAACCGTTGTATCTATCGATATCAATACATCCCCAACGACATTCATTGTTTTCATCTATTGGAATAATACCAAGACTAGTCGTACCGTTTAAATGATCGGTCCATAACTGTTCTGACAAACCTTCAGGTTGTCTTATAATTTGATTCTTACCTTGCAGTTTACCTGCATCGTTTTTATCTTCAGGTATAAATTTGCCGTAGGCAATATTCAAACCACTAAATATCTCTATAAATTTCTGTTCCATTTCTGCCCCTTTATTAAAAGGGCGGCCGAAGCCGCCCTAGTATTTAGTATGACGATGAAGTTGCTGCTTGAGCTTCTTCTTCGTGAGACACTTTTACAGTATCCTTGCTTACACCTTGTGAAAACAATTTAGCTGCATCGTATGTCCCCTTATCTGTAACAGGACCAACTTTTTGTATGTCCCAACCAAACCACGTTCCTTTTGCATTGGACTGTGGTACAGTTTTTAGTTTATAGACGTGACTATAAGAAGGAGGCGTAAACGGCCCATTCTTACCTTGCATCTTTAAACCAAGCATCATGGAGTTCCACTTACGTGAAACTTTTCTTTGCGTAGCTTTCATAGTTATAAGCGCTTGCTCATAACCATTTTCACTAACTACCAACACATAATGATTAGCTGTTTCGTCAATCACATTACCATTAGGTAATCTGTTTTGAAAGTTAGCGTCTCTTGGTGCCTGACTAATATCATAATCAGAACCATGGATTGCTACTGGTGCACCGCTGCCTTTACCGCGTTCGCCCCACTCTATAAACTCACGTTTATAGTGGCAAGGTATTACATTAATACCTTGTTCTCCATCAGCTAATGTACCTGAGACAGTATTATAAATCATGCCAGGTTCTGCACCTTCAACATAATTATTACTTGTCTTGTTACACTGTGGAGAGAGTTGACTCAACACTTTCAAAAATGGAAGTGCCAGATCATCGGTGGAACTAACGTTCTCAAGACCGCTCTGTGTTTTAGCATCTGCCATAAACATATTTGCATCGACAGTCATTACAGCGTTGTCCGTTGTTTTTTGTACTTTATTCATTGTTATTTTTTCCTTGTTACTTTTGCTTGCCTACCAACAAACGTTTTAAAAATATCTTCAGGTGGTAGATCCGCACCTTTTTCGTGCAGTTCCCGAAGAGTTGCTTTAAGGGTCATGGGTTCAACTTTTAAATCTTGTTGAACCTCATACCCATTGGCGGTGGCTAACTTGGAAAACTCCAATGCCTTTCCGTCTTCGTTACGACCAAACCTAGCCGATATTTCATTTTTAATAATATCGCCTAAGTTATTGTCACGAAGCCATTGATATGCCGTTGCCCGTTGATCAGGATCCTTTGGCACACTAATTCCGTAAAAATTTCTAATTTCAATGGAGCTACCATCATTTAATTTAAGTTGTGTCAAGTTCTTTTCTTGCATTATAGCAGGTATTTTTTCGTTCCTAATACTTAACATTTCTTCTTTTATATGCTTCAATTGATCTTCGAGGGTGGATGCTTCGTTCTCAAGATCGACCAATCTTTGACAACAATCCGCGATGCTAAGGAGTCCAGAGTCATTCACTCTCTCCAATTGATCATCTTCAAAGTTTATTGCGTTTGCTTCATTCATTTTCTTTCTCCTTGTTATATAAGTCTATTGATAAAGGATAATACTTCCCTGCGATTCGATCCCATTTAAGTAACTTAAATTTGCCATTATTAATCCCTGATGCCACAACAGCAGCAACAGCAATGATAGCTGGATCACCAACAAGAAGTAAAAAATCTTCATCATTAAACCTTTCTAGTTTCTTTCTTATTTTATGTATTAACGATCCTGCACTGTACACGAGTTGAGCACGTTCTGTAAATAAAAATTTTACATCGCCAAAAGATAATGCTTTCATAACATTATATCGCGGGTTGCCTTCAGCAGTTCCCGGTGGCTCTTGTATACAGTATACGGTCATAAATACTTTCTTGACATTTAATATAGTATGATTATATTATATTTCAAGAAAGAATTAAATATAAATTATAAAGAAAGAATTGGGCGGAGGGATGGCACAATATATGGACTACCGGTTTAAAACTGAACCTTATCAACATCAATTAGATGCACTAAAGGTTAGCTACAAGAAAAAAGTATTTGCACTATTCTGTGAGATGGGTACTGGCAAATCAAAGATATTACTCGACAATATTGCTATGTTATTTGACGATGGCAAAATTGATGGAGCATTAATTGTTGCACCAAAAGGTGTGTATAAGAACTGGATAGATCAAGAAATACCTACACATTTACCTGATCACATACAATGTCGTACGTTTCAATGGGTAGCGCCATCTTCTAGAAGTAAAGACGACCAAGAGATGTTAGATCAACTGTATCATGATACCAGAGATCCATCACTGACATTATTTGTAATGAATATTGAAGCATTCTCATCCAAACCAGGTCTTGCAGAAGCAGAGAAGTTTTTGTCGGCATACAAAGCTATGATGGCAATAGACGAAAGCACAACTATTAAAACGCCTACAGCTAAACGTACTAAAAACATTATATCCGTTAGCCGTTATGCGTATTACAAGCGCGTTATGACAGGTAGCCCTGTTACTAAAAGCCCATTAGATTTGTACTCACAATGTGAGTTTTTAAATCCTGATTTGTTAGGTCATAGTTCGTACTATGCATTCCGTGCAAGGTATGCCAACATGCAGACAATTAACGTTGGTGGTCGTTCGGTGAACATTGTCCGACCTAATAATAGTTATCGTAATCTTGGTGAGTTATCTGATATAGTGACTGAGTTTTCTTATCGTATATTAAAAGAAGATTGTTTAGATTTACCTGATAAGGTTTATGAGAAAAGAACTATTGAGTTAACTAAAGAGCAACAGTCAGCATATAACAGTATGAGACAAATTGCTCTTGCAGAACTTAATGGTAAAGTTTGTTCGACGATGAATGTTTTAACACAACTTTTACGTCTACATCAAATTACTTGTGGTCATTTAAAAACAGATGATGGAACAATTACGCATCTAAAAAACAATCGACTTGACGAATTAATGTCATTGTTAGAAGAAACTGAAGGCAAAGTAATTATTTGGGCAAATTACGTTGAAGACATAAAAAATATAGTTGCTACTCTGAAAAAAACGCACGGAGAGGCCTCTACAGTCGAATATCACGGTGCAGTGGACCAAAGGATCCGCCAGAAGCAAATTGCTCTATTTCAAGAGAAAAACGGCCCTGCGCGCTATTTTGTTGGAAACCCGCAAACCGGAGGGTATGGAATTACGTTAACTGCTGCTAGTACGGTAGTATACTACTCTAACAACTATGATTTAGAAAAAAGACTACAATCAGAAGATCGAGCACATAGAATTGGTCAGACAAATAAAGTTACTTACATTGATTTGATATGTGAAAATACAGTTGATGAGAAAATAGTAAAAGCTTTACGTAATAAAGTTAATGTTGCTAATGAAATATTAGGTGAAGATCTAAAAGGTTGGATTTAGACAATCTCTACAATTAAATAAATTATTCCAAGAAGAATAGAGATAGCAGCAAACGATGCTGCAGCACCCATAAACCATGTCATCATTTGACGTAGCTCAAATGTGTGTTTATTAATTCGTTCTTGCTGTTCTTGAACATTATCCAACTTTTCTTCAAACATTTCATACCTTAGCTGACACTCCTTTAAGTGCGCTTCTAACGCATACTTAGTATCTTCGTCGGTCACGCACTAATTCCTTTTTGCCTTAATTTTATAAGTTGTTCTTCAGGAGACAATAAGGCCTTCTCTGTTGGTGTTAGACCTTGATCTGTCCCCCTGGCCGCAGACGTTGCCACCTGAGGTGTTGCTGCAATTGTCTGCGGTGGGGTTATCATGTTTATTGGTTCAACTTTACTTTGATTGTAGAAATCTTGTAGATTTATTCCCTTATCTTCAACTGGAGGAGTTACATCAACAACAGGCAATCCTAGTGCTCGATTTATGTAATTATCAAATTCTTGAGAATCTAATAATAAAGGGATGTTTCTCAACATCATTTCAATTCTTTTAAGTTCAGTAGCGGGGTAGTATCCACGTAATGTAGCACCTTCAATATCTTTTATAGCATCCTTCATAGCATTACCCCTTGCATCAACAGGAGAAATCGGAAGGAATCTGCTACGCATTAAAGCGTTTAGTTCTTTTTTAGTCATTTGACGTTCTTTTAACATTTTTTTAAGTTTTAAATTTGCAATGGCTTTTGATTTTTTTTGTTCTTCTTCTGTTTGTCCACTAGTTCCTAGTAAAGTGGCGTCATCTAAAAGAACTCTAAATTCATTGTACATTCTATACTTAGCTTTTTGGCCTTTTATAAATTCTTGTATTTTTTCATCATATCCCAGATTTTGATATTGAGGTCCACGAGTTAATTTTTCAATTTCACCTATTCTTTCATTAAAATCGGTAATGGCAAAATCTATCGTGTCATATACATTAACTTCATTAAGACGTACGCCAGCAAATAAAGCTAATAACTCTTCTTTTAAATCTACAGGTTTTCCGTATTTTGTATACCCTCTATGATTGGTCGCATTATCTTGTCTAATTGCACCTTGTTCTATTTTAGATAGGTTAACAAAAGTAGTAGGCACAAGCGCTTTTAAAATATGCATAAATGATTTAAAAGCTACTCCTCCTACTCCATCCTTTTCGTAGTTCCAAATATTAGAACCTCTTCTAGTTTCCCCTGCTTTTGCCTCTAGAAGCGCTTGAGAAATAATAGCTTCCGATAAAAAAGGATCTAGCAATTTATCTAAAGCATAAAACATTTGTTCAAGAGCTTTTGTTCCTGATTCTTTGTTTTCAAGATCACTTTGAGTTCCTCTGCCTATTAGAGTTAAGATAGGTTGTTGAATTATTTCATATGGGTTTGAATAACTAAGATTAATATATTTAACTACAGGTCCTTTTTTTGGATCATTCGTGTATGAGTATGGAATTAGATTTGCAAATTTATTCCAAGGTGCTGCTAAACTTCTTTTTACTGCTTCCATTTGTTCTTCTGTTATGCCCACTGCTTTTAAAGCAACTGCAGTTGCTACTGGTGCAGCTGCAAAAACAGAAGTTAAACCCATTAGTCTTTTAGCTCCCATTTGTCGTACATAAGGATTAGAACTAGCTAGTTCTCTAAAAGCGTAATTCGCGATGTTCCCTGTGGTTCTAAGCATTTCAGAACCAAATGATATAAAGTTACCAAAAGGCATCCTTCTCAGTTCTTTAACTAATTGTGGTATGTAATTATAGTTAGGGTATGTGTTATTTAAGGTCTTACCAGCGGCTTCCTGAATAGCTTCGTCAAGGGTTTTTAATGTGCCGTTTAAATTTTTCCGATCGAATGGCTGACCAATTACTTCTCTAAAAAATGTAGATACTTCGTCTAAGTTATTAAAAGCTGCTTTGTATTGTGATTTACTAAACTCATATCCAAAAATTTTATGTATAACATCTCCTGCCTGGTATAATTCAGTAAGCTTTTTCATAACAGGACTTTCTGTTAAAAATTTTAAGAAAGCATCATCATCAACTAATTTATACCCTCCCATAGCATCTGTTTCTGCAATAGCTTTAAACATATCTTTAATATCTCGAATAATAACTGTTGAGTTTAATATGTTTTGTCGTTCTAATTCTATACCATAGTCGTCTAGTGCTTTAGGATCCATTTTTCCACTTCGTCCAAAAAGATCTCTAACAATTTGCCTGTAAGCATCAATATAACTTGCTCCGCCACCTACATGACCATTAGCGAGAGGGAACATAAAAGCAGATGTTACGTTACGTACTTGCGTCATATAACTAAGAACAGTTTTTGAATATTGTGAAGATGCTTTTAATTGTAAAAGTTGTCTATATACAGGAACTTTTAACATACCGTCTGTCCATAGACTATCATCAAGCAATGCTTTTTTCATTTCAGGAGTCATAAAAACTTCTGCTCCTTCTTTACTAATTAAAGGATTTTCCCCTAAATTAAACATTGTTCTCTTTCCTACAAAATCTTCTTCGGTAATTTTATCTAATAGCCTATCGCTTATTCCTCTGTCTTGTAATGCAGTTCTTGTATTAAACAGCCATCTACCCATACCTGTTTCATGTAGCTTTTTATATAAATGAGATTTCCAAACGCTCTGGGACATTCCACCAACAACTTCCATTAATAATGTTCTAGCGTCTTTTTTCCCAAGAAGTTGTTTCATAACATCAGGGAGCATTTCCCCAGGTTTAAGAACTCCGTATTCCTTAGCTAAAACTTCAACCATCTCAAGTGAGGTACCCTTACTAGTTCCAACTTCTTTTAGAATAGCATTAATAGCGCCAGTAGCTCGACTTTTTATTTGAGCATTTGTTAAAACTTCACCTTTAATTATGTTACCAAATTGATCAAACCTCGGTTTAGTTAAATCTCTAATAGTTGCTTCTGCTCTTTTTACAGCTTCATCCATAATATCTTTAGGTGGTTTATATCTTGGATTTCTGAATGCTCGATGACTCTCTACAAAATGTTTTTTAATTTGATCTAAAAAAATATCATATTGATCTTGATTAACCGCTAATTTTTTACCTTCAACTTTTAATTTATTTAAAGCTTTATAAATTTCAACCGCAGGTTTTCTTATTTCTTGTTCTAATTCACTAGCAAGTTTTCCCGGAGCACCTTTACCACCAATTGCCCCTTTCCAGTACTCAACTAAATCTTCAATCATATGTTCATAGCTTTGAGGGCTTTTAGTACTACCTACTTGCATTGATCTTTCAACACCACTACGTATTGCTTTATCAATGTCACGCATTTTTCTTTCAACGTTTCTACTAATTGCTCTAATTTCACCTTCAGTTAGCATTTTTAAATCAAACGCATCTCTAAATAGTCCGCCAGCTGTGGATAATTTTTCAGATACATCTGATATTTTTCTAGCCCAATATTTTAATGTCCCATCACCATGAGTACTAAAAAATTTCCATTGTTCAAAAGGAGGTAGTCCACTTTTTGCAATGCCTGCTCTTACCCCTGATGCTAAAGGCCCAAGCACTCCTGCTACAGGATATGCTGCAAGTTTAAAACCCATCCCTGCCGTTCTTAAAGGAATATTAATAATTGAACTGTCAAAAACTGCGTTAGCAAGAAACCTTCCAACAGGGTCTTTTACTTCATACGGGTTTACTTGAGGAACAAGATCTTTAACTCTTGTAGTAAGAACTTTTCCTAGTCCTTTAATTAATGGTTTAGCTCCCGCTGATATACCAGCACTTAAAGCAAAACCTTCTAAACCAAATATGGTTTTTCTTAGTAAACGATGTCCTGCTTTTTGCCGGTTAGTTAAATTTTCAAGATCAGGATTTCCTACAGAATAAACATCAAAAAATTCACCAAATTGTTTATCTTCAAGATTCATGACCATGGCATCTCCAACTAAAGCCGGTAGCGAGTAGTATCCCATTCTGCCAGCTATTTTAGAACTACGCTCACCCATTCCTATAGCTCTAAAAGGTTCTCCTCTTTTTAAGCCTACAACACTTTTTCGTAGTCTTTTAAATCTACGAAGACCATTAATTAATTTTAAAGATGCTCCATAGCCTAAACCAAATTGACCAAACACATCTAAAACTTTATTAACTCCTCCTCCTGTGTCAATTGTTTGCCAATTATCATCTAACCAGTCTGTAAGTTCTGTTCCAGCAACTACATCAGCTATTTCAGTTATGGTTAATCCAGCTCCTTTAACACCTTTTTCCAAGCCAGCCATAAGAGCTAGTGGTTTTTCTACGTAACCTGGAATGTTTTCAGTTTCAGATAAAGCCTTTTTTCTGTGTCTTACGTCATATAAATCTTCAGCTACAGCTTTATTTTTTAGATCTGTTGGAGGCCAGCTTCCAATAACTTTTGGGTTAACCAAATATGGTGACTTCATATTGTTTAATGATTTAAAACGATTTAAATCGTCTCTTAAACTTTTATCTTTATGCCAGTTATCTCCGTAAGTTAATCTAAAATAATTAGCATCAATACTTGGAGGATCATCTCTATTTAATTGTAATTTTCTTTTGTAATCATCTACAATATTTGGATTGTCTTGAAACACATGATACAGACGAGCAACATCTTCCTGCCGATCACGAGCAACATCAGATACTCTAGGATCAATATCAAGGCCCAACTTAGAAGAAACACGATCGTCTGATTTTTTAGGAAGAAAATTATCTAAATCTATTTTATCTGAAGGACGGTAAAAATCTTCAAGATTAATTTTACCCATCTCATCTTCCTAACGTTATTTTATATCTCTCTTGAAGAAGAGGTATTACTTGGTCTAATAAATCTTCAATAGGAGCTGTTTGACCATTTCCAGTGAAAGTAGTTTTACCTTCTTTTTTTGCTGCCATAAGATCATTATATAATATGACGCTTTGATCACCGTCTATTAAAGCCTGTTTTAATGTGTTTTGTTCTAGCTCACTTAGTTCAGGATTATATATACTGAGAGAAGAGACCTCATCTTGTAAAGCGTCTACGTCGATCTTTTCTTCCATTGCTAATTCAGGTACAATCAATTCCCAAGTAAAGCCAGGATACGTAGCATTCATATTATTTACTATGTGGTTTCTTTTTTCAGTAAGATCATTTGCAGTCATTATATAGTCTCCACCAGTATATGCGTCTTCCATCCATTGTTCACCAAGTTCTGTCATTGCTTTTAAATAAATGTTGTTAGCTAATTCATCTGCCTTAGAAAAACGCATTCTTTCGGCCTGTGCTTCTTTGGTGGCTGCTTGATAACTAGCACCACTACTTACTATGTCTTCGACTAGTTTCATTTGTTGATTTAATAAAGAGTCATCTTGCCCCAGTGCTTTCATTTCTTCAATTCGTAAACCTCTTTCTGCAAGTTTAACATCTACATTAGTTGTATAAAGATCAGCTACTTTATCTGCTTCGGCTATGTCAGAATTTCTAATAGCTTCTTCTGTTTTCATTTTATATTGGTTTGCTTCTTGATCTGTCATCATTTCCATTTTCTTAGCATCCGCTTCTGCCAACATATCTAATTCATTTCTACGTTCTTTATAAGCTCCTGTTGTTTGGGATAGATTTCCAAAAAACTTAGCCCATTGTGATTGACCTTCAGGAATTGGCTCAGAGATTGTCATACCGGCTGCTTGACCTACAGCTCCTAATCTACTTGGTTCGTATTTACTATAATCTGTTAAATACTTACTGTAGTCCATTGCATCTTTAGTATAGTCGATAGATGGTATACCACCGTATAAGTCTTCATATTGCTTTTTACTTAGATCCATCATAGCTTGAGGATCAATATTTGACCCCATACCAACATTAGGATTAGGATTTTTCATTTCTTCTCCATGTGGATGTGGATGTGGAACTGGTCCACCAGCATCAAAGCCAACTCGGCCGCCGACCCTGTATCCTGGTCTGTATTCCAACCCACTAGCGATTCCTGTACTTTTATGTTCGTGCTTTGGCATACTGAACATTGATCTTTTTAAAACCTTGTTCATATTACCCACCAAATAAATTGCCAATACTACCTGCTGCAGCGATACCTGTTAAGATAGGATTAGGACTTTGGTATTGTTGAGGTGTAGGCATTTGCCCAAGTACATTTGCAAATTGTCCAAGTCCATAGAATGGAGTTTGGTATTCTGCAAGATTTTGTGCACCAAGAATTTGTCTTTGAGCTTCCCCAATATCAAAAAGTTGTCCAACGTCACCCATTAATCCTTGTTGTGCGCCTGGTGCCATAACTTGCCCGTAAATTTGTCCTATACCTGCTTGTGTTTGTGCTGCTCGTTGTGAAGCATCAAGAGCTGATTGATAACCACCTGCATATAATCCAGCTAATGCTTTAGCTGAAACATCACCTTGTGATCGTGCAAGTTCTGCATCCATTACAGCTCCTCTTGTTGCGGCACCTCTCATGCCCCCTGAAGCAATTTGTTGTGCTGCACTTTGTTGTTGCTGTACACCAAACTGACGATTTAAATCTGTCATCGTTGTATCTGCAACTTGTTGCAAATAAGGATTCATGTATGCAGTTGCAGCGCCTGGTCCAGTTGCACCCATTGATGCAGCAAGAGCTTGTGAGCCTGCAGTTAAAAATGGTTGATAAGAACCAATACCTGATCTAAATAATTGTGCAGCATCAGTTTGTTCTTGAGTAAGACCTGGTGCTAGTTGTTGGCCTGATGGTACAGCTGAAGGTGCAACCATACTTTCAAAACCAGGAATGATATGTGAAGCAAATGCCTGTTGTTGTAATTCTTCTAGTGTTGCCATTACGCTACTGCCTCTAATTGATTCATTAAGTTGTACATTCTTTGTGCTCCTACGTCTACACTACCACCGCCTGCTGCTCTTACAGCATCGGCTGTCATTACAAATTCGTTTTTAGATAATCTTGCAGGCACATCATCTGCCCGTTCTTTAGCGCCTACAGGGATAAAACCTCCGCCACGATAGTCCATTTCCATCGTTGGCTCCCCGCCGTTTGCGAGCCCTATTATACCACCATTTTTAGATAGTTGTACAGTAGGATTTACTGTGCTTAAATCAGTTATATCTCTATACTCTCTGTTATAAGCTAAATCACCCTTTTCAAATTTAAGTTCATCTTCTTCATTTGCTTTGTTTTCTAGATATTGAGCTACTGCTGCAAGTGTGCCTCCTAAAGCTTGAACAACAAGTTGATTAGCTGGATCCATCATAAAATCAAAAGCAACCTTAGCTTTATCAAAACCTTCAGCTTCTTTAAATTCTGTCCATGCTTCGCCTAATCGTTCTGTAAATTTTTTATTTAATTCTTTACCATCAACACCTTTTCCTCCTGCTTCTATATTTGTAGTATCTATTTCTGCATCTGATATACCTTGAACTTGTTTGTGCTCTACGTCTCTCGGATCCCAACTATAACCAGTATCCACATTATATGGTTCGCTAGAAGGAGGAGTCATTGATGCTCTGTATCCTTCTAAAGATCCAGAAACATCTGCTCTTGGATCCCCATAAAGCCCTCTTTTTGGAGTCATTGACGCTCTGTATCCTTCTAAAGATCCAGTAGCGCCTGCTCTTGGATCTATTGTAGTAGGCTGATAATATTCAGGATACAACATAGTGCCCATTGGTTGTGCCCCAGAAGCACCAGGTACAGATGGCTGTCCTATAGGTCTTCGAACAACTCTTCCTGGTGGTATACTTGGTCTATTTACATTATACGGAGCACCCATAGGATTACCTGTTGGCGGTGTTCCTAAAGGATTCCTCGCATCTATAGCAGTTGGATTAACAGTTCCAGCAGAAGCTGCTTCAATGTTTGCTGCTTGAGCTTGTCCTGCATTACTTAATGAATAAGGAACATATTCACCACCGGTTATATTAAATCCTACGTCTGTCCAATAACCAGGATCACCTAAAGATTTTATGCCAACATTTTCTGCACCACCAAATTGACCGCCTACTGCTTGTCCAACTTTTCCTGTAACAAAAGTTTTGCCGGCTTTTTTTAATGAACTACCCATACGACCAGTTCTATCAAACTCAGAATTCCATGCCATACCTGCGCCAAGAATTGCTCCCATTGGGCCCATCATTGAAACAATTGGAGCTGCTTGGCCCATTAATTCAGAAACTTCGTTAGGCATTGCTTTTCGCCACGTGTCTTTAATTGCGCTTCCTATTCCAAAGGGCATATTATTCTCCTATTTTCTCCAATCTATCGTATTCTGTGTCATTTTCAATCATTATTGTCCTCTAATTACCGGATTTCTTATCTCTAAATATGAACAAAATATATTCATAGGTTGTTCATCAGGAGTAAAACTAAGACTATCGCCAGATTCAAGAACAAACG
>Ga0208180_1000910_pt1 | contig 21252 bp, 24 predicted proteins | sample MalvireepMed_s16_FD_184241 | JGI IMG/M metagenome (GOLD analysis project Ga0208180, IMG submission 184241) | Marine viral communities from the Global Malaspina Expedition - Malaspina viral metaG DeepMed_s16 (SPAdes) (version 2) | ecosystem: Environmental > Aquatic > Marine > Oceanic | place...
ATAATCAAAAAAAATCTTTAGTATTAAATAATGTACGTTATTCTTCTCAAATATTTACAATATGGACAGATGAAGAAAGAGCAGCTTTAGGAATATATCCTGTTATAGAACCTTCTCATGCAGCTTCTAAATTTCATTATGAAAGTAATGTTGTTTATACATTTAATGAAGAACAACAAAAAGTTATAGGAACTATAGAAACTATTTATGACTATGAATTGGAAGATAAACCTTCTAAAGACGAAGCTGGAAATATTCAATTAGATGATCATAATGTACCAATAACTATTTTAGGATTAAAATCTCAAGAAATTAATAAAGTTAAACGAGAAACTAATGATTTAATAAAAGGATTTGATTGGTTAACTCAACGAAAAGTAACTGCAGATACAGATATACCTGAAATTGTTGTAACATATATAGCAAATGTAAGAGAAAAATGTGAAGAAATTTGTACAGCTATTATGAATGTATCTACTATGGATGACTTTAAAGCAATATTTGAAGATGAACGTAATGAAGATGGAACTATAAAGACAGGTAGAAAACGTCAGGATTTTCCAGATGACTACTATGTGAAAGGTTATAGAAGATGAGATTTATTTTAATAGGATTATTAATAGGTACAATAGCTTTTATTACAACAAGTTTAAAAGCTCAAGATTTTAGAATAGAAAAAAGAACTTATATGAAAAGTTTAATGTGTGCAGACCATGATAATTTAGTAGGTAATTTAGAACAAGAACATGGTGAATCAAGAAAATGGTGGGCAATAAATTCTAATAATGAAGTAGTTGAACTCTTTGTTAATAATGAAAATGGAGCATGGACAATAATTATCACAAATCATAAAGAATTTTCTTGTGCATTAATTGGAGGAGATAATAGTGGAGCTAATTATGATATTGATAGTACAGTAGAAATGAAACAATAGGAGTAAACAATGGCATCAAGTTATACAAGTAGAATAAGACTAACAAAACAAGGAGATGGAGATAATCCTAATTCTTGGGGTACTGTATTAAATGATGGTGTTATAAGTTTAGTTGATGATGCCATAGCAGCTTATACAACAGTTTCAATAGGATCAGCAGCAACTGTAACATTATCAGCAGTAGATGGAGGTTCTGATACAGCTCGTTCAGCTTTTCTAGAAGTTAAAGGATCTGTAGGTGGTACATATACAACTATTACTTTTTTAGCACCTTCTAATTCAAAATCATATGTTGTTAATAATAGAGTATCTGCAAATACAACTGCAAGTGATATTGTTAAAATTAAAACTGCTGGAGGAAGTGGTTATGATATTCCTTTTGGAGCAGTTGGTTTAATTATTAATGATGGTACGTCTATCTGGGCAACTAATACTAAAGGATTAGGATTTGGTACAGCAGCTTCAGCAGATATAGGAGTATGTGCTACTAATATTGCAGATGTATCTTTAGCAGATTTAAGATATGTAAGAACTTCTGTAACAGTTGCTACTACAGTTAGAGGTGATTTTGTAGTAGAAGCAGGTTCTTTAAAAGTAGGAACTTCAGCAAGAGCTTATAATCCTATTACAACATTAACAGATGCAGCAAGTATTACAAATGACTTTGCTCTTGGTAATAATTTCTTAGTAACTTTAGGTGGTAATAGAACACTAGCAGCACCAACAAATGCTGTTGCAGGACAAAGTGGAACTATACATCTTATTCAAGATGGAACTGGATCAAGAACATTAGGTTATAATACAGCATGGCAATTTGTATCAGCTACAACTCCTACATTAAGTACTGGTGCAAGTGATGTAGATATATTATGTTATATAGCTAGAAGTTCAACAACGATTGATGCAGCTTTATTAAAAAACTTTGATAGGTGATAAATGGCTTCATCTGATGCAAAACTTATTAAACTTGATTTTACTACAGGTTTTCATAGAGAATCTACACAGTATGCTGAAGAAGGTAAATGGTATGATGGAGATAGAGTTAGATTTCGTGCTGGTAAACCTGAAGTATTAAGAGGCTATACAACAAAAGTAAGTGCAACTTTTGATGGAAATGGTAGAGATTTAGTTGTATGGTCTGATAATAATCAATTTAAAAGAGCAACGTGGGGAACTGAAAAAAAATTATATGAACATAATGGAGATGAAATATTTGATATTACTCCAGTTTCAGTATCGGTAACTCTCACTAATGTATTTGGTACATCTGCAGGAACAACACGAGTTTGTGTATCAGATAATGCTCATGGTAGAAAAGATGGTGATTATGTTTTCTTTACAAGTGCTGCAGTTATTGGAAGTGATGTATCATTAGAAGGTGTTTATTCTATATCAGTTGTTGATACTAATGTATATGCAATTGAAAATAGTACTGCAGCAGGAGCTACATCTACACAGACAGGAACAGCAACTTTTCATTATTTAATAGCTACAGGTTCTGAAAATGCTATAACAGGATTAGGATATGGAGCTGCATCTTTTCAAGCTACTGTATGTGCTTCACAAAATAGAGCATGGAATCAACCAACATCTACAGGTGCTAGTGATTTTATAAGTCAAATTACACAATGGAGTTTAGATAATTGGGGTGAAGATATTGTAGCAAATCGAAGAGGTGGAACAATTTATTATTTTGATACTGATGCCTCTACAAGTCCTATAAGAGCTGTAAAAGTATCAGGTGCTACTAATTCAACTCCTACTACTGTAGATAGTGTTATTGTTTCTCCTAATGATAGACATTTAATTGCTTTAGGAAGTAATGCATTTAACACAACTGCTTCACCAACAGGAACATTTGATCCTATGACAGTAAGATGGTCTAATCAAGAAGATTATACAAATTGGGTTCCAAGTGTAAGTTCTACATCAGGTGAAACAGTTTTAACAGATGGAACAAAAGTAGTTGGAGGAGTACGATCAAAAAATGCTATAACTATTTGGACAGATAATTCTTTATGGCAAATGCAATTTGTAGGACCACCTTTTACATTTAGTTTTAGACAGTTAGGAACTAATTGTGGACTACTAGCACCTCATGCAGGAGTAGATTATAATGGTACACCAATATGGATGGGATATGAAAATTTTTATGCTTTTGATGGACAAGTAAGAAATCTACCTTCTACTATCAGAAGATATATATTTGATGATTTAAATATAGATCAAAAAGATAAAGTATATGCAGGAATTAATTCAGAGTTTAAAGAAATTATTTGGTTATATCCATCAAATGATTCAAGTGAATGTGATAGTTATGTTCTATATTCTCCTGAAGAAAACTATTGGGCATATGGTACAGCTTTCTGGACAACCTTTGCAGATAGAACAATATTCGGAAATACAATAACAACAGGTACAACAGTAGGTGGAAGTAATATATATAATAATGAACCAACAGATATCTTTACAGGTAATGGAGCAGGTTTAAGTTCCTATATAGAATCAGGAGATTTTGATATAGCAGATGGAAATGAATTAATGTTTATGGATAAAATTATTCCTGACTTTGATATTAATACAGGTAATATTAAATTTAGTGTTAAAACAAAACAATATCCTGAAAGTACAGATATAACAGAAAAAGGTCCATTTACAATTTCAAACACAACTCAAAAAGTTGATATGAGAGCAAGAGGAAGGCAAGGAAGAATTAGAGTATCATGTAATAGTACAGGAACGAAATGGAGATGGGGATCACTTAGACTTGCTGTACAACCTGATGGAGGTAGATAATGCGATACCCTGATTTACCTTTATTATTTAATTTAAAAGATAATGAATTAAAAGAACTTTATAATACTGTTGAAAGATGGGGAGCTGCATTAACAAATGAATTAGATACTAGAGATACCCAAGTTGATAAAAGACCAAGTACAAATATTTATACAGTTGTAACTGTAACAGAAATTGGATTACCTAGAAAAGGTGATATTGCTTACTCTGCAAGTAGTGGTAAATTTAAAGGTTACGTAAGTTTAGGAAGTGAAACATCATGGCAAAATCTCAATTAACAGAACATTTTAATTTAATAAATAAGAGTACTTTTATTGGTAATATTAATAAAGGTAAGACAGGATTAATGCCAGGAATGTATCATTCTAAACAAAAGTTAGAACCTTTAAAAGATGTAAGTAATACATTTCATGCTGATCAAACAAAAGCACAATCAAACTATATGAATCCCAGGAGTATAAAGTAATGGCAATAGCGACAGGAGTAGAATCATTAATGGATTTTCAGAATAATATGAACTCTCAATCAGGATTGGAAAAATTAAAAGCTTTACAAACTTTAGGACTAATGAGTTTAGCTGAAGATCAATATATGAATCCTAATGAAGTTCCTTTTGAACCTAATACAGGACTTTCAGGATTACCACAAGTTGAAATGGGATTTGGTGGTTTTATTAGTAGAGTATTTAAAGCTGTATCTAAACCTTTTAAAGCTGTTGCAAAAGGTATAAAAAGTTTTGCTAAATCTAAAATAGGTAGAATTGCTTTACCTATAGCAATGTCTTTTGGTCTTCCTTGGATGGCAGGTTATACATTTGCAAATCCTTATATATATTCAGGACTTGCTGGTTTAGGATCTGGTCTAGCTAGTTTAGCAGGAGGAGCAAAACCTGGAGATGCATTAAAACAAGCAGGATTATCAGCTTTAATGACATTTGGAGGTGGTAAATTATTTCAAAAGTTTGCACCTCCTGCAGCAGCAAGTACTTCAACTGGAATGGTAGATGCAGCAGGAAAAGCTGTTTATGGTACACCTGTAGTAACTGGTGCACCTACAGCATATGGAACAGGTGGAGCTCAAACCTTTGGAAGCTTTGGTACAGGTCCAGGAGCAATAGCAGCACGAGAAGCTGCAAGTCAAGCAGCTACTGGAATACCAGGATTAGTTGATACAGGTGTTAAATATGGTTTAGGTGCTGCACAAAATGTAATACCTACAGCAAATATAGCTACAGGAGAACTTGCAAGGCAAGCTGCTGCTACACCACAGTTTTCAGCAACATCTTTTCTAGGTGGAGGAACTGCTGGAGCACCAAGTTTCCAAGTACAACCAGGAGCAGAGAATATTTTTAAAGGTGATACAACAATGCAAGCTTTTAAAAACTTACCAAAACAATTAGTACAATATGGTAAAGAAGCTTTAACTAAACCTGAAACTTATGGAGCATTGGCAAGAGATCTTGTACCACATCCATTAGATGTAAAAGAAGCAAAAGACCGAGCTACAGAAAGACAGCGTTCATTACTTTCAGATCAAGGATTTACAGAAGTATTTGATCAAGGAACCTGGTGGTGGAGACATCCAACAACAAAACAAAGATTAAGTTTATCAGACGCATTAGCTTATGGTACACAACAAACAGCTCCATTTACAGGTAGTCAAAGATTGGCTCAAGCTGAAACAGAAGGATTTGGTTCATTAGTTCCACAATTAATGTTAGGTAAAAGTGGTGGATTAATAGGAATGGCATATGGTGGAAGAATGCCTGAGTTCTCTGGAATGGTTCAAGCTAGTGGTGGTGGAATGGAAGATAATGTACGTATGCCAATTATAGACAAACAAAGAGGAGAACAGGTAGCAACACTAGCAGTTAGTCCAAAAGAATATGTAGTAGATTCACATACAATGGCAGCACTTGGAAATGGAAATCCTGATGAAGGTGCTAAAGTAATGGATCAAACAATTAAACAGATTAGACAAAAAGCATATGGTTCACAAGAACAGCCAAATGAGATTAGTGGGCTTAATGCTTTACAACCAATGATAAGGAGTATATAACATGGGAATTCTATCATCTCTATTAGGATATGGAGAAGGACCTCCAACTCCTACTGGTGGTACAATTGTTCAAGAAGCACAATTAGCAAAGGAAATTGCACCATTTATGCAGGACCTTTTAAAGAAAGGTCAAGCATTATATAAAGCACGAACAGAAGAAGGTTATAGACCTTTTGAAGGACAAACACTTGCTGAATTAACACCTGAACAACAACAGGCTATGACAGGATTAACAGGTCTTGTAGGAACTACAGCACCAGCTTTTGAAGAAGCTACAGGATTAGCAAGAGGTGTTGCTGATAAAATGACTCCTACAGCTTTAGAAGAATATATGTCACCATATCAACAGGCTGTTACTGACATAGAAAAAGCTGAAGCTCAAAGAACTTTTGAAAGAGATGTACTCCCTAAAGTTAGACAAGCTCAAATAGGTGCAGGAGCTTTTGGTGGAACTAGGGGAACTATGTTAGAAGCTCAATCTTTAGCAGAACAACAAAAACTTTTAGGTGATATACAAACCAGAGGATCACAAGCAGCTTATACAGATGCTGTAAGACAATTTGAAGCACAAAAACAAAGAGAAGGTGCAACAGCTTCAGCATTAGCAACATTGGCTCCTCAAGCATTAAAAACTGCAGGAACAGAATATGAATTATTAAGGGGTGTTGGACAAGAAAAACAACAAAGATCTCAACAAGCTCTTGATGAAGCTTATAAACAATACTTAGAAGAAAGAGTATTTCCTGAAAAAACATTAGGACAATATCAATCTGTGATTGCTGGATTCCCTTCTGCTCAAACAACAAGAACTGTTCAAACAACAACTCCTCCACAACAAAGTGGATTAGGATCTATATTAGGTACTTTAGGAAATATTGGAAGTCTTTATGGAACTTTTGGAGGATTTAGTAAAGGGGGTATTGGTAGTGGGTTTTATCCTTTAGGTAGTCAAAGAGCTGCAGGAGGACCTGTATTATATAGATATAGTGGTGGAGGATCTGGAGGATCTGGAGGAGCTTCAAGTTATGTTAATCCTATAAGATATGATAGACCCAATACAACATCACCAAGAGAACTTCCTACAGGATCAGGATTACAATCGGTAGTTCCTTCAACTTCAGTTCCTGAACAACGATTATCTACATCAGAATTAGAAGCAGCTAATCAAACAGCATTAGCATCAGGTCAACCTGAATTTACATATAATGGAATTCGCTATGCAGCAAATCCAGCAGGTCCTATTCCTATTGAAGAAGCTATAGGAAGTATTGAAGAACAAGGTATACCAACACCTATAACAATGTCACCTCAACCTATGCCAATATCAACAGCAGCACCTATAATGGCTCCACTTTTGACACATGAAGTTACAGGAAGTCGTACCCAAATTCCTCCTTTAGATACAACTCCACAATATTTTATAGGAAAAGATTCTCCTTCAGGACGAATGCCAATAGGAATGCCAGTAACACCTGGTGGTCCTGCATTAGCAGGTGGAGGCTTAGTAAGCTTACCAGTTGTACAAAGACAAAATCCTAATCAAGTTATGACTAATCAAGATGAATTTTTAAGAAGATATGGTGTATCACTTCCTGAAGGTGTGACTCAATTAAGTGAGTTAAATCCACAACAATTAAGAGATTTAGGATTAGATGTTGGTTTAGAACAACTAATGAAACCTAGTGTATCTGAAGCAGCTTATCAAGATTTATTAACTTCTAAAGAAGCTACATTAGAAGAAGAAAGGGAGATGACAAGACAACAAGCTCTTATTAGAGCTCTTCGTGGTTTTTCTAAAGGAGTAGGTTCAGGAGCTGGTACTGGATTTTGGGGTGAGATGCAATCAGGAATTGGCGAAGCTGCTGAAGAAACCATGAAATATGGAGAAGAAGCAGGTCAAAAACTTTTAGATCTTAAAAAAGATATAAATGAATTTAAACTTAAATCTCAATTAGCTGTAGAAGCTGGTGATAATGAAAAGGCTACTAAATTTGCTGCTATGGCAAGAAGTACCTATGATGATTATCTTGAAGAACAAAAAATTGAAGCAGCTAAAGCTAAAACTCTATCAGGTTTAGATCAATATGGTATTACTTGGAAACCTGATTATGGTGTTACTGCAGCAATGGTAAAAGAACTTATACCTTCTGGCATGGGTAAAGCTATAACTATGGATAGGGTATCTGATTGGTTAATAACTCCAGAAGGTTCAAAGGTAACATATAGTATGACTGATATACTTAATCTCGCTTATGATAAGGCTAAAAAGGAAGTTGATGACCTAGTTAAAGCTGAAAATATAACTGGAACACCGTTATGGAATGAAAATATGGCTAATGCAGAATTTGCACGTTTATTTAGAAGAAAAATTGAAGAGATAGTAGGTAAAAACCCTACTGCTGTTCTACGAAAAGCAGCAGGTGGTCAAATTATAAAAAAGCAAACAGGTTCTATGATTGATACGCCTATTCAAGAAAAAACAACTGGTGAAGTCTTAAGAGAACTAAAAGGATTGAGAAAATAAATGGCTGAGATTAGTGTTTATTCAGGAGATTTCCGTAAAGCTATTAATGAGTTAGATGCATTAACTGCAAATCAAGCTTTAACATCTGCAGCTCATGATGAAGTAATGAACAAATATGGATTTGATCCTGATGAGTTTCTGGAATCTTATGAAGAGTACGAACAGTTATCTGATGAAGAAAAACAAGAAGGAGCTAGTCTTTGGGGTGATCTCCCTTATGTTGGTGGTGTTCTTGAAAAATTAGATCCACTAGCAAGAATTGGTGGTAGAGCTCTTGGAGAAGCTGGAAGAGGTGTTGTTGAATTTGGAGAAGATATATTTCCTGAAACAACACAGAAAGCTAAAGATATTGTTGGGGCTATTGCCGATAAAACTGGACAATATATTCCTGAATCTATACAAGAATATGCTGATCAAATCTTTGATCCTTATCATGGTGATGGTATCTATGGTATAGGAGAAGAAACTGTTGGACATATTGGATCATACTTTGTTCCTATGTTAGGAATAGCAAAAGGTTATAAAGTAGGTAAAGGAGCTTTATCATTAAATAAACATTTAAGAGCTGGTATTAATAATCTTGGAAAAATTACAGGTAAACCTGGAGCTGTTAGTAGATATGCCTTAACAGGTGCTACTGGTGTAACAATGGTGGAAGATCCCCAAGAGAATATTATTAATGTATTAACAGAACAATTTCCAGAATCTCTTGAATTTTTAGATCGAGTAGCTGTTGATCCTAATGATTCTAGAGCTCAACAAAGATTGAATGCCTTTTTAAATAACTTAGGATTAGAGGTTGGAGTTTTTGGTGGATTTGGATTACTTGGACAAGCTTGGAAAAGAAGTAAAGGATTACGAGGATCTGTAATTGATATAAATGTATTAGGAACAAAACCTTTAAGAACTTTAGTTGATAAACCTTTTCAATATTCTAAAGCTTGGTTTACATCTAAAAGAGGTTTAAGAGATGATCATATGGATGACTTTGTTAAACGTGATGTACAAGCTATTAATGCTTCACAAAGAGCTGATGTTGTTGCAAGAGAATTAAAATCACTTATAAAAAAATATAGATTAAATCCTGATGATGTTACAAAAGCTTTAGCTGGTACTGACATGGCTGTTCAAAGAGGAGTTAAAAATGCTCAGGCAAATCAATTAATAAGAAAACAAATACTTACAAATCCAAGTGGAACAATTCGTAGAGATTTAAGAGATTTATTAAATGAAATGAATAAAAATGTTGGTGATTTAAGTAGTTATTTAGCAAAAAATGATAGAGTAGCTAAAGATTTAACAGTAGCAATAAATAAAAATGGAGATTCATATTTAACAACAAGTTATAGAATGTTTGATGATCCTAAATTTAAACAATCTGTAAGAAGAGCTATTGAAAACAATATGGATCCAATTAAAGGAGCTCAAAGATATAAAAAAGATATAATAGATCCAACAACAAAAAAAATTATTCATAAACGTGGAGAGTATAATGTAGAGTTTATGAAGGCAAAATCAGAACTTGCTTTAAGAGATGCTACAAGTTTTTTATTAAATGATTTAAAATTAAGTAAAGATGATGCTATTGCTTTTTTAAGAAGTTTAACAGGAGATGCTACTTTTGCTGTAGATAATGTAGCAGGAAAAATTAAAGGAGCAGGAGCTGGTAAATTAACTATAGATCAATTTGGAGAATCATTAATAGCAATGGCAGGAAAAGCTTCAGCAGGAGCAAGGTCTTCTAAAGCTTTATTAAAAAAGAAAAAAATACCAGATCCATTAAAGGCTTTAATGGGAGAGGTAAAAGATCCTGCTGAAAATTATCTAAGAACATTTGAAAAATTATCAGTATATAAATCAGAAATAGAATTTTTAGAAAAAGTTGCTAAGGATTTAGTAAAAGCTGGTCATGCAAAAAAAATAACAGGACCTTATGCAATAAAAGGATCAAAGGGTGCTGGTAATTTAGATCTTCAAGATTTAACTGATGTAGGAAGTTCACGTTTATCACAGATTTTTGGTAGAACACCTACTAAAAAAGATGCAGTTAAAAATCCTTTACATAATTTATATGCTGATCCTTTATATAAAAAAGCTTTACAAGAAGGATTAGATGGTATGATAGCACAGAGTGAGGGTACTTTAAATACTATGTATAGTGGATATACACACTTAAAAATAGGTACACAATGGGCAAAAACTGTAGGTAATCCCCTTACTCATGGAAGAAATATTTTTGGTAATTTAATATTTATGGGTGCTAATGGGTTTGCTCCAATAGGAATTGGCTCAGGTAAAGATGCTCTTGTACATAGCATTGCAAAACTTGGTGGATTAAATAATAGAAAACTTGCCGAAACAATGAGTCGTTACAGAGAATTAGGTATAACAGGTAGTGATGTTGGTGTAGGTACAATGAAAAGAAATCTGCAAAAGTTAGGTCAAGATCCAAATACTTATTATAAAAATAGTTTTAATTGGAAGGAAATTTATAAAAAACCTTTTAGAAAACTAACACAAGTTTATCAGTTAGAAGATGATATATTTAAAATTATGCACTTTGAAAAAACAAAAGATTATTTAAAAAAAGCTTTTCCTAATAAAAATATTTCAGAAATAGAAATATTAGCTGCAAGAAGAACACGAGATTTATTACCGAATTATACTATTACACCAAGAATTTTAAAAAAAGTAAGTCGAGCTCCAGTTGGAGATTTTGCTACCTTTGCTGCAGAATCTTTAAGAGTATCTAAAAATCTTATGAAGTATACTATACAAGATGCATTAAGTGGTAATGCTGCATTAACAGGAATGGCTGCTAGACGAATGGCTGGTATGACTATAGCTGGTTTAGGTGGTGATTATCTCCATAATAAATCTCAAATACTTATGGGAATTACAGATGAACAATCAGAAGCTTTACAAAATACTGGAGAAAGATGGGAATTTTTATCTAACCAAATTTATTTAAGTCCTATTAAAAAAGTACATGGTCATATAGTTGTTGATAGTATGCCTATAGGAACTTTAAGTCCTTTTGCTTTTCCTCAAGCAATAGCTAGAACATTACATGCATTAGCTAATAATGAAGATATATCAAAAGGTGATATTAAAGGTTTTTTATCATCTCCTGAATCAAAAAAACTTTTATTTGCCTTATATGATAAAACTATGTCACCTTTTATAGGATCTTCTATGGCAACAGATGCTATCTTTGATGCGATAACTGCATTAAGAGAAGGAAAAACTATTGAAGAAATGGGAGGGGTTGGTCAAGTAGCTATGGAAACTATAGGATATCCTCTACTTCCTGGAGGAATAGATTTTTGGACTAAAAGAGGTAGATGGCAAGAAGAACAAAGAACAAAAGATGTGGCTGATAGAAATAAAGGTGCTCCTGCTTATTCATTATGGTCAGAAGCTCATAAAGGTTTTAATATGAATATTCCAAGTGAAACTGATTGGTGGTCTTTTATGGGATTTAAAACAAGAAGGCAGGATATAAGTGCTTCTGTTCCTTTTAATATTGGTTATGACTTAAATAGTATTAGAAGTAGAGGCTCTAAAGAATTTAAAGATATTCTTAAAGAAAAAATAACTCCTTTAAAAAGAGATTTTGATCCAAGTATTGTAGAAGAAGATATATGGAATGCATATATAAATGGTGAAGAACAAACTTTAAAACGAGAACAACAATTAAAATTTATGGTAGATCAATATTTAACATTAGGTTTGGATATAAAAGATATTATAGAGGCTATGACTATTGGAAGATCATCATATCCTAAAGGAGCTTTTACTAATACTTTAATAGATGTATTAAAAAATAGACATAAAGCTTATAAATTAAAGCCTACTGATATAGATAATTATAGAAAATTTTTAGAAAGACGAGGAGTAGATTTAGATATGGAAAAATATATAGAGTTATTTAATAAATTTGATAATACAAAAATAGATAAGGATAAATAAAATGGAAGATATGACAATGCTATGGAATGGAATTTTAACCCTAGCAATAGGAGGATTCCTTTGGTGGATAAGAGGTACGCAACAATCTATTTCCATGCTACGAAGAGATTTAAAAGAACATGCATTGTCAGATGCAAAAACAAGAGAACATATAGCAATAACCTATGCTACTAAATCAGAAGTTCATGGAGAAGTAGGAAAAATACTTTCTCGCTTTGATAGATTAGAAGCTAAACTTGATAGATGGATGGAGAAACACTAATGGGTAATGTAATAAGAAAATATAGAGCTAGAGGTGGAGAAGCTGGAAAAGGCACTATCTTTAAAACAAAGGGAAAACCTTATGCAGAAATGACAAGAGAAGAAAAATATAAATGGATGCGTCTTGGTATAGAACCTAAAGATTCTCGTAAAGATACAAAAAAAACAACTAAGATTATAAAGAAAACAACTAATGGTAAAAAACTTGTTGATGAAAGATTTAAACATCATACAGAAACAAGACTACCACCAGTTAAGGATACAAGATTTGTTGGTCGAAGTGATAAAGTTTCACCAAAGAAAGATGTTGCATCAACTGATAAAAAAATTGGTGTTGATACCAAGAAAAAAGATTATATTAATCCTAAAATAAAAGATCAAAGAAAATATACTCCATATAAAACTACTAAGAAATTTGTTCCTGTCCATGCAAAAGAAGAAAAGAAAGTAGAAGAAAAGAAAGTAGACAAAAAGAAACTACCTGCTGTATTTCAAGAACTAAAAGAACGAGAAAAGAAACTAGTAAAAACTAGTAATAGTGAAACAACTAAAGAAGCATTAAAAGAAAAAGTAGATACATCTGTGAAAAATAAAGTAGAAACAGATACAAGAATACCAGAAGCTCCTACAGATAATGTATCTGCAAATGAAAAAGATTATAGTAAAGAAGTATTAGCTACCCTAGGTACAGTTATAGTAGGTGGATTAGCAGCTAATAGATATAGTAAACGCATACAAAGAATTATTAAGGCTATTCGAAAATCTCCTACTAAATTTAAAAATCTTTTAAATAAAATAAAGAAGACATTCAAAGCTGATAAAAAAACACTTAAGAAATTAGATTTAAGAAGACCAATCCAACGTAAACCCAAAAATCCAAAAAAACCCCCAAAAATAATAAAAAGAAAACCACCAAAACCAATACCAAAACCTCATATGTTGGTAAGTAAAGGAGGTGGGCAGATTGTACGTAGAAGAAGATCAGGACCTGTTGGAGTTGGTAAAGCCTTACGAGGTTATGGTGCAACAAGGATGAAATGATATGGTTATTATTAGTAGGAGTATTATGCATGGCTGATATGTCAGGAGAAGTACCTATGCCTACACCAGAAGAAATAAAATTATATAGATTATATCAAGCTGGTCATACATTTGGACAAGTACCTGTTCAAGATAACAGGTTAGAGGTTTATAAAATATTTAAACAGAAAGGTTTACGACCTGAAGTTATATCAGGTCTTATGGGTAATATAGCTGTAGAAAGTGCAGATACTTTTGATTATTTAAAAAAACAAGATAAATTTAAAACAGGTGATGGTTTAGGTCTTGGAAGAGGTTTATTTCAATTTACTTTTATGCAACCATTTTATGAAGATCATTTAATAAAAAATAACTTAAAAGATTCTGCTAAAAATCAAATTGATTGGACATTAGAACAAATTAATAATCCAAAAACAAGTATACTTGGTGGTACCAAAGCTAAAAAATTAAAAAAGATAATGGATAAAGGAGATGTTGTAGAAGTTACAGATGGTTTTATGAATATTTTTGAAGATCCTGGTACTCCACATAGAGATAAAAGAGTGCAAAGTGCACTAGAAATATATAACAATCTTACAAGACCACGCTTACCTAAAGCACATGGTGGTACTATGGTACGAAATTACCATGAATAATAGTAAAATCTATTTAACAGCGTTTTAAAGCCCATACAGAGCAATTAGAGTTCTATGGTATCATCCCACCCTAGAACCTTCTAAACGCTTTGTATGGGCTTTTATGAGGGATAAATTTGAAGTATGAACAAAGATCAATCCATAGAAGATAAGATTATAGAAACTATAGATAAATATATAACACCTTCCGTATCAATGCATGGTGGAAAAATAGAATTACTTTCTTATGATAAAGAAGATAAACATGTTCATGTAAAATTAAGTGGATCTTGTGCAGGATGTGCATCATCTATCTATACTTTAAAGATGGGTGTAGAACAAACACTACAACATTTCTTTCCTAAAGATATTAAAAGTATATCGCATGAAGAAGCTGAAATAACTAATCCTTACTACACTTAAAATTTACATTTCTTTAGAAGCTCTTCCATTTTTTTCTTACCAAGAACTTTAAAAGAATTAACAAGATCCTGTTCTAATTTTTCAGGACTTATATTTAATTCTTTATCACTCTTTGCACCTCTAACTCTTGATAATAATTCTAAAGCTTTGATAGCTGAATTAGTATGTCCATGTGCTTTGGCATATGTATACTGATTTTCTATCTCTGCCACAACATCTACATCTGTTTCTAATTCTTTTTCCAGATCTTCAATACGTTCTTTAATCTCTTGCATTTGAAGCAAGCGATAACCTTGATGCGTTGCTGAATTCTTAGCATATCCTGCAGTCCTTGCAGCCTCAGATGCATTTCGGTGGAGTATATAGGATTGAGCAAAGCGTTCTTGTTTTTCGTTTAAAGACATTATAGAAGTATAAGTAAAATTACTAACCAAGACATTAGATTTCTTTGCCTTTCTGTTGTTGCCATTTCAAATCATTTTGATTTGGAATTAAATCTTTATCAACATCAGGTATAATTTTCCAGTCATTATCATCTGGTCTTCTCTGAGTAGTATCACAACCTGCATATGTTATCTTAACATCTTCAGGTTTATCTTTCTCAAAGTCTATAATCTCATCATAGTAAGGTCCTACTTGTGTCTGAAATGTATACTTTAACATCTTCTGACATTGCTCTACACCTATGTTCTTTGAGTAAGGAGCACTTTCAAACCTTGTACAATCACCATGAAAGCAAACAATAAGCATGGCTACATAAAATATTTCTGGCATTATTGTTCTTCACTTACTGTTGTAGGTGCATCATATTGAGTTAAATAATAACCTCCACCTACAATTAAACCTAATACTATTATTGTAAATATAAATGTCTTCATTATTTACAACTCCTTTCATCTGAACATGCACTAGCAGTTTTTACTACTGGTGCTTTTACTTCTTCTATAGGTTCAACAGTTACAACTTGATGAGTACCTACACTACAAGCTGTTATGAAAGCCATAACAGTTATTAATATAAATATTTTCATTAGAATTTAAACTCCTGTTCTATAAATAAGATACCACTACCATCATGGTTAAAGGAAAATTGATTTAGATCTTTTCCAGTTTGTTTATCCCAACCAAATTTAATAGTATCTCCACTTCTTTGTTTATATTTTCCAAATAATCTTAGTTTACTTTTAGGACTTTCATCCATATCAAAGTAATATCTATAACCTCCAGACCAGCCAGGAAGCGTACTATATCCTTCCCCTGCGTCTGCTGGTTTAGGTTTTCCAAAAAGTAATGCTATTATAAATATAGCAGCAATAATACCTACAACAATCCAAGATTTCTTGATATTATATTTAAGTATAAATTTTTGAAGTTCTGTTTTAGATTTTTTAGCCATATCTTTCCTCTCTATTTTAATCGTTTATATTTATCATAACTTCTAGCACCTGTATAACCAAGATAACCCACACCAAAGAGTGTTACGATAGATTCAGGTATGGCTGATAACCAACCATGAAAACCTTCTATCAATCGTAGTGCTAGTTCAGGATTAAAAGCATGAACAAGTGCCATAGGTATTGATGTTAATATTAACAAGTACACTACATATAGAAATGTAGGTCTTGCTCTAGATGTCCAAGGATCTTTGGACTGTGCTTCAGCTACAATAGCTGACAACTGCTTTTCAACTTCTTTTAATTTACCTGCCTGTGCTTCTTGAATAAGTTTTAACTTTGCTGCTTCCCTAGCTTTAGGATCAGGAACAACTTTATCAAGAACATCACTAACAAGAGGTAATAAACTTGTCAATATATTTAACATTAGTTTTCCTTTCGTTTAATTATATATGGATGTGTTTTCCACTTACCACACATTTTATCTTTTTTATCTGTAACTATAACATCCAAAGCCGAATATATATTTAAATGAGGATGTTTAATACTTAATGCATCTAATTTTTCTTTCCAATACTCAGGTGATTTAACATTAACGTGTACATTTTTTCCATTAGTAAAAGTTTTTAAAGCTTTATAACATGCTATAGAAACAAAAACAAACTTCTTACTAAAAGATAATATCTCTTCTAGTATCCAATCACAATCCTTTTCATCTATATGTTCTATAACATCTGTACAAATAACACCATCATATTTTCCTTTAGGAAGCTTGTTATATTCTTCATATCCTGGATCATATAAAGCATAGTAGTCAAGATTCCAAAGTTCAGGAAGAGATTTTTTTAATCTAGAACCTGCTTTATCAATTAAAAGTTTATTATAATTAGTTGGTGAATATAATATAGCTTTACCACAACCATAGTCTAATATACTTTTTGGTTTCTCTACGTTAAGAATAAGATGCATTAGATCTTTTAAATAAAAAGTTATACTAATACCTTGAAACATTATATCTCCTGCTAGTTGTTTATTTCCTTTCTTATGTAGATTTTTATATTCAACTATTAATTCTTTATATTCTTCAGAAGGATTTTCTCTACTGTACATTAAAGAAGTCCTTATAACTTTCTAATGTTTCTTGAGTTTGTGCCAACTCCCAAAGGTCAGCAACTAATGTATTCTTTCCATGAAAAATAAAATTAATTCCCATTGACTTATCAGCAAAAGTTTTTTCACAATCCTGTGCCATAGCTAATAATTCACCTGTTGTCCAGTAAGGTGTTTCTTTAACAGATACTTGAAAGTACTTTGGTCTTGGTTCTTCATCTTCAGCACCAGTAGTTTCTTTTAACATTTCTTTTGTTGGTTTATCTTTTAAAGAAGAATCAAAACCAAACAAATGAATTTGTCTAAATCCCATAGTATGTAAAATTCCTATGGATCTCATGGCAGCACAGGTTCCACCAGTAATAAGAGTTGTTCCTTGAGCCATTCCTAACTCATCTCGAATTTTTACTTGATTATTTTTCATTCCATGTTTTCTATCTTCAGCATCTCTTAATGATTCTGTAAAGGCATGCCATCCCCATATATCAGCTTTATGTTTTTGTAAATATTTAGTAACAGATGGATCAGTCATAGATGCTAAAAAGAATTTTGTGGATGGTTCTATAGTTTTAAATAACTCTTTTCTTTTAACACCATGTGTACTTACACCATCAATATCTCTAGGATCTAAAACAATACATGCCCAAGGTTTTATTCCATTAGCAATAAGTCCAGGATAACTATGTTTAACACATAATAAAACAGCATCTGGATTTTCTTTTAGAATTTGTTTAATTTCATCATAGTCTACGTTAGGTCCTCCTGATACAATAATTCCAATATCAAGATGTAAACTATATTTACCTAACCATCTATTCTTATCTATTAATTTCATATTTTCTTTTATATTATTTCTAATATAATCTTTAGGTACACAATCTCTTGGATTAACAACAATAGGAACTCGCTGTAATCTATCAGGTATTTTAGATAATTTTTTCTTGGTTAAAAGAGTAACAAGATGGGTAAATCCACCACCTTTAACTTTATCCCCTGATGGTAAGACATACTTACGTATACCAGATTTTTTCTTAATAATTTTAAAAACTTTATTAACACCTTGATAAGCTTCATTAGGAATAAGTTTATCGTCATCTTCTCTGAAATAATGATCTAGAACAATCAGATCAGTTTGTTGAATACAATCAAAATCATGTTGAACTGTTTGAAGACTATTACCACCACCTACTAATGCCATATCAAAATTATTTTTTTGATCGGTTAAAGTTTTTCTTGTATTACCTTTTATTAATTTAAAAGTAAAAGTTTTATTTTGATTTTCTTTTACATGTTCAGCAAAACCTTCAAGTCTTTTCTGAACAGCAGACATTTTATTATGTGCTTTTCCATTAAATTCTTCATGGTCTGTTTCAACAGTAGCATCTTCAAATAAATCATAACCAACATAATTTAATGTATCAGTATATTCAAAGACTGTTAAAGCCATTTCAATAGCACGACCACCATTCCATGTACCAGTTTCAATAATACTTTTAGGTTTGTAATGGCGTATTAAATCAACAATCTGTGAATATCTATTAGGTTTTATATCAGGTGTTGTATCTTCTGATAATGGAAATAATCTATTACCTTTACTATCTCTTACAGGATTTTTAGTTGGATCATATAATCCTCTAAAGTGATACATATAATTATTTATTTGAGAAGTTTTATGAATTTTCATTCCATGTGCAGAATAAATATTCATTAATCTTTCTATAAGAAACATATCATGCCACTCTCTGTATTGAATAAGTTCTCCAGAAATATAAGCTCCTCGTAAATCTCCTAGTAAATCTAAAGGTGGTTGTTTATTTAAATTAAATGCCATGAAGTAAGGATCTTCAGGATTATAAACTATGTCAGCACCTTCGGGTAACATAAATAATATATCTTCTTTTGTTATGCGTTTTTTAAAATAGGTATCAGCATCAATCCATATTAACCAACCTGCTTTAATATTTTTTTCAGCTAAAGAGAAAGCTTCTTCTGTTAAAGCAAATACTTTATGTGACCAACGTAAAGCATCTAGCTTGGCGTTATAAGGTATTGCTCCAGCTTCGGTTCCATTATGATCAGCTTTATCTTTTAAAAAATCCTCATATTCTTTTATGTCATGTAAGTTTTTAAAGTTAAACGAATCTGATTCAGCTAATGAATAAGCATCTAATTTACAATCATGGTGATAACAAGTAAGTTTAATATTTGGTTCAACATTATCTTTTATAGATTGTATTAAATGAGATGCTGTGGTCTTTAAAATGTCTTCGTTAAAAGACGTAACAAATTGTACATCAGTCATTCATATCTCCAAAGTAACTTTCTAATGCAGCTATTGCTTCATCTGCAGCAGCTATTTCTTCTGTTAAAGTAATAGCATCTTCAACAATCTTAGGATGCTCACCAACAGCAACAGATTTTTGAAATGCTAAATTTAATTGATAAATAGCTCTTTCTCGTTTAGCTTCAAAATGTTTTTTTATTGCTGAATATAAATTCTTTTTTAATGTATCTATCATTCTATCATGTAATCCTTATCTCTATCTATTATACCATTCATTTGTAACCACCGAGCTTCATTACACCATTCAACAGCATAATCTCCATCAGCTCTGTGAGTTACTCTTGGTTTCCATCTTTTAAACCAAGGTCCACCTGTTGTAAAATGTACAATCTTTGCTTTTAATTCAGGATCTGAATGTCCATCTAACCAGTTCCATTCTTCAGGTATTCTACCTATATCTGCTTCTTTATCAGGTAGCCATTGAAATCTATGTAACCATCTTCCTGTCTGTGTATTAACTACTTTAGGAGTAAGTTTTTTATTTTCATTATGTCCACAATTAAACATCATAAGACTTGACCAGTTCTTTCGAGGATAAATATGTTGTTCTTTACCATCCATTTTTGTTTTATGTTCTGGTTCATACTTATGATGTACACACCATAAAGGATAATAATCCATATCACATAAATCAAATAGTTCTGATATATCTGATCTTACATACATATCACAATCCATATATAAAGCCTTACCTTGATACATATTTAATGCTGGAACTAAAAATCTACTAAAGCTAAAGTCTGTTGAGAAAGGTCGACCATCTATAATATCATAAGGCTGTCCTTTTAGTATCTCTGATTGTCTTGTATACATTTCCATATGTTCTAAAATATCTTTTTTTAATGGTAGAACTTGAACTGGTTTGGAAGCTGTTCGTTCAATAGAAAATTTTAAAACTTCATATGCTGTATCTTCTCTAGGATCGTATCCAATATATACTGTATTAATATTTTGTTTTGCTTTCATTTACCTTGACCTTTATATTGTTTCCATATTCTTCTTTTATGTTTATTCTTTGGTTTACTTCTAACAGAATTTCCTATAGAAGTTCTTTTCTTAAAGAAATTTATTGCTTTAAAGTCTGTACTAAATTTAATTTTCTTCATATATAATAAGGCAGAGAACTAAAATTTATAGTTCCCTGCCAAGTTACTCCTAGTCAATAAAAATTACTTTTGGTTTTTGAGATTCAGGTATATTTTTTTCTAAATGAACGTGTAATACCCCATCTTCAAATCCTGCTTTAGTAACTTCTACAAGTTCGGACAATGAAAATACTTTTTTAAATGTTCTATGACCAATACTTTTATAAACATAGTTCTCATTATCATTTCTTTTTCCACGATCTCCTTCGATTGTTAGAAGATCTTCTTGCCATGTTACTTTTATTTCATCCTTTTTAAATCCTGCTAAAGCCATTTCTATACAGAATTTATTTTCATCTTCCTTGATAATGTCATGTGGTGGATAACTATCTATCCCTCTATCATGGAACGTATGTAGTTGATCAAATAAACTATCAAAACCAATTGTTAATTTTGGTAATGAATTAAATAATATTTCATTTCGCATTGTTTTTCTCCTTTATAAGCGAGTTATAATAGAATCCATCATTGGCATTCTATATCTATATTATATACTATTTTTAAGCAAATGTCAAGAACTTTTTACACTTCTTATACAATGTACTTGAGCATCCTCTATGTTATATACCTCTTTAACTTCTTGTATAACTCTTACTTTCTCTTGTATACATTCTTCTTCTGTATTATACTCCTCTAC
>Ga0208180_1000914_pt1 | contig 21188 bp, 35 predicted proteins | sample MalvireepMed_s16_FD_184241 | JGI IMG/M metagenome (GOLD analysis project Ga0208180, IMG submission 184241) | Marine viral communities from the Global Malaspina Expedition - Malaspina viral metaG DeepMed_s16 (SPAdes) (version 2) | ecosystem: Environmental > Aquatic > Marine > Oceanic | place...
TCGTAGGACTGGATTATGTACTGCAGTTCGGGGACCTTTTCAGGCTCCCACTTCTTCCACCACTCACGCTTTATGAGCGCGCCCTCCTCGGAGGTCGGCGCCTGCATCCACTGCGCGTTCCACTTGGCGACGGGGATTGAGGCCTTGACCTTCATCAGTCCGTCCATGTCCCAGAAGTTTCCCCACATCGGCTTGTCGTTCAGGATGGCCGGAAACTCTACAACCTCCCACTGGTCAGTTGATTCATCCTTTCCCTGGACCTCGAGGAGCTTGCCGGTTAAGTCCTTAACCGACCAACGCGTCATAACGAGTACTATGGCCCCTCCTGGTTGTAGTCTTTGACGAGGACCACTAGTATACCACTCATAATGAGACTCCAAAACAGTAGGAGAGAGAGCGTCTTGCTCTGAGTGAGGATCATCAATAACCAAAAGATCAGCGCCCCTCCCAGTAATAGCGCCACCAACACCAGCAGCAAAATACTCGCCTCCGTGATTAGATTCCCAACGTCCGGCTGCCTTTGAATCAGTCGCAAGTGTAACATTCGGAAATACTTTAGCATATTCTTCGGATTCCAGTAAATTCTTTGTTTTTCGCCCAAAACGGATGGATAATTCGCCCGTATGGGTCGTTTGTATCAGTTTTGCCTTTGGATGTCTACCCATGAAGAATGCGGGGAACAAATGCGACGCAAATTCGGATTTTGTGTGTCTTGGAGGCATGTTTACGATCAATCGCTTCAATTCGCCGTTCGCAACGCGGTTCAGCTTCTCAGCGTAGACCTTGTGGTGGTGTCCCTGCACGAAATCGGGCCAAACCATCTTAACAAACTGTAAAAAGTCCTTTTGCCCCTTTTCCTGCTTCTCAACAAGGGCTTTTCGGAGAATCAACTTCAGAGTATTGGTGTCCAGGCTTTCTAAATTAGAAATGTTTTCCATTTTTTAAAAATTTTTTAGAATAGGGTACCTTATCCCATTTCAAACGATTTTTCAAGGGATTGTCAGCCTCGGACTTGCCTGAAAAGAAAAATAAGCATGCTTATGAAAAAAGGGGGTTCCCCCCTTCGGTTCAGGCGGTTTCGGCGGATAGGGGCTGGTGCTCCCCATCGCGCGAGCTATAGGCGCGCATGCCCGGGCGCCCGCCTGCGACATTTTGTCGCACCCCTACATCTTGTGTTGTATTCCTGCAACACCACTACATACCCGGGCGACTTATCCACAGGATATCCACAACTAATTGCAATTAGCTATTGCTATTACTGTCAATTAGTTTACTATCATAATAAGAAATAGAAAGAGGTAAATATGACAAAGACTGAATTCAAGAATTCTGTAAAAGGTATATTCTCTGTTCGTTGGTTAAAGAATAATGGCGAACTAGGATATATTCACAGAGGTATTCTTGGACTAAATAAAAAGGTTGATGGTCAACCTAATGAACATAATGATTACGTTCTAGTTTATAAACTAGGCAATGGTTATGGTACTCAAAGGCGTTGGGCAAATTTAAACCCAAATACTATTACTCACATTAATGGGGTTGCTGTATGAAACACAATTATCCATTATTACTTTTATGGTCAGTTGGATTAATCCAACTGACTTTTGTTCTAATGTTAGCCTTCTTTGATAGTGGGTTAACTAACACAGTTTATTACAAATCATCACTATTTATGAATGGTTTCATATTTGGTGTAGTTGTTAACAGTTGGACAAAATAATGCCAAAAAAAGATTTAATTACAGTTAATAACGTCAATATCCAACCATTAATGGAGTCATTGGTGGAATTGGTTAAAGACAAGAAAATGACTGGAGAGCTAGATGACTTAATTAATGCTAAAATTCCAGAAAAGACATCTGCAGATTGGAAATTAATCTGTGGTGTATTATGCAATTCAATAGTTGAATGGGTGTCAATTAACAAAGATGAGGAAGTCAACCCCAAAGACTTACTCCAACACCTACAAAGCGACATTGGATACATAATGAAAAGATTGGGGTTAAGCTAAAGTTACCTCTTTCAATTAACCTCAACAAAGGGCGATTTAATCGCCCTTTTTTTATGTCCAAATTCCAGCATCTCCAGAAGTCCTTCACCTGCGATCCCGGGCGATTGAAACCAGGAACCATTGACATCTGTTTATGGAGTTTGGGAGTTTGGGGAGTTTGGAAATCCACTCTTTTCCCGGGCGCGCCCGGTGCCCGCCAGCTTGTGGATAAGTCTGTGGATAATGTTGATAACTGGGAGTTTGGGGAGTTTGGGAGTTTGGGGGAATAGAATGGCCTACTGATCAACCGAGGAAAGACTAAACCCCATTACCATCTCCTTTTGGGGCAAGAGCCGAATAACTCCGTTTATCTTGCCCCTTTTACCATGCCATGTGGCGAACCATGTGGTCTGATAGGTAATCTTATGCTCGAATTGTGGTGAAGACCACGCTTCTGGTCAGTTTCCTAACTGTTCCGCAAAATGAGAAACAGAGTGATTGATATCCCGGCTTAAAAAACATCAATCAGTAGTATCAAATACCTTTACTCTATTTCTACTCTCATTATACAACGAATCCAAATTCAAGGCAACAGCTAATTCAACAATCTTGTGGATAACATTTTTCCTGAAGACAGGCGCCCGGCGCCCGGTCCCACCAGCTCCAGCTCCGCGAATCATGAACGTTGGTTCAATTGGGGAGTTTGGGAGTTTGGGGAGTTACAGAATCGCCGTGAGTACGAAGTATATTATGACGAGGACCAAGGCCCACTTCAATGGTATGAGTAATCCAAGTAACCAGTCCATTCTTTTCCTTTCTATTTCCTGCAGCTCCTGGTGCACAGGACTGGCAGCTTCCGCCTTCCTGGATCCTGAACTTATTTTCAAGGTTTTCCGGGAGTTTCGACGTCTCATCCTGTAATATAATACCTGTCCTGACGCATGTCAAGAGCCCGGGCGAAAAATATTTGGCGGAATTCAGCCACTTCTCCAGATGAGATCCGTGAGCTTTTCCCGGGCGCCCCGGTGCGTCCCAGCTGCCGATCAAAAAACCGCGGAAAACGGGTATTTTATTATAGGGGAGTTTGGGAGTTTGACCATAAACGCCCGGCGCCCGCTGCGGGCCCGGGAGACACTTACCCACAGGTTATCCACAGGTTATTAACAATGGGGGAGTTTGGGAGTTTGAACCGAACTCCCCCTTGGAGTATGACTTAATGCTCTTGTGGTCTGAACAAGTCCTTGACTTGTTGACCGAATCCTCTCTCGAGCTCCTCGGCTTGTGATTCTGCTCGTTTTGCGTTGCGTGTCATAACGGGAACAACCCCGTCATAATGATTCGCAATTCGTTTTAATGTTTCGCCATTATCTTCAATGGCTTCAGCAACTCTGTTGAGTGCTTGTGCTATTGTATCATCTACAACCATATATACTCCATTTCTAATTCTTAATGAATTAACAGTATTATACCATTTTCTTATCCACAAAGCAAGAACTCATTTGAACTATTTTTCCTGTCAGGACTGGGCGGATGCCCGGGCCCCGGACAAACAGGACTGGCTGGAGATCCACGCAAAAAGTATAGGTTTTCTGGGGAGTTTGGGAGTTTTGAACTTGCACAGGAACCTGCTGCGCCCCGGGCATCCAGACAGGGATCACGAAAAAATGGCTGATTAGTTATGTTTATTGGGGAGTTTGGGAGTTTGAAGCACTCTTCCCTGGGCGCCCCGGTAGACAGGATGGACTTATCCACAGGTTATCCACAGGTTATACACATTGGGGAGTTTGGGAGTTTGCGACAATTTGCCGCAGGTCGAGGTCCTCGAGCCTTCCCTCGTATAACCCGGGCACTTGGTCCACGGTCTTTTGGCCGAGGTGCTCGGTCCATTCGCCATGAAACAGTTTGACCTTGTTGTCCTTGAGCCCCCCAACCAGGATATAAACTGGCGCACCGTGAATGTAATGGATCGTATTCCATGCCCTTTGGAAGACTGAAAACTTTATCTTTTTATTAGGCTGTATTATCTTCAGCTCAACAGTGAAGAATCCTGTAACATTGTGAAATATTACGCAATCCGGGAATCCGGGAGTAACATAGCTTTCAAGGCGTGAAACAATATAGTCACCACTTTTTAATAACTTCCTGAAACTCTTCCAAAGCCTTGTTTCCGGCTTTACGGTCATACTTCGTTTTGTCTTTTACTATCTTCTGCTTGTACTGGGGTGATGTCCTTAAGTCCCTCGCTACCGGATTTCTCTTCGACCGAAAGGACAGTTTTATCTCCCTCTTTTTTAAATTTTCCATCCAATCCCAACTCCTTCAGTTGTTTTAAAACGTCTTCACGGGACATAGAATCAATACTTCCTGTCCTGATTTCTTTGCGGTCAATGTACAGTCCCGCAGCCTGCCCTCGCAGGCGCTCAGCATTAACAGCAGCACTAAAAGACTTTTCCACCAGTGACTTCTCACGAAGCCTTGCCAACTCCTGTACGTGCTTCTGTAACTTGACTTCATGTGTTTTCTCCAGTTCAGCCCTTCGCTTGAGAACCGCGTCCACCACCTTTGGGTATCTCTTGCCGTTCAGCAACTGGGAAGAGGTAACGTTGGCTGACGCCTCCGAGTATCCTGCCTGTCTTGCGCATTCCGTTGGAGTCAAACGACCCTCGTTCTCGGCGTAGATCTTGACAAACACACGCTGCTTGTCAGTGAGCCCGTCACTCCGAATTGGGTGTTTTAGGGCCCCTCCGCTCTGCCTTGTTTTTGCCACAATGGTGGCACCACTGGTGTCACCTCTCAGCCTTTCATCGACCATCGAATTCCCCGCTCTATAGTTGAGTTTTTACTCATTTGTTTTATTATTTGTAACAAAAGTTGCTTGCGTCGTTTAGAGTAGTGCCACCTTGGTGCCACCATATAAACGATTGATTTATAAAGGTTAATCAGGAAAGGTGGCACGGTGGCACCATATCCCGGTCTTTTTAAAAATAAAAAAAACATTTTAGCAAAATATACACTATAGGGACCACATTACAAGATGAAAAGTGACCGATTTGCGCCATTCCGTTTTCCTATCCAGTGTCGCCTTATCAATTGGTGAATCAGGGCATGTATTGGAGCCTTGGACCGCGATCCATTAAGCTGCTTCAGCTCCTCGTAGGACGGCGAGTGCCTGTTCGCCTTTATGAAGTCCCTGATGATGTTATAAAGCTTCTTCTGCTTGGGTGTAAGCCCCTCCCTAGACTGTGTATTTTTCTCCTGTGCTTCCATTGATGTATACCTCCTTCTTGCGGCTTGGGAATTCATCGTATCCTTTCGCGTTTGGGTGTCCGTGATAATCCTTCCTTACCTTAGCATACATTTCGTTTGGACCCAACTCCTGAATTGTTTCGGGCGTGATTGAGTCGTACAGCTCACGCTGCAGCTTTTTTTCCTCCGCGTTCAGTTTCTTTGGTCTGTAGTTGTTGTACCCAAGCTTGGCCCACGTTATCCTGATCCCAGGAGGTGGCCTGTTCAGCGTCACGCCGGCCCTGTTCTGGTGCGACCCCGTCCACGTTCCTGGGGCGTAGTGCTTGTCCATCACGTAGTTGTAGCAGTCCTCGTTGGATCCGAACTGAACAATCTCCTTGCTCAGCAGCTCGGCGTCCTTCCACACGTTAATCTCGTATTTGTCCATAGCTCACTTCCAGATATTCTATTTTCTTCACCCAACCCTTCGGGATTGTTATGTACCGTCCGCCTTCCTTGTCCTCTTCCTTTGTCTCCTGCGGATCGGCGCACCAGGATCCCATGATGGTGACCCTGAGGTCATCATCCCTGATCATCCATCCAATGTCAATGCACGTTGCCAGCTTGGCGTCGCGCATTTTCCCAAGGGGCACCCATCCGGTGTCACCGTCCATGGCGTCCATCCACGTGATGCGCACCATCGGCCAGCAGTCCGGATATTTACTCGATGGTAAACTGCTCTTCCGTTCCGTCTTCTCTTCGCTCGAATTTTGCGTTGTCATCATCGTCCCTGTGCCTGTGTCCTTCCGTTACAACTTCCATGATCTGGTCTCTGGTTTGCAGCCTTACCTCATAATCCTGGAATACCACCACCCAGAAGCGGGCTTCCCCACCCTGGTTCGTCCTGGCTTTTCCCGCCTTGAAGTTTTCCACCGTCTTGCGGAAACCCATGGACAGGAGTTCCTGTAACCTTGACTTGAACAGCACGCGATCCGACATGTCCTCAAACCGAACGTACCAGGAGGGTTTTTCCGTCAGCCCCGTCTTGGGGTTGATGGTGCCGTCCTCCACCTGGTGCATATCTATGATCTTCAGTGTTGCCATCAGTTTACCGTGTCCTTGTTGTTCCAGTTGTGCGCCGCCTCGCGGTATTTCTCCTGGAGTTCCTCTTCGTTAAACCCGGAAAGGACTTTCCCCTTCCTTCGCTCCTGATAACCCTTCGCAAAGTCATCAATGATCTCCATAAGCATGAGCGTCGGAAACTGCACCCCGTGCACCTTGGTTGCGCTCAGCTTTCCAAGCGTCTCCTGGAAATTGTCGCCTTCCTCCTCGCACTTGCGGAGAGTTTCCCTAATCTCTTTTGTTGCCCTTAACAATTCTTGCATTTTTTATCCTTATTCCCTTCTCGTCCGCCGCCTTCTTGATTATGTGCATCATTTCCTGTCCCGGTCCGCGGTGCATGCTCTCCCCCATCCGCACCAACGCGTCATAGTAGGGGATCCTTATCGCAACGGACTTGTATTTCGTGGTGTCAACCATGTGCTTTCATTCTCCGATCTTCCCGTGTCTTGATGAAATGGCAAGGATTTGCGCACAGCAGTTGAAACTCGGCTCTCTTGTCATGAAAATTGGAAAAAACACCGTAGTTGCCTGCCAAGAGGGTAAGTTTACCGTGGCGCATTTTAAACTCCTCGTATATTTCATTGAAAGTTGGATCAATGTGGTCGAGATGGAGTGGATTATCATAATTTCCTTCCGCGCCACAATAATTGCAGACGTAGTTATTGTCCTTCAATTTGAATTTAACATAGGATGAATTAATTTTTTGTCGCAATTTTGCCTTGCAAACGGCGTCCTGATCAGCGAAACACGTAAAAACGTGCTTCCTGTTGATTGGCAAAAATTGATTTGAATTAAAGGGAGCGTATGACAGGGGATAATTACTTCCTGTTTGACTAAAATTTCGTATTCCCCATTTTCTGGGTTTCCTGTGCAAACGATAAAATTTCAAATAATCATCGTCGTCCACCAAGTAATGATCGTATATGTAGTTAAACCAGGATTGTTGTTCGTCATCAAAAACAAAAAGCTCCCCTTTTTTTCCTGTCTTGTTCGGATTTTCCCACTCTATGCCTGCAATTAATTTTTTATATAATCTGTTGCACGAAGTGTAAGTTGAATGCCATTCGCCAAACCAAAATTTCCTTTTCATTACGCGTTGATCCCCTTCACCGGTCCGTCCAGCTTGAAGTGCACGTTGAACGCCATTGATCGTCTTTCACCATCGGACCTAAACGGGTAGACCTGGTGTGCCAGCCAGGACGGAAACAGATAGAAATCCCCAACCACTGGCTTCACGATGTAACTGTGCCTTGCGAAGTGGTTCGGAAGCGATCCGAGGAATTCCAGGCATCCGGCCGTTGGATGGTGGTCCTCCTTCTCATATTCCTCCTTGAACTTCGGTGGTATTTTCAGGAACGCCACCCCGGAGAGGTTGGCGTCATGTATGTGTATGGGATTGAAGTCCCCCGCAACCTGACTGACCACCCACACGCTGAATGATACCTGTGCCTTGTCGTTCAGCCCTTCCGGGAGAACGCGCTTGATGTACTCATGTGACATGGCAACAAGAAACTCGGGAAAACCCTTGATCTCGTTGTGGTTGATCGCGACCTCCTTCCTGACATTCCCCGCCAGGTTGTGACTCCAGTCACGCTCCCTGCTCAGCTTTTCGTCATGCAGGATTTCGTCCGCCTGCGCGTTGAGAAGGTTGACATAGCCCTGCGGCATGCTGACCTTCAGGATGCTCGGTCCGAACGGCTGGTAGATGTCATACTGCAGCTCCTTCTCAGTCACCGTTCGTTCCTTCCCAGTCGAAGTCATATTCCGCGTCCTCAAACTCCTCCTCGTCAATGATCTCCTCGATTTTCTCGACGATCGCTTCCTCCTTCGCGTGAAGCGCCTCGAGCTTGGTGAGCTCCTTCCTTATTTTTTCAAGGGGCGTCAGTTTCTTTCTTGTCTTTGCTTTTTTCTTCGTCTTCTTTTTTGCCATTTTTATCTCCCGTGGTTAATCCAACTTCTGTATGCTCTCGATCCACTCCCTGATGAGCGGCTTTCCCAGCTGCAATGGACCCTGTAAATACTGTCCTGATCCGTCACTGCCGACAAACTTCAGTGTTCTTATCATTGCGTCTTCCTCGTTCTTGGCGCGTATCGTATAAGCGAACGTATATTCCCTTTTTGTAACAATGCGGTAGGTGTTCTTCTCCTCGCCCTTTTCAACATGGAACGTATCCATCCCGCCAACGCGTTTTTCAATCTTGCCTTCCTGCGGCCTTTCGAACTTGACCCTGGGCTGCTTGTGTTTCCTTGCGTCCTCAAGTGCCTGCTTGGCCCGTTTCTCACGAATCTTGTTTCGCTCGGACTGTATGTGTTTTTCCTTCTGCTCATTCATCTTTCACGACAGAACGCCTATGATCCACAGTGTTCCGAAACATATGTAAAAAATTGTTACCGGTTCCATGTTACCTCTTCACCGCCGCAATTTCGTCCCGGAAGTCGCCCCAGCGGTACTGTTCCATGATGGCGTCCTCAATCCCGTATTCGTAGCGGCGGGTGAGGATCGTGTAAACCCTCTCCCACCTCTTGCGATCGAGCAACTCCTGCTTTGTCCTGGGATTGCGCAACGCTTTCTGTCCAAGACGCTTCTTTTCCTTTAGTAACCTGTTGTATAAACTCATAATACCGCACACTTGGAAAGGGACCACATGATTATTGTTATGAGACCCACCCAAAAAATTAACTGTCCCAGCATCCATCCAATCACAGGATCACCGTCAGTATGAATATCAGCAGTGATATTTTTATTGGCACGACCAAAAACCAGAACACCGTCCACGTCATGTTCGCACCGCAATGTATTCGTAGTCAAAGTTGTCATGCTTTTTCTGCACCATCGTGATGAGGCTTCGGTCACACGCCCTTCGAACGTGCCTCGCCAGTTTTTCCACCCTCTTTAAGTCCAGTGTGGGGGAGAGCTTCTGCTCGTTGGGCGCGAAGATGAATCCCCTGTAATAGGAAATCTTCTGCCCCCTGCGTGACTTTCCCAGCCACTCGTCAAACTTCTTCAGGCTTATCACAATGTTGTCCAACTCTCCTTGTGTCAGGAAACTTTTAGGCTTCTTGCTAAAAATTCCCCCCTTTGTATATGTTCTCGTCATCTCAATTCTTTCATCTTTGCGGGTAGGCCAACCTTGTGGGACATTGACCTACCCTAGGTAACTATAATATGTCTAACTATTATAATAGCCCATATTATACAGTATATCATGGGATAAATCAAGTAAATAATCATGGCGGAAAACAGCCAAAAACACGTGTCAAGCAAAAAAACATTTTGTTGTTGCATAAATACAACAGTAATTGTATAACTAAATCCTCAACTTCATTTCATCTCGGTGGACTCTCCCTGCACATTCGTTGCGGGGGAGTCCCTTTTTTAAGGACTAAACTGGTGGCGGCAGGAATCAGAAATATCTGGTATAAATTCAAAAAATGGTTAAGATACCACCCCGAGAAACACTATTTCAAAGGAAAATAATGGTCAAGATATTTTTTTTGCTGATGATAATGTCATCACCAAACCAGACCACCGTCAAGTACAACGCGTCCATTTACCCATCGGAAGTGCTGTGCATAAAGGCGAAGGAGGGTTATATGGAGGCATATGAGCAAAGTATAGACAAGGACAGCATGAAAACGGAAGCTTTCTGCATACCTTTTGAATCCTTCCCCATTCTGGGGATGACTGACACCACAACAGGTGCATGAAAATTATCATTTTACTGACGGCCCTATTTATGATAGGATGCGTCAATACGGATCGTCTCAATGTCAGGCCGTCAAAGACAAGCGTAACATATGGATCAACAATAACAACAAATGACACAGCCAAAGACGCGAAAAATGACAGTACGACAACTTCAGACTCAGACAAGAGATCCTGGACAATTAAACAAGAATTTTTATGGGAGTAGACAATGAACGGACTTAAAATATCATTCGCCGTCGTGGCCTTTGTCCTCGTTCAGGGGATAGGCGTCATATGGTACATTTCGAAATTGGATTCGCGGGTGGACCAGATGTACAAAAGCTTCGAGGAGGCGAACAGAAAGGACGTGATCGAGAATCAGGTCAAAATGAAACTGGATTTGGAGAATATTATAACCGAAGTTAAGGAATTAAAACAGGTTGTAAAGAAGCTTAAAAACAAGGACGCTGACATACAGAAGACCAACAAAAAAATAATTCGCCAGCATGACCGCCTGTTCGAGCTAATCGAAGGGTCCAATAACTCAAATTCCAGTTCAAATTATTCTTACGGGGACTAAATGGCTAACGATCGACTAGATGTATCGGACCGAACAGCGATCAGCATGCCCATGCGCAACCTTTTGGCCATACTTTCGGCCACAGCGGTTGGCGTCTGGGCCTTCTTCGGGATCCAGGAGCGCCTGAATACGCTGGAAACTCGTGTAACGCTGTCCGAGTCAGACCTCACTAAAAACACGGAATTTAGAATTGGCTGGCCCAGGGGCGAAATGGGCGCATTGCCCGCGGACGCTCAGCAGGATTTATTAATTGAGTTCCTGTCCGGACAATTAGAGGCTATGATGGAAGACATGGAGTCGATGATGTCAAATACCGTGAATATAAAGAGGGCACAGCACGACATAGAACGCTTGCTTGATGACGTGGAAAAGCTCAAGGACAAGCTGAGGGAGAATGGAAATGGAAGTAATTAGCGTCATAGTCATGTTCATATTTGGCAATATGAACGATCAGGAGCACAGGATGACACAGTATGTCCCCATGGAATCACTGTCCACGTGCATGAAGGAAGTTAGAATTCTAAAGAAAAAGGAAACGGACTATACAAAGAACGCATTCTGCGGACCCGCGTTGGTGGAATTGAGTGGTGACGGGGAAATACTGACATTGCATACTGAGATCCCAGAGGGAGCGAAGATGGTGCGGAAGAAAATAAGCAAGGAAGCATTTGAAAGATGGACTCTTAGGTCCAAGGAGAAATGGAATAGCAACAAATGATAAGAGAATATTTACCGCTTATAATGACGGTACTGGCACTTGTGGCGGTGGCATGGTTGTTAAACCAATGATAACGCTTCTCGCCGCCCGTATCCCTGAATTTTTTTCAGCATCGAATAAACCCCGTTCCTCCGACCAGGAGTCAAGAGGGTATCCAGTTTTAAATCGTCTAAAGCTTTGGTGTCGAAGGATATTATATCGTTTCCTGTAGATCCACTAAAGACATCCGCCAGCAACGAAACCATGCCCTTTGAAATCAAGGCGGCTGAATCAGAGCTGAAATACAGCTTGCCGTCCGTGTGATACCCCGGAACCAACCACGTTTGTGACTGGCAGCCTGGGACCTCGAACTCCGGTAACCTGAGTTCGTCCACCAGTCCCTCATTCTTCTTTCCAAACTCCATGAGCCACAGGTACTTGTCCTGCATCTCAGGAATCTCATTTAGTATGTCAACATACCTCTTCAGCTTTTCCTGGATCAAGTGACACGTCCCGTCCTCTTGCATTCATAGCAGAAACGGTCAAACCGACTTGACCTGGTAAAGGTCTTCGAGCATACGTAGCATTGCATTTCACCCAGGGAGGGATCACGTTTGAACCTGTGCCTGATCTTTGACACCGTGTATTTTGAATCTGTGGGGGGAACGTATCCGTTCCTAACCTTGTCACGGTACAGAGCGCCGAGGACGGCGTTCTTTGTGGTGTTAAAAATTTTCCCCACCGTGCTGGCGGTGAAATTGTGCGCCATCAGGTACTTGGCGTCATCCAGCTGTGAGTCAGTCCATTTCCTTTGCGGTCCCGGTCTAGCCATGCTTGTATCTCCTTTCATTTCTCTTGTTCCATCTTTTATTCCATGCCCAGCAACTGAGCGAGCCGCCATAATGCTCGCACACGGCATAGAAGTGATCCTTGACCCAAAACACTAAATTACCCGGGTAGAATCGTACCACCCAACCCCTTAAAGCCCGATATAGGCGCGATATGAGCTTTTTTATTTGGCTGAATACCGTCGTTTCCTCTCCTGGGTCCCAAACCTCCATTATTTGTCTTTTTTGGGTTTTTCAGGGTTATTTAGGAAGTCATCACACAGTTGAACCGCTCCGGCTATGCCATTCAGCTGTGCCTGCATGTTCACGATCGCTGTTCTGCCCTCGTCCAGTTTATCCTTGAGGGTGTTGTATTGCTTCACAAGCATTTCCTTTTTCTTTTTTATGTCTTCTGGTGTCATTATTTTCTCCTCACCTTTAGTCCCAAACGAACGCGCCTTCGGTTCTTTCTCTTATTAGATCCAACCTTTCGCCTTCCCTTGTGTTTCTTTCTCTTCAAGTCAGCCTTGCTCATCAAGGCCCTACGTATTTCTCTTTGTGCTTTTCAGAAATTTCCAAAGAGCAATTCGGACCGCACAGAAAGTTAATTTTATGTTCAAGAGAAGGATACCACGATTTAGAGAGCGTATATTTCCATTCATTCCCGTCAAACCATTCATCACAGTTGAAACACTTGAATTCAGGCGCCGTACCGCCTTTGGGTCCCGGTCGCACGCTCTTCGGATCATAGTCCTCGCCTTTCTTATACCCCACAAAGTCCTTCGCATTCATCGGCGAATTCCGGATCAAATGTCTCTCCGAAAAGGTCCTTTTGTTTTGGCTTCTCCTGGAAGTCTATGGTTCTCAATGGAACCGCTGACTTGTGCAGAAACAGTTCTGCTTCCGTGTTCTTCAGTCCATGCCTTATCTTGTCATCAACCTCGCACGCGTCCTCAAAGTCCACTGGATAGTTCTTCTGCATGTTCTTCCACTGGTCATTGTGATGGTATGGGCACCCTATGCAGGACGATTTCCCCGGCATTGGATGTTTTTTCATGTCACGGTACCATTGCAGGCAGTCCGCCCTTGACATTTTCATTTCAATGAGTGGCCACCTGGATTCAAGCCAGTACATCCTTGCCTTCTTCATTCGCATCGCCTCGTCAGTTGATATGCCAATCCACTGTTCGACAATTGTTCCTTTCTTGACTCTATGTCTAGGTTTAATTCCTAAAATCTCCCGCATCTTTTTCTGTATGGGAATGACCTTGTAATCGTGCGTGCATTGCCTGTAAAGCATTCCAACCTTTCCACCGGGACGTGCCGCAAACAGTGGGGGATTGGGCACGCGTCCGGCGAAAGACTTCCACTCATCATTTGACCCCTTAATGGGGTTCGCCGCTCGAATAAGATCCTCACGGATGTTGCTTCGTTCAACGGTAATGATGGGGCAGATCGTTATTGCCTTCTTGAGGTATTCAACGTGTTCGTAAACGAATGAGGGTTCCCATCCGGTGTCGGCAAAGATCATGTAGTCCGGTTTGTGTTTTGTCAGTCCTTCCTGCGCCATGAGTGCGAGACAGGAAGACTGTACCCCCGCGCCGAGCGATAAAATACGCATTGTTGGTTCTTTTTTCTTTCCTTCCTCGTCAAAATACTCCGGCTCCTTTGTGGCAGCCACAGCCGCCATTGTGTTAAGCTGTTTCTTATTGGGCTTAAGCTTTGTAGACATTTCCTCCAAAAGCTTGCGCCTTTCGTATTCCATTTGTTCTGGGTTGATTGCAAATCCATGTTTCACTCCGTCGGTTCGTTTCTTCCCTTGGGCTCGGTACCCGGGTTTTTGGTCACTTTTAGTTGTCATTTAAGTCTCTCAATGTCTGGATTATTTTTTGCGTATAATATACGTCTTCAGCGTAAATTGCAAGTGTCGCAGCCAACCTTTCCGGGTCCATTATGTCGCTGATATACTGCATTAATCTCTCTTCCCTGAAGTCGCTATAATGGTGGCTATTGTTCAGCAAATCAATATAGTAGGATATGGATTCACACTTGGTTTCAAAGATCCTGAGCCCCCAGCTCGAATTAGGTATATTAATGGGCTTCATTTGGTTATCTGCTGGATCAAACGTGCGAATCCCCATAAGATTGTTGCCTTCAACGGCAAACCTGGAGCGACCCCATTCGGATTCATGAATGGCTTGCGCCACAACCAAATCAACTGGGATCCTTTCCCATTCATTCTCCATTGAATTCAGGTGAAGGGTGCACGCCGTAACGCCCTTGATGAATTCCTCGTTGCTGGTGTAGTTCATTTCCGGGCTGAAGTTAAAACAGATTAACAGTACTGAGCAGATCCAGTTCATCCACCCCAACTTTCGCTTATTTCAGTGTCCACTTTCGATGGAACTTCCAGTTCAATGCAATTTTCCATTATTTCCTTTATTTGTTTTCCCATCTTTTCATCCCTGACGGAACAGTCCAGTTCATCATGAACCTGTATGAGAGGGATAATTCCCAGTTCCTCATACACGTCAACCATTGCTTTTTTGGTCTGGTCCGCGGCTGACCCCTGAATCAGTCTGTTCAACGCCTTATAGGTATAGGCTCTTTTGATTGCAAATCCATGTTCAGTCTGCGCCTGATTCAATGGCAGTGCCTTGTGCACCCCCCACTGGGTGGGCTCCCACAGGTCAAAACGGCATTTACGACCAAGCAGAGTCCTGATAACTCCCTTGTTGTTGGCACGGTTCATTACGGCTTCCAGCATTCCCTTCATGAACGGTACCTTGGCATGGAAGTCCAGTAACATTTTCTTGGCTTCCTGCGGTTCCATATCAAGCTCACGGGCCAGTTTGTGATATCCCATGCCGTACATGACGCCTAGTCCGATAGTCTTCGCAAGGCTTCTCTGAACTCCTGCCATGTCCGCTGTTTGTTGATGAAAGTCGAGGTCTTTTTCAAGGTATGCTTCCTGTACTTCCCTAGAACCTGGTTGCTTGACAAGTCGTGCGAAATGGGTGAGTAGTCTTGGCTCTTGCTGTGAGTAGTCCGCCTTGAGCCAGTATTCTCCTGTTTCCGGAATGAAGATTTTCCTAATGTCTTTCGCGAACTGGCCTCTGCTAGGGATTTGCTGAAGATTAGGATGATTATAAGAAAAGCGACCAGTGACAGTACCTCCACTGTCAGACCTAATTTGGTTAATGTGGGCATGTATTCTTCCCTCCTTACTGTGATTTAAGAGACCTTGCAGGAAAGTCCCCCTTAGTTTGTTTAGTTCCCTCGCCTGCATGATTAATCGGGGAAGCTCATGTGGATGGTCCGTCAGGAACATCTTGGTGAATGATGGTGAATTGGTCTTTTCCGTTCTTTCATACGGCAAGTTCAACGAATCAAAAGCTTTTGATATTGAAGCCGCTGCCCATATCTCCACATTAAGGTTTGTGAGATCCTTTATTCTCTTCAGTAATTTCTTTTCCTTGTTCTTAAATCGTTCTATTAGATTCACTGCGCTGTAGGTATCTATACGTACCCCTTGTTTGGTCATTTGGAAAATAACATTGATTAATCGGCATTCTATGTCATATACTGTCTGTAAATTATCCTTGGTAATTTCCCATGACAGTTTTTCATGAAGTTTTAATGTTAACCTTGCATCTTTTTCAGCGTATTCTCCAACAAATTGTGCCGGTAATTTGTACATTTCATTCTTCGGGTCTACTCCAAACGCATCTGCGGCTTCCCGTAATTTTGTTTCATTTTTTCTCTCCCCTAGGTACTCTCCTGAAATGCTATTTAATGTATAGGAAAACCGGTTCTCATCAATGAGCGCCATGGCAACCATTGTATCATGTATTCTTCCCTTGACTTCTATTCCCAGTGTTGAGAGCCAACCGATATCATACTGGGCATTGTGAAACACTTTGTCAATTGAACCGTCTTCACATATGGACTTAACATACTTAAGTACTTTCTTCTTATCCATATTTCCCCCACCTTCGTGAGCGATCGGATAGTATCCCGTAAAACCATTGGACGAGACTGCAATTCCAATAACCTGTCCCCTTTGAGTGGGCCATCCTGGTCCTTCCTTAATTAATTCTGGATCACATGTTTCCAAGTCAATGGCTACTTTATTATGTGTGGTCAAATCAGGGAAGGTAGTAGGTGCCACCCATTCCGAATTAATTTCCTTGAACATATCTCTCATCATTTATTCATCTCCTTGTTTAATTTTTTAATGTGTTTCCTGGTTATTTCTCCTCTTATGTCTCCCCTGGATTTAGGATACTTATCCTCAAGTAATAGTTCAGCATAGTGGATAACTTTTTCCACATCCTGTCTTCCTCCCTTGATGCTGTGTCTGGTAATATACTTGACAATGTTTCCTTCATACCATCCAAGATTGTTCTTGACGATGTAATGGCTTGGCTGAACTGCCATTCTCTTGTAGTGATCCCCTCCTATCTGTTTTTTATGCGCACTCATATTATAAATCCTCCATATCTCTGCGGTTGTACTATATGTAGTGTATCTCTTGCCCGTGTAGCCCCTACATAGAATACACGTGTTTCATCATCTGCATTCACTTCCATAGCTTCCTGTGCTTTTCGTGGTAGGTCAGTAAGAAGCATAACATTGTCCGCTTCCCCTCCTTTGGCTCCATGAATGGTGCTTAAGTTAATCCTTGCCTCAGTGTCTCCTGAATTGTTTCTTGATTCCACTGCCCTTAAAAATTCTCTGTCCCTGTTACCCACCTTGTCAAAAGCCACGTCCCAAGGACGTCCTGCAACCAGTAATCCATGTTGCATAACCAACTCTTCCATTTCGTACTTTTCCTTGGCAGCTGTCTTCAGGTGCTTAAATCCCCTTTCAATTCCCACTTCCGTGGACATGTAGGAATAAATGGATTTTACTTCCGGCAACTCTATGTATTCCCCCTCGTTCAGTCTTTTCCATGCGTTAACCGCATTCAATAGCTTCTGCGATACGGGGAGCTCATTGTTTCTTTTGTATAATAGTCCCTGCAATCTCACGTCCCGTTCAATTTCATCCAGTAAATACTGTGTACGCGCCATTACCAGCCATGTTCCTTCACTCTTTAAATCAACACTCTCCGGATAGGAATGAAATTGGAGAAATCCTTCCTTGTTTGTTCCTCTCCAGCTCTTTGGCCTTCTGTTCCTCACCCTTCCAATAATCCTCTGTGAGAAATTCTGTACCACTCTTGGACATCTGTAGGACTGAGTGAGAACTTTGGTTTCTCCTGGCATGTTAATTAAATGCTCCACGTCAGCGCCGGCCCATCTGTAAATGGCTTGGTCATCATCACCGCTTATGAATATTTTATTTGAATTTTGAGAAATTTTGTCTACCATTCGCCACTGCAGCCGGCACAGATCCTGCGCCTCGTCCACGAACACCACGTCAAGCTTGGGAATCATTCCGGAATCCAGGTACATTTCTATCATGTCAGTGAAATCAAGCAGCTCTTTCTTCTTCTTGAATTCTTCCAGTGCTCGCTGTGCTCTTAACAATGCGTGCCAGGAAACATCTTGCAAATTGGAACTGTTGTAGTGATGCTCCAGCTCCATGCATTTCATTCTTGCAAGATTAACCTCGTTTATCAGTATGTTATCCGTTGTAACTATTCCACCGGATTCCTTTCCATCAGTGACAGATCTTAGATCCATCCCGAATGCCTGCGCAAACTCCTTGTAGTTATCCCTTGACATCACCTCTGACTTGGTCATGCCAAGCTGGTGAAACGCAAATGAATGCAGTGTTCTGAAATATGGCAAGTGCTGCTCTTCCAGCTTAAACTTCTTCATCGCCCGGTTACGTGCCTCGTTCGCCGCCTTCTTGGTGAACGCAACGAATGCAATCCGATCCGGCGGAGTTCCCCTGGCCAATTCCTCCTCCACAAGCTCCAAGAGGTTGTGTGTCTTGCCGGTTCCTGGTGGTCCAAGTATTATTTTAGTTTTCATTTATTTCCTCATATACTTCCAGTATTCGTTTACAATCATCAGGTGTGACACCACTTTTTCTGTTATTAAATTCCCATGTGCAAAAGACAATATTTCCTTCTTCATAAGGAAGTCTAGGATCTACACGGTCAACGGATATATTAGTAGGTCTACTCCTTTTCCAACCTTCACCAGTGGAACGTTTAGTAGTAAGTTCAACTCCAGTATATCTACAACAAGGACCATATTCTTTTTTATGGTTGTTCCATAGTTCTAAAAGATGATTCCTACTTTTAATGCTATACGCGACATCTCTAGATCTAATTGATTGCCATACATTATTAAAATATCCTTTTTCTGATTCCACATATCTTAAGTCAGTTACATTTCTTTTTGATTTAGAATGGTGCACTGTCAACCTCCTTTATGTCAAATTCTGAATTTTGCTGCTGGTAAGCTGGAATGCTCCACACCCTTGTGGTGCGTCCCTTTAATTTAAACTTGTCACTATTTCCCCCAAGATCATGAAGTCGTGCGACAAGCTGTCCCCCGTTGTAGTGGGTGAACTTGTTGCGAGTGAGATAATCCTGCAGGTCCTTAAGCCTGAACCATGTTTTTCCTTCCTCCGTCCATGGTCTTCTCGTTAAAATTTCGTCCCTATTGAGAGCCTGCGCGCGATCAGTACAAAAATCCTGGAGGTAAGCTTCAAACTGACCGGCGACAGACCCATCACTTGACACCTTAATTTCGAGTGCATTATCCATCAAGGCTTGGACTATCTCCTGCCATAGTGATTCCTTCATCTTCTGAGGCATAATGCGCAATATGTCCATGCATTTTCTCTGAAACTTGCTCTGGATCTGCAACTCCTCAGTTGATAACTCTAAGCGGTGCCCGTTGACATCCAGGAACCATACACGCGGCATGGACAACTGAACTGTCAGTGCACCAAATTCTATAGTTGAACCGCCTTGCCCAATGCCGTGCTTTCTCGTTCGGCATAGCTTGGAATTGCAATAGGCATTGATGGGTGGTTCCTTGCATCTGTAATTGTAATCTTTTTTCTCCAGTTGTTTCTGGACAATGACGACTTCCTGTGCCGCCAGTGGCGGTGTCATATGACTTCTGTTATGTTCCTCAAGCAGCGTCTTCCAGTTATCCGGATCAAATTTTCTTAAATAAACTCCAATGTTGAACAGTCCGTTGTTTCTAGTTCCCTTCGGAAATCCCTGCGTGCACAGTTGCTGCAGGCATGGTGGACCGTCCTTTATGACATCTTGCGATACCTGGATTGCAACTTCGTCGGTACCGGCCACTGAATATTTGTTGTATAATGAAACGAACTCGCGCAATGTTGCGGCGGTTCCATCATCCTTGTAAGCATATCTTGTTGTATTTCTGGCGTTATAATAGGGAAGATTTAAAAAATTTCCTAAGTCCCCTTTTTCTATTAGTATTGTGGATTGTTTTGGAAATACTTCGACGGAAGAATATCCTAGACCTGAGGCAACCTCTCGCAATTTCTCTCGTATTGATTTGGCGGATACTGGGTTTTTAAAAAACAGGAATAGGTGAAGACCGCCACTCTTTGACCTGCATGGTACAAGGGGCAACTTAAGTTTTCTGACAGTGTGAATTATTTTATTATAGTCAATAGGATAAGAATCAATATCAATACAACCCCACTTGGATGTATTATCAGCCATAATAGGAATAATGCCCAGAGAAGGGCCTTTACCAGCCAGATGATCACTCCACAGATCTTCCGTAACAAGTTTTTTAACAATGTATGACTTCCCCTCCTGCTTACCGTCAGCACGCTTCCCCTCGGATTGGTGCTGACCATAAGCTACGTCAAGCCCTTCAAATATAGATTTGAATTCTTCCACTAAACCTCCAGTTTATGAAAACTACCTTAAAACGGTATGTCTTCGTCGCTTTCTTTTGAGTTTTGTGGAGCCTCTTTTACAGGTTCCCCCTCAACGATAGGTTTAGCTTCGACTTCTCCTCTTGATACGGTGGTTGAAAATGACTTAGATTCATTGTAGACATCAGCGTCTTCAACCTGCCCGACTTTCTCAACTTGGTACCCAAACCAACTGCCTCGATCATTGGACTCACTAACGGTAGTGAGCTTGTAGATCATTGCGTAAGTTGGCGGAGTGAAACTCCCGGATGGACCCTTAACTTTTTGCGATAGCATTAAGCTGTTCCAGCGTCTGCTCTTTTTTAATTGAGTAGATGTCATGCTTACAACTGCCTGCGACCACGCGCCATCCTTGCCCTGAACCATAACATAATGGTAGGCAGTGGTGGCGATGTAGTTGCCGCTTGGCAATACATCCTTAAAGGTCATCTGGTCACGCTTCGTTTGGGATAGGATCCCGCTGTCAGCGTCGTGGGAAGAAACGAATCCTCCCCCGGATTCACGTGGTTTCCATTCCACGTATCGTAGTTGATAAAGTACAGGAATCACGTTTAATGAATCACTGACTTCCTGTGACACAGTATTGTAGAACTGTCCCACCTTTGCTCCTTCAACATTCTCCGCTTTTGATGGATTCAATTGCGGGCTGTTTGATTGAAGAATATTGATGTAAGGAATTGCGATGTCTCTTGACAAGTCAAGATTGCCGAATCCACTTGCATCCTTTGAATCACTAGCAAGAACTGCTAGATCTAGTTTTGCCGCTGCTGCGACTGCTTTAGTCTGTGCCATAGGCCTTTCTCCTTTTAGTTTTTAATCGTTGTTTTTTGTCCGACGTAAGCGCCTAACAAGTCCATAGGCAGTTGCCTGCCTGCTTCATGTTGCTCACGTATAAATGCGCGAAGGGTGGAAGGTTCGACCCATTCACGTTGCGAGGATTGATAACCCTGTTCATTCAAGGTTTCAATCAGTCCCCTAGCTTTTTCATCTTCATTCCTCCCAAAGCTGCAAGAGATCTGGTTCTTTACTAAATCCCCAAATCCATTGTTTCTGAACCATGTGAAAGCAGCCTCTTTCTTGTCTTCCTTTATGGAGGCGCCGTAGTAGTTCCCTACCTTTATAAGCCTGCCGTCAGCAAGTTTTAACTCTGATAGCCCTACCTCCGCAAAG
>Ga0208180_1000924_pt1 | contig 20994 bp, 35 predicted proteins | sample MalvireepMed_s16_FD_184241 | JGI IMG/M metagenome (GOLD analysis project Ga0208180, IMG submission 184241) | Marine viral communities from the Global Malaspina Expedition - Malaspina viral metaG DeepMed_s16 (SPAdes) (version 2) | ecosystem: Environmental > Aquatic > Marine > Oceanic | place...
GAATACGCCCATAGAAAAAAAGCCCCCCCCCTATTTACCCAAACCGGTTTTAGTGTTGTGACATTTCTCACACAATGTTTGCCAATTATCAACATCCCAGAATAATTTCATGTTTCCCCGGTGCGGCTCGATATGGTCTACGGCATACCCTGCCGCTATCGTATCCCTGCGCAGACATTCAATACATAGCGGATTATTACGCAAGAATACCAACCGCGCCCGTTTCCATTTGTAGCCGTAACCCCGTTGCGCCGCTGTCTGCCGTTTGTCACTCCAGCTAATTGGTACGGATCTAGGCTTATCGGTACTACATCTACACTCACGTTTACAACAGAATTTGCAACAGCTTTTAGCGCCCATGTATGCACACCCCAACATCTAGCCCTAACGATGCGGCCATAGTAAACAACATATCCCAACTGGGTTTTATATCGCCCTTACTCATACGCTGCCAGGTGGCCTGATTAATACCCGCTGCCCTCGCTGCCTGGGTAACCCTTAGCCCTTTACCTATTCGCCTGTACTCAATCAGTTCTATCAGTTGTGTTTTATCCACGCTTACCACCAGCGCATAAAAAAACGCCCAGTGGATTACTCCACTGAGCGCCTATATCTGCATCTATGCTACCAGATAGACAAACCCAACGATTTAGATTCGAGCGATGCAATAGCCTCTGGTATACCTTTTGTCTTGGCAAGGTCTTCTATATCCCGTTTCGTTTCCTGCCCTTGCCCGCTTAACCATTTGTTAGCGGCTGTACTGCTATGCTGCAATACAACGGGTAATAGATCAGCCCTAATGTTTTTAGTATTCATCCCGAATACCTCCTATGTTTACTTGCTGTACCACCTTAATATGCTCTTATGCTTAGTCGGCGAAATTCCACCGGTCATATTTAAAACCGCCGATCTCTGCACACTCCTTGGCCAATCGTTGGTAGGATTCGGTTTTACCATGTCCTAATGTGGCGGCACTTGCTGAATTAAACCACCGCATAGCCTCGAAATAGTCTCCTGCGGTTTTACAATTTTCTGCTTCGGTTCGACATTCTTCGTTATGTTTAAATTTTCTCATCGTCTTAACTCCTTCGTTTAAGGTTTAAACTTCGTTTGCTTCTGAACTATGATTATATTCATATCATCGGATTCTGTCAATACGTCTAAATAGCCCAAATATGAATAATAACATAAATAAACGGGTTTATTTATGAGATATTAGACTGCTGTATATTGCGAATAATCGCCTGCCCTGCTGGGTAGATCCTGGAAGCATCGACAATAGGATGATTTAACAACGCCGATTCACGCTCTAGCAATGATATAAACTTATCATGTTCTGGGTTCCCTGGTTGGCTTAAATCCGCTTCATTAAATGCGGCTGTACCTCCGCGCAAATCAGGCCAGTTTTTTAACATGGTCAGATTAACCCGTGTTGCGTTGTGATCTATTGCACGTTCAATAAATAGCGGTATGTCTGTGTAGTTATCGGCTTGCACTATCATATTTAAGATGTATTGCCGGCCCAGCTTAGATATAAACCGCATAGCATTATCCATATCCCGCCAACGCCCGCCCAACCTGGTGCGCTCATAAACCTCAGGGCTGGCGGCGTCTACGCTCATCTTGATGCGTATTATATTATCGTGTATATGGCTTAGGCTATCCCAGTATTTAGGCAACAAAACGCCGTTTGTGAATATCTCTATTTCAGGGCTGTTAAACTTCTTAATATCAATTGTCTGCAATATCTTCAACCAGGCCGGCGATGCAAACGGATCCCCGGAGCCAATCGCACTAAAAAACCTTATACCCTCTTTGAACGTATCTAATACGTTTTCCGTTTGCTCGAATATTTGCTGTTGCCGTTTCTCAATAATCGGTTTACTTCGGCACGTCCAACAATGTAAATTACATGTAGCATCATTAGCGAATACAATCACCTGGGGCGCGTCCTTCATTTCCTCGCGCATATAATCCCGCTTAACCTGGATCCATTGCGGCTGTGTTAAAAATAGGGGGCAATTATCGCACAGGGATTTATTGCCCTCTAGCCAATACCGCCGCAAGCGCTTGAAATTATCGTGATTCCATACATCCCATAGATTTTTATAATCGCCCTTTACAATCACCTGGTTTTTATCGCTAAACCAACTAGGGCAACAAATAATATAGCTTCGTGGGTGGATATGTAACGTTCTAAACGGATTTGTGCAAAACTCCATAACCTGAAAACCTCCATAATATACAGGCAAAAAACCTAGTACGGCGGCCAGTAATAAAACCAACCGTTGCCCCGCACTAGGCTCAGAGGAACCCCCATTGTAAAAACTCTATAGCTTGATTGATACATAACATTTAAAATTTCGGGTATGTTCACATCTAATAGAGTTTCGCGCAACGTTCAAGAGATCCGTTTCACGTTTCCCAACAAAAAAAAGATACAATACATATTAGCCCTGTCTGATCTCCATTTTGATAACCCCGCCTGTAACCGGGATCTACTCAAAGAACACTTAGACCAGGCCATCAAACGCAAAGCGGCAATATGCGTTTTCGGTGATTTCTTTTGTTGTATGCAGGGATCGTTTGACCCCAGGAAATGCAAAGGCGCAATTCGCCCCGAAGATGATTACCCGGATTACTTCGATCGGATTGTTACCAACGCCGCCAAATGGTGGAAACCCTACGCAAAAAACCTAGTTGTAGTTTGCCCTGGCAACCATGAAACGGCAATTCTCAAACGCCAGGAAATAGATTTAATAGATCGATTCGCCTTAAAAATGCGTGACGTTGGCGGCATTACTGCCGCCGGTGGATACGGTAATTTTATCAGGGTATTCGGTAACCAGCATAGCAGCCGGTTTTCTAACGTCATCTATTCCCATCATGGCTACGGCGCCGGCGGCGCTTGGTCACGTCAGACAACTGCATTCCTAAAATACCTGGAACAAGTAGAAGCAGATATTTATATTGCCGGCCATATTCACAAAAAAGAAACGTTCCCCGTTGAAAGGGCATATTTAAACAAATCCGGCAATGTAAAAACGAAATCTATCAATTTTATTCGATGCGGTACGTATAAAAATGAGTTTAAAGATGGGGCCGGTGGTTGGTCAATTGAAAAGGGGATTGGGCCTAGGCCGCTGGGCGGTTACTGGATCGAATTTTCAGCAGATAGCGACGGGATGAAACGCAAAATATATGAAACATAGCAAATCAGAATTATTATTTTACCGGGTTGGGATTGTATTTCACGTCTTGGCCTGTTTGTGGTTATCTATTCAGCTTTATAAGTTTTGGCTGTGGTGGTCTTGGCTCTATTGGTTACCGCAAACCGTGTGAACTTTTCAAACTCATCCTGATCCAGCGCAAAGATAACGCCCAGGCCATTGTAACGGCCTTTATTCATTACATAGGCGTTTTTGCCAACCTTCATAAATGAATCAACTTTATCCGGGTTGGCGTCTACTACCTTTTTAACTTCATAAAATGTTGGTTGCCGTTTCGCTCGTCGCATCTTCTACCCCTTCAATACTGTTCCATAGCTTTGTTAAATCTGTTCGGCTTATTGAATGATAACTAGGGCCTAACGACATATGACAATTAGACGCCCCGCAATAAATAACGCTACCCTGCATATTGTAGCCCTCTTTTGCTGGTGATCCGCAAACCGGGCAATCTTGCAGCGGTTCCCCTTCCCGCCTCCATTGTTTTAGGTTATCAATGTTCATTCGTTTAATTCCCGTTGTATTATCGCGCTTAATTCAATCAACCTATCCAGCGGCACTATAGCTAACCAGGGTTGTAAATTGGCCTTGTGCATCACAATGGGAACCTCGCCACCGCTTGCATCCCGCTCCGCTTGCTCTACCCACTTGTAAACCGTTTTTGTGCCGGCCTCTACTCTTTTACATTCAATATGTAAATCTTTTATATCGCCCACAATATCCGGCTGTCCTTCTGGGGTATAGCCGCAAAATTGCTGTGATCTACGCCAACCCTTCCCCGGTAGCATTTCCTTTAGGCGTTTCACCAGGGATAATTCGCCCCTTTTCCCTTTTTGCTTACTGTTAGTCAAAAAAACCCCCTTAACGCTTGCGCTTCCATTGGCCCTATGGCTTTTGTCGTATAACCAAACTTTACAATATCACCTATAAAATACTCATATAAAAATATCAACCGCTCCGGCGTTAGTTTTGAAAACCGTTTACGCCATCCGGCCCGCTGGTTTACCTCGCAATTAATCCGCAGCCCTGTTAATTGCCTAATGTCTTTTTCGATCCGCTCGTAGTGTATCTGGCTGTACTGCTCCATCGGCGCCGCCCAATCGCAAATTAACGGAATCTGCATTAGTTTAACCTTGTCGATATATTCCCCCAGGGAAACCGGCGCATAAACGCCAGTAGTTGAATCTGATTTCGCCGCCTTATTTTGGTTGTACTGCTCGCGCAATGCTAACAATCTGGTGTAGGGATTGCGTACCAATACCGCCCGCTTGTATGATTTCCATTGCTTGGGTATATCTACGCCAAAATCATCATACCCGCCGGCATCATTTGCCTGGGGTATCCAATAATTACCCCGCCTATTGCATAATTCAACATGTAATTTAGTTGCGGAGCATCCCGCCGGCGTAGCAATTACTAGCTTTTCATCGGTTAAAACGATCATTCACCAAACTCAGTTTCTGCATAGACGGATAAAACCTCCGGCAACGGTTCCGGCTCAGGATCCACAAACCCCCGCCGGCCTGCCGTCACAACATGCACCCAGAATTTAATAAAACTCACCTGCTGGAATCCTTCAGCGACTAGCCGCCGGTGCAGGTGCGTTAAAATGGTTACGTCGTTAGTAAAAATGCGGACCCTCGCCCGTGTATTTGAAACATATCTAGCCCTCATAATTTACAGATCCCATTAAAATAAGTTTGAACAAATCAACGTTGATGCGTATTGTCCGAAAATAACTTTTTCATCACTTTGTACAACTTTGCAATTCCATTTTGATTTAGTTAATGATTTTTTTATTTCGCGCTCGACCTTATCGCTGCATATTATCCAATTACCTCGTATATCATCAACAATGTCTAATAATATTCTATAATATTCAACCGGTTTCCTATCGCAAATCGGTTTTTCTAATCCGTTGTACATTTCATATCTCCAGGGGGGATCTATTAAAAAAAACGTTTCTTCACTATCCCAGCGTTTTATACAATCCTTAAAATCCTCCTGTGTAATTGTGATTTCTGAAAACATGCCATAGCGGCTTTTTAAATAACTTACTGCGTAGTTGGATAAATCATTACATATGATTTTTTTATGTTTAAATTCAACAGTACGCCCCAAACCCGCAAACGGTTCCACGTATATACTAGAAGCTGGGATATATTCCATTATTTTACGCGCTGTATTTTGCAGGCCTGGGTAACCACCTAAACAATGATCCCAAACCCGCCTAGTTTTATTTTTAGCCCTCATAACTTGCTAACTCCTGTTTAATGGTTTCTGCCTCATCGCTCATACCCTCGCCTATGCCCTTTAAACGGCTCAGTTTGTCCAGTAACTCGCGTTGCCTTACCTGTTGCCGTATTTCCTCTTTGGACGGCTTACGGCGTGGCTGTGGCGGTTCTGGCTCTTTGTCGTAATTCCCCAGCCCCTTCCAACCGTTGGCGATTGCTCGCGTTACTTTTAATTGTAACTGTTTATCTGATAAATGTTCTACGGTTTTTTTAAACGCTTTCAACTGCTGGGTTGTATACCCTGCCCCGCTCGTTTTTTTGTATTCGATCCAATCAACAAATGTTTGTTTCCTTAAATTAAAAATGGGCGGGTTTCTTTCTTCCCTTTCTTTATATATGTCTTTAGTTTCTTCTTCTTGTATACGTCCGTGTGTATGCTCGTGTGTACGTCCGTGTGTACGCTGGTGCGCCGTTGTTGCGCCGCCTTTTTCGCCCTCGGTTTGAAATACCCTATAATTACAGACTGAAACCACCGTGAAGCGCGTATCGCTGTTAAGCGCGATTTGTTCCATAAATTCCAACCGTTTAAAGTGTCTTTTGACCGTTGCCGGTGACACGCTCAGCGCCTCAGCGGCTCGCCGATAAGTGGTTATAAACTGCCCTGGTTGTACCTCAATACCAACCCGCATTTTAACGGGTTTCCATACTGCCCGGCATAGAATCCATAGCCACGTTTTGAGTAAATGCGGATCCTCGAATACTTGGCTATTTTCAATTTGTCGGTGTAACTTAATGAATCCGTTCATTGTATCCCCTATAAAAAACCCCTAGCCGGAAACACTCCGGCCAGGGGGTCCCAAAAACCGCTGCGTCAAGAGTCGCACAACGATTAACCCCGGCCGCTAAATGCTGCCGGAATGTTTCCAAAAATTTACTTCTGCCGTCCAATCATCCGTTTTAAAATACGGGTGATCTCCTAGCGAGGGCAAACCGCTAAAATATCCACTATCCGGGGGTGTTTGGTTACGAGGTGCGCCCATTAATGCCGTATGGTCGAAATCGGGCCGTATCTCAATATCATATTCAAACGCTAGAACATCATCTATTTCGGTTGTGGTTACGATTTGGTTACCCTGTAATTCATTACGCTGATAAAACTGTAATTGCGTTTCCTGGTGCATATAATGCCCAGGGGGTTTATCTAAATATTTACTATACGCAACATCGGCCGTTAAACCCTGTTTTTCCAGCCACCAAACATAATGTTTATATAAACCGTATTTTCTGGCGTATGGTTCCCGGATTAATAAGATTACGCTGTAGCCGTCATGTTTCCAGCCTTGATGAATCGCCCCATAGTGGTGATCAATCCCGCCGTCGGGGTTTGGGCCATTAACCCAGATTCCGCCAATGTCCGCTTTGCATAATATCCGATGTAATGCCCCGCTGCCCGTGTGCGGTGGCGTAACGATTACAAGTTTTTGACGTTCTAATAAAATCATTTTTATTGTTCCTCTAAACAATAGATTTAAAACGGTATATCGTCCGGTTCTGCCGATTCAGTTTTTGCCGTTGCTTTAAACGTTTTTAAAGCGTCTTTTACATCGGCTGTACTGGTTTCGGATTCTAGATATTTAAAAACGCTATTACGGGTTGTGCCGGTCTTATCCTCATATTGCCCCAGCTTTAGTTTGCCGGCCTTATCTAGGCAATCAGCCGCCGTTAATGTTCCGGCCTCAAAACGATTTACCAACCCAACAGAAAACGCAAACTGTTTTATTTTCCAGGTCTTTGATGGGCTTAACCACTGATTAAGAAACACAACGCCGCCATCGTGGAATATGCGTAGGCTTAATTGTATTTGTTCTTCTTCATCGTTGAATTTGCTAATTGTGTCCTCCGCTGCGGCTACCTCAAAATTGTATTCTGCAGGCGGTAATATGCCTGTTCCTGCGTCCTCTGGTTTAAATTCCATTTGATTTTCACTCCGTGTAAATAACATAGTTTAGTTAAGGTTTCCCATCCAAGTTTAACGCCGGCACAATGCCAAACGATAATTCGTATTTGTTTTAATGTTTTGCCGTTTAACGCTTCACCCAGTTCATAAATCTGGGTAGATGCTTTGGCAATGTCTATCATTTTTCTGGTTGATTTCATAGCCCACAACCCCCTTCACATTCTTGGCCGAATAGATCTAATTGATTTTCATCTAAATGGCAATCCTTTAACGGTTTGCACGTTCTATGTAGATATAATTCATTTTGCAATTTGCCCCGCTTATCCTGCCGTATTGCCTCATCAACTTCTACCGCCCTGGCCCAACCTTTAGGATCCTCTTTTTTTAGGCTCAGCCATTCCCGGTTAGATTTATAGGGGCAAAATACGCAAGCGCTACGGGGTACGTTGTGCGGCACTCTTTCCTCTAAATACATCACGCAATTATGCCGCGTCATGTAATCCTCTATTAACGGAAACCGTACCTGCGACCATCCCCGCGCCTCAAAGCGCCCCCTAGCCCTAGCCGCCCGCCCTGGTTCATCATATGAGAACCCCATATGTTGAATTAATGTAACGTCTTTCGGTGTTCGCTGCCTGGGTTTTAGTTTTAGAATATCCCGCCTTATAGCCTTTTCAACTACGTTGATTTTGTATTCGGCTGTACACTGTCGGCGTAACATCCCTTTACTGGCCGTTTGTGGATCCAATGTAAACGCCGGTATAGATGCAAACCGCCCCCCGTCGGCCTTCGATCCGTTAATAATATCATCGCCTAGACAACCGGCGGTTTTCACGATGATTTCCGTTTTACCGCTTAATGATTGCAGCCATTTTAAATGTGTGTAAACGTCCTCCGGCTCATCCCCCGTATCGGCAAAAATAGCGTAATCATATTCAATATCTAAATCACCGTCCAAACTCATCAAAAATAATGCGGTTGATTGTACGCCGGCCCCCAGGTTTAAAATGTTTATTGTCCTATCCATTAATACGCCCCTCCGCATACTCTATACATTTGCTCATCACGTCCGGCGGTAATAACTCCGCAGATTCTACGCCGGCCTTTTCGCACCACTTTGAAATAGTGGTTGTGGGTATCCCTGCATCACGGCATAGAGTAATCAGATTACTGGCCTGCTCCGGTGTTGCTGTTTGGTGGGTTACCTGGTGATCGGCGTTGATTAGCTTTTTGCCGTAACGCTCCGCAAAATCTTTGTAATCCAGTTCAAACCGTTCACCCTCAACAAATCCTAGTAACCGGCTTTTGCGTACTCGGCCTTTGCGGCTCTTGCCCTCTTTGATAATCTCAATCCATAGATCTAACTCATATTCCAGCCGTTTCATCCCGTCGAAAGTGGTATCTATTACGGATTGTTCGCCCTTGGCATCCTTGCCCCATTTATCGGCCTGATGGCAAATTAATATCACGTTCATATCAAGACGGTCTATCCAACGTATTAAACGACGGGTTGGGCGGTTGGCCTCTTTTTTATCCCGTCCGAAATCAGAACCCACTTTTTCCTCGGCTATGCCTGCGGCCGTTGCGTATAGCTTAGAGAATGAATCTATCACAACGGTTTTGTATTCATGTTCTACCGTTGCCAGGGTTACTATTTCCTCTATCACCGTTTCATAATCCTGAGATCCTTCATCCTGCCCGAAATAAACCCCGCCGGCTTTCGCTAGCTTCTGCGCGTAATGATCCCGTTCGGCTGAACCTTCAACATCAATATAGTAACAACTTGGGAAGTCTAGCGCGAAGTAAGTTTTACCAACTCCGGCCCGCCCGCTTAGAATAATCTTCGCCCGTTTGGTTTTACCTACTGGCGGTTTAGCTTTTAATTTTCGCATCGTTTAAATCCCTCTGGTAAACTTCATTTCGTAAAATCTTAACGTTTCTGGGGGCGTCAACGCTTAGTACTACGCTGCTCGCCCGTAATCGTTTAACGGTAATGACAATATCATCGCCGATTAATATTTGGTTTCCTAGTTTCCTGGTTAATGCTAAAGCCATTATTGCAAATCCTCATCAAAAATATTGTAAAACGTTTCTTGCGGCTCGTTTGTTTTCTGGGCATATTTAGCAAACCAACCCATTGATAGATTTAATTCGGTTTCTGGCACTTCATAGATTAACGGCCGCGCCTCAAAAATATGCTCGCTGCCTAGAATATCGTATTTGATCGAACCGCCGTAAAAGGTTACGTGGTGGCCGCTAAAACTCGCCGCAATATAATAGTTAGGTTTTTCAACGCTTAACCGCCAATGTGAAATACGCAACGCTCCTGGTGTATCTGCGCCGCCCTGGGAATACCTCGGAACAATAACAACCGGCGTTAATCCAACATCCTTGAAATCTAGAACACAATCAATGTCGTTATCATCTAGGTAATTTGGATCATGCCATAAATGCTCGGCGTTGCACCATTTAGAAAACGCCCAGCCACAAACGCAATCTAATAGAATAGTTGCGTAGTCGTTTTGGCGGCCTACATAGTTGGCCTGGTAACCCTGCGCGTGTATTTTTGCGTAGGTGTTGGCGTCTTTTCGTACTTGCTCCGGAACTGGAACCGTTACCCATCGTGGGCTATTTGTAAATGCAAACATCCGTGTTTGCCTCCTCTTATAAAATTTTAACTTCGTTTGAAACTTCGTGGGGGTAGCTTACTATATTTAATCGGCATTGTGCAAGCGCAAAATTAACTATTTTTTCAATAGATACAAAACAACCGACGATAACGCGCCGATGATTGCCGTTACCGCAGTTCTAAACGCCCATTGCGTTGACCCTTTAACATCCTCTAATTCTGTTTCCGCTACAGACATTCGAACATCTAAACCGGGTTTGCCATTGCCCCGATGCAATTTACAAATCGGCTGTAACTCGGTTAAAACCTGTTCAACCTTAATTTCGATACGCTGTAAGTTTTGTTGTAATTCTTTAATATCTTCACTCACTAGGGGGCGTTTCCTTCTTAGCAACTGGCCGCAAACTATCGCCAACGATCAACCCCGTTACGATCACAACCAACTTGTTTAATAACTCAGCATCGACTAGCGGCTCCGTTAATTGTGCGTTAACCGTCGCGAATAATGCCGTTAATACGGCCACAATGGTACGCTTGCTTTTAAACGCTGCAAGGATCTCTTTTATCATCATTCACCTCCTGGTAAAAAACCTTTGATTATATTTAATGCGCTACTGCCGGCGCCACTTGTTAAAACAAAATACGCCCCTAAACCGATGGCAATTAGCAGTACCAACCATTTACGTTTTTCGGCTTTGGCTTTACTCAATTCTGCTTTAGCCAAAATTATATCAACTTTACCGGCTCGCTTCGATTCCTTTTTAGAATCCACCGGAACCATTACCAATTTTCCCTCGGCGTTTCTTATTCTCTTTTTGCGGCCCATTTAATAAACCTTTCCATTTGTGGTACATATAACCCATGCCCCGGTGCGTTCTGCTATTTCCCCCGCCTGGATTGGGCAAGATTCAACAAACCAATCTAATTGTAACTTACTAAATGCGGCCGCTTTATAATCACTGATAGCGCGGGGTTTTTGTCTATCTGCATCGCTGCCGGGAAACATTATTAACCGCTTACACTGGATCCCAAAACGCTTTAACCAGGTTTCTGTTATCGACCGATCTTTTTCTAGTCTGCCGGTAATGATTGCCGGCAATTGTGATCGGCGCGGTAGGTTGTACGGTTTAGCGGTTTCTAGCGGATTGGAAAACGGCATATCGTGGCATAATACCCCGTCCATATCAAACGCCATACGGGAAACGTAACCGCTATTGAATAGATTCCATTGCAACAAATGCGGTAATTCTAATTCTGCCCCGTATAGATCCGGTTTATTCTTAGCCCTGGGGTTTACATATATAGCCGCCGTAACGCCCTTAAACGCCTCTAGTTGCCTCATAGCGGCCCCGCTTGCTACGGTATCATCTACGAACAGAAACCGCGACGGTTCCGGCGTAGCCTTAAACCGTTGGCCGTGGCCAACGTTGGTAACATAACGGTTTTTGTCGATACTATATAACGGTAGGTGTAAATGTGCCGCTATTACGCTGGCCGGTAGCATGCCGGATCTAGGAACCCCGCAAACGGCGTCTATTTCCGGCGGTACACTATCGCAAAACCTAACGGCCTGATGTATCAATTCAACAGTAGGGATTAATCTAGCGTTTTCAAATGCCGGCGTTGAAAACTTCTTATTTAGTTTTCCCTGGCGGCCTTTGCAACCGCCGCAGGGTTTAATACCTATGGCCGATGTTATCCCGGCTATGGAATCCCCCAACCCTTTACGTAATGCACAGTTACGATAGCTGGGGCGCCGGCGGGTATGCCCGCAATTAACGCAACAAACGCCGTTTTCGTTTTCTGTCCATATGCACCGCATCAAATCCCCTTTAAACCAATACCGCTTCCACTATTGCATCCCCATCACTATAACACCAATCCGAAAAACTCGTAGACGCTGATTCACCGATATAATTTACCGTTAGTGTTCCAATGTTATTGTATAACGTCCAACTCATACCACTATGTAAACCGCATTGGTTGGGATGCCCTGGCGGTAAATATTCATAATAAAAATTATAACATTTTTCGGCATAGTCACCGCGCGTTACCGGGTTTCCCTCGTCATCTAATACGACTTCGGTTAAAGATATTTCCATCTTATAGCCCAGGTGCAAACGCCATATATCCGTATAAGTGGTACCGATTAAAATTGGATACTTAACCAGCATTAAACCCGTCCAACCCCATGATTTAGCCGTTGTTAAACCAGTTGATTCATCTAAAACGCTACTGCTACAATATCTATCTCCGATGTAATCATTAAAACCAACGCCCCAATAGCAAATAGTTTCGCCTGGGTCTAAATTTGCGGGTGTATCGTGATCGGGTAACTCAATGCATAACCCATTACCACCAATGCACTGTAGCGTAAATGTATCATTGATAAAATCACACTGTAGGCAATCGGTAGAATCTGCAAACCCGCTTAAAGTAACGTCAAATTCGCCGGTGTACAGTATGCCAGGGAAACTATCGCTACAATTATCGCAACAGTCCACCGGATCCGGTGGATCTGGTGGATCGGCAATACAGCAATTACAACCAGGTGAGTTTTTAGAAACGCCGGCCATAGATTAACCACAATCTTCCATATCAACCACCCAGAACGGTGACCCCTCAACGCGCTTAATGGTTATAAATGTGGACCCATTAACAGCACCGCCCGCGATATTATAGGCCGATACCGATTCCCCCGTATCCGTTAATACTCCGGCGCTCGTTAGATAGTAAATAGATACTGTACCGCTTCCGGCCGTAGTTCCACTTCTGGCGGTTATTGCGCCAACGGTTTTCGCTATCGCCGTTTGTATGCCAATCACCGGGATCCAAAGGCCACTTTTAAAATTACGGGAAACCCTTATGTAACTATCTTCTGGAATCGGGATTAATGAATCGTTGTAAATGTCTAGTTCGTCGCGCTGGGCGTCCTCTAGTTTTCCGTCTTCGTCTACATCCCAAACTTCAGCTTTCCCGCTACCTAGCTGGGTGGTGGTTCTACCGGTGATTAAATCGGTTACCTTTACTAATACCGATTCCTCACGCATCCGCATAGTATTATTGGGTTGGTTTGCTATCCCGCCGCGCAACATACTTAATTGGCTATGTAATAGCTGATGGTCTTTTTTCAGCATCGCTATAGCGCGAGCATTTAATAGATAGCCCTCTGGCATTATATCCCGTCTGATCTAATTGCTACTGGGTCACTCGGTAGGGTAAATGTTCCGATTGTCATGTTAGACGGATACCAGCTTAAATTTGCACCAGGGGCAAAACTCAGCGCCGTGATAGTTTTATCATCCCCCGCGCTAGCACTAAATGCGCCTTCCGTATCTATAAACAAACTGGCTATTGTTCCGCTACTATCTAAAACAAATTCACCGCGCAAACAATCAACAGTAGTTGCCGCAGCGGATCCCAATAACGTCGTTGTACCGTTTTTAACGTGTACCGTTGTTAGGCTTGTTAATATATCAACCTCGGCGCCGAAGTTGTAACAAGTGGTTAAGGTAACGCCGCTTCCGATCTCTACATCCCCCGATATAGCCCGAATTTCACCAACTACGGATGTTTCGCCCGGCTTATTGGCTATGCCAACGCTGCCGCTTTCAATATTGATCCCCGTTAATGCGTCGCCCCTGATGTACAAACCCTTAGTACCGGCGCCGCCGCTTGCCGTTTGTTTGATTTCTAAGGTTATCGCCGCGCTTCTTACATCTAATGTAGTTGTACCTGTACCAGAAAAGTCAACGCTGGTAAAACTCATATTCAAGCTACATTCGGCCGTATAGCCATCTTCAACAATTAAGGATCCAAATTCTGTACCAGAACTACCGCTTATTTCCTTCGGGTAATCCGCAACTAAATATATATCATCGCCGGCGGTAGGGGCCACGCCGCCAATCCAATTTGAAGCTGTCAAAAATGCTGTACTAGTGTTGCCCTGCCAAATCATAACTGCCATTAGTTGCCCGCCTGTTTTAAAACTTTTATAGGTTGTGGATTGTCAAAACCCAGGGGCGCAAAATCGCGCTCCGGGTATACTGCATAGCGCAAGTAAGCGCCGGTATCATTTCCGGCCGAAGTGGCGGCTTTACCGGTTTTGTGTGCCACGTCGCCGCGCCCATCCAATAAAACAGGCTCATCGATCGGTATGCCTTTTTCATCGGTTATAAGCTCGTCAACATAGCTAACAGCGCCGGTTTGAATGTCTACCTTTTTAACCAGTTTTGTTTTCCCCCGGTCTAAAATGTCGAAACGCCAGCCCCGGTAAAGGTCTACATCTAAAACATAATCAACCCGCCAAAATGGTTTTTGTGCGTTCTGCCATTTCCTATTCCCGCTGATCCCCTGGATTTTAGTGCTAAATGGCGGCATTGCCAGTTTAAAATCATTAATGTTTATCAAAAAACGTTTTTTGTTTACGCTGTCTTGATATTTTAACGCCCAGGTTGGGAATACCGCATGGTTCCTAGTTATTGTAATTTGCAACCGGCTGTAATCTATTTCCAAAGGTGGATCAAATCGTTTATGTGCCGAGTTTATTATTGGCTTACCGTTTTTTATTTCGCTGGTTAGATGGCCCGGTGCTGGATTGGCAAACCTTGCCGGCTCTGGGCCGAGTATGGGGTGCAACTTCTGCCGCTGAAATAAATTAACCTGATTCCGTACTATGCTAAATGTTTGCTTCCCAATATATGCGCCCTTTTCCGCTGGGCGCGTTCTTTGAATTAGTTGTATATCAATATCAGGCCCGATGTATTCCCACTCATCCTCCTTGCCTTTAGGGTTTTTCGGCCTTGGCTCGCCGGGTTGGTTGGTTGTTCCTAGATCCAGACCGCCAATTTTCAACGGCTTATACGTTACATCATATGCCCAGCGCATTGATGCAATTTGGCTAACGTTTATTTCCTTCGCTATCATGCTGCGGTTTGTGTCGTTACCTATGTTTTCATAGTACCCGCCAGGCTTTGGTACTCTAACGGCCGTTGTCGGATCCTCCGGGAATCCCAACCCATCTACACTATCGTTTACATCGTCCGTTTCAACTAGAAAACGAACATGGTAAGACGCTTCCGATTCTGGCCAGGTTATAGACCCAGACCGGCTTTTTCTATCAATCGTTACTGCCACTACTGCCATCTATGCCAACCCCGCAACTGCTGCACCCGGTTTATTATTGATTTGCTCTAACAGCGTAACGGCATTAGCGCCGTTACCTGCAATTGTTTGTAATAATTTTTCCATTGCTCTTTGTTGTTTTTCTCGTACCCTGGCGGATACTTCCGCGCTCGTGCCTTTCAGCACTATACCTACGCTAGTGTCTAGGGCTTTTATTTTGGCGTCTAGTTCATCAATCGCCGTATCATCTAATTCTAATTTGAAATTGGCCTGCGCCTCGTCAATTAGCGCGTTCATTTGTTTATCAATTTCGTCAAATACCTTATTGATCGCGATAAGCGCCCCGCCTGCCGCTGCCGCCGCTATTAATAACCGGGCAACGTTACCACTTGCCGCCTTTAATGCTACCTGGGCCGCTGCCAGGGATCTTATAGCGCGGACAATTAACCCGAAACCCTTAATGGCTAACGGTATCATTTTTAGAAAAAACACCCATAGGGCAATAAAGGCCACCCATTTAGCAATTAATACAACCATCTGCTTAATCATTACAGCATTCACTTTTATCCAATCTTTCAGCTTTTTGATAATGTGAATGATAACCCGCAGCGCGTACTTTATGTCGTTGGCAAACTCAAACGCTATCGCCATCCCTAATTCGAGCACGTTATCTTTTAATGTACTCCATAGCCCCGCTATAGCTTGCGATTGTTCGGCCATAGCCGTTGACATATCGCCACTAGTACCAGCTAAAGCCCACATAGCCTCTTGAAGCATATTAAAGCTAATTGCCCCTTGTGTTACCATCTGTCTTATTGCCGCTTCACCTACGCCCAGATGCGCGGCTAGCGCACTTATAGCGGGTACGCCTTTTTCTACCAGTTGGTTCAATGTCTCGCCGGTTAGCTTTCCTATAGACTTAATTTTTCCGAATATCTTAGCTAAGTCTTGTATAGGTATTCCAGAAGCGGCGGAAATATTACCCATCATAAGCAATTGAGCGCCTACCGTTTCGGCTGTCCAGCCAAAAGCTAATAACACCTTAGTAGCGTCTACAAGATTGTCTAACTGAAACGGCGTCGCCGCTGCAAAATCCCTAATTTCCATTAGCAGTTTTTGCGCGTCCTCCATACTACCAACAAAGGTTTTAATAGCTATAGCGTCTTGTTCTAGTTTAGCGGTAGCCGTTATTACAAGTTTGATAGATTGTATACCTATTAGCGCGGCCGCCAATATAGCCAACTGCCTAACAATGCCATCGGTGAAACGTTTAAATACTGCGCCGGCGTTTGCTGTTTGCCGGCGAAACCCGCCAGACATACCGCGCAAACTTTTATTGACCCGGTTTACCCCAGATTCAAACGGTTTCGTTTTTGCAACAAACGTTGTCGCTATGCTACCGATATTCATTTACTAAATCTCGCTGCCATTTCGGCCTCATCCTGCCCCGTATCTATAATTTTATTTTCCCGCTGGCGTTTTGCGTAGGATGGTAAAAAATAATCTAGGTCTACGCTATCGCTAGCTTTACTAGCTACAACGTTATTTATCATGCTGCATACGTAACTAGTTTGTAACCAACGTTCCCCAAACGGCTCGCACCTATAAAATGCAATCCACTCCGCAAATTGCTCGCTGGTGATCCGTTCGAGCATTTCATCAACATTAACAAAACCCAGTTCTAGCGCTAGCCGGTAGGCAAATCTGCGGCGGCCGCCGCTAGCGCTTCTGAGTTTTTTTCTAGTCCTTCGACCTCGTTTTCACCAAACCCACAATGTGCGCTGGCTACCTCAAACAGACGCCCCGTTATATTACCGTCTAATTCATCTAATTTATTTAGATCGGTATTTTCTAACAGTTTTACGCCGTCGTCATCAACCAGGGTTGCAACTATCAAGAGTTTACGCGCCTCGATATTTACCCCGCCTTTGTTGTTTAGAATCTTTTTTTCAAAGTTTCCCTTAGCGCGTTCTGTTAAATTTTGAAACCTAAATGCCATACCGGCTATTTCAGCGGTTTTGTACCGCTTGCCCGTACAACTTAAAAGTTTTTCCCTACTTATCGTTTTTGACATCTTCCTCTAGCTCCTCTGGTTCTGGTTGTGGTGGCGGTTCATTAACTGAACCAACGGCGCCACCAATAAACTTTTCTACCTCTACCTTTACCCGCGCTCGCACCGCCTGCGATTGTCTACCGGTAAAACAAATCGGCGACCCCTCCAAAACTCCACAATATCCGGCGCCGATACCGTCAATGCGTATTAACTTAACATCGTCAATTTGTTCGTTGGGGTGATCCTCAATTGTTATTTTCATTATGAACCTGCTGTATAGGTTGGTTGGCCGCCCCATTTAACGGTATACTCACCGCTCATAATCTCACCGTTTACCAGGTCTGGCCCGGTGGAACCCGTTAGGAACCCGGAACCGCTCAACGTTGCCGCTGTGGTTTCTCCGGATTTCATCGGGTAGGTAATTGTTACCGTTTCCGATGCGGCTGTTATTGGTGGAAATGTGGAAGCGCTTTGATCCCATTGAAATTCACAACTAAATTCGCCGCCGTCTACTAAATCGGCCGGTTGAAATGTCATGTAGTCCGATGTACCCAGGTGGGAAACGTCTAACGATTCCCGCCCCATGCCAGTCCCGCCAATGCGACTATAAGAAGCGGTGAAACCGCTCGTACCAAAAACAATTGTGGCGCTGTTTCCAGTTTGTGCCATTTTCTATACTCCTTAAAAACTTGGTACTGATTCAGTCAGTACGATTTCAAAACTTAAACTAGTTACGTATAACCCGCCGTCGGAACCATCCGCCGGCACTAAATAACCGCTTGCCCTGCCGCTCAATTGGCTACTTTGTATTGTTTCGCTGCCGGCGCTGCCCTCGTATCCTTGCAACGCCGCCCGCACTTTTTCCCCTAGGTTTTCAGCGGCTAACCTGGTTTCGCTATAACAGGCTACCGTCATTTGACTTGTTACAATTCCACCGCCGCCCGCTATTGTGTGTTCGTGATCGCTGTTTGTCTCATCTATTACAATCGCTGGAAACGTTTCGTTCTGTATTAGTGCATCCGGCCGAATTCGACTAGATACAATATCCGTAACGGCGGATACCGTTAATAAATACGTTCGAATTCCTGTACCGATTCCTGCCATTTATTTATTTGCCTTTTTTGCTACTTTGGCAACTGCGGCCGCTATCGCCTGTTTTGCCTTTGCCGCAACAATACCCCTGGATTTAGCCGCCGCCGCTCGCCGCGCCTCTTTTTGCCAATGGATCCCCGCAACCCTGCCACCGCCACGCCGGCCCCAATAAACGGCAACATGGCCATCATTTACCAAATGGGCATAGGGCGCCGATTTAGCGCCGCCCCTGGTGTAATCATAACCCGCCGTTATTCCCAAAATACCCCGCGCCGCTAATTGCCGTTTATTTTTCCATTTGCTAGATGGTTTAGTTACCACCGCCTTTTTAAGTTGGTTCTTACCGCCTACACGGTTGGCGGCCGTTGCTTTACTCCATTTCATATAACTGCTGGTTTTGCTTGATTGTGGTGTTCTGATTCGGTACTCTTTTTTGATACTAGTACCGACGGCCGTTAATATTTTACGTTGTATGTTTCGCTTTAGGCTATCACTTAAACCATCAAACGATTTTTGTAATGTAACCAAATCCTTTTTAGACATTTTAATAGCGACTGCGGCCATTTAAATATCCTCCGTACAATACAACCACAATTCCCGCTTATGGGTATCCCGCCGTTGTATAGTGTCAATATTTAAAATCACGCTGCCCCATTTAACCCGGTGTTCCGGTATTGGAAACGTCCCCGATTCAACAAACCGAATACGAACAATAGCCGCATATTTAGCATCTACTTGCTGGCCCCTGATTACCTCCGCGCCGCCCTTGTAAAGCACTTCGGCGTAAACCGTTGTGTATGTACTCCAGGATTGCGAAATCTGGCCGGCGCTGTCTGCGGTTCCGGCGTTACTTTGCAATTCTATACGGTGTCTCAGCGCGCCGGATCGAACCATAAAAACCCTTCACCTATTTTGTAGTGCGCTAGGATGTTTTGTAATGCCAGGGGAACCACTGACGCAACATTATTAAACGCCACCGCTTCACGATGCTCGAAATAATGCCCAACTAACAGTAATGCGGCCTGTTTGATTCCCTCCGGCGTTGCGGTTGAATCCCCATAGCCACAAACAAACCGAATTTCAACAGCGTCAATTTCACGCCGGCTAACCGGCCAAACTTCATCGAACGCCGGCTGTATAATACCCGGTTCCCTGGAATCCGAAACCTTATATTTGCTACTCGATAACGTTTGCTGCGTGCCGTCCGTATCGATGTATTTAATATGGGTGATCGATTGTAATTGCCCTTTAGGGATGTTGATTGCAACCCGCCCGGCTGGGAATCTATCAACGATTAAATCATAAGTAGCTGTACATATCTGGCGGCCCGTTTCCGCTTCTATGTACATCCTAGCCGCTGTAATATAATCGTTTATCTGCGTATCAAACGTTGTTTCGCTGGAATCAATCGCAATATGCTTTTTAACCTCGGTTGAATCAATAGGTTCATCCGTTGGCGCTGTTATTGTTTTGATTGCGTAGTTATTACTCATCAACTACCTTTTTGGCTCGTTTTTTTGGTGCTTTACGCGCGGCCGATTCAACCACCGGCCGGCGGCTGGGGGGTTTACCCCCAACCGCTTTAGCCTGGTTGGAATCTAAAAGCCTTTTACCTTCAGCATCAGAAACCTCGATTATATCGCCAACGGATTGGCTAAAACTGGTTCCCGCTCTGCTTACTAATAATTCAACTTTCATAATTTCCCCTTTTGGTTACGCCTGAATTAGGTGTTTGATTGGATTTGTTCCCGCGTCCAATAAAACGCTATCATGTCGGCTAAACGCTACAAACCCGGTTTGGTCATAGTCTCTATAGCGCTCATCCATACGGGCAAGTTTAACCCCGCCAGCGTCACGGATTAAGAACTTAGAGAAATCACCAAACAACACGGTTTTTTCGCCTGTAGCAATGCTACTGGCCATTTCCTGGTTAACTACAACGGGTTTACCTAACAACATATCAGGGGCGTCGGATGTTAAACCCGGTTGCCATAGATATTGATTGTTGGAATCCTTCAATTTGCGAACAGCAGATTTAACGCTGTTGTGCATCATGAAACCGGCGCTGCTAGCGTCCTGATAGGCTGGGTCTACGCTTGCGAGTAGATCAATTAGCTCATCCATAGTTATAGCCGTTGCACTTGCAGCGGTTACGCCCAGGGTTGAACCCGTTACGATACCTTCAGGCTGACTAGATCCTGTACCGGTTGTGAAATGTTCCGCAGTAATGCGGCCAATTCTTTCACCAATCATAGAACCAATTTCAGCACCTAGATTAAACGCGCTGTCCTGCATCAACTCAGCCGAAACGCGGATTAGCTTAGAACTGTATTTGTAGGCGTTTAATGTAACGCTTCCATATACTACATCCTGTTCGCTAACCTGGGTGTTTTCCGCTAAGATTGCACCCTTGTTGCTAGTGTCGTTAACGGTTGGCCAAGGAATATCGTTACCCGATGCCGTCCGTAAAACTCGACTAACTCGGCGAGGCCCGCCAAATGCTAACAATGCCCGTTCTAGTTCATTACTGAAACCTTCGGGGATTGTGTATCCACCGGCCGCGTCCGTTGTGCTTTGGGCGCGAAATTCACCACCAAAACCACGCGCGTTGTATGTACCGGCTTGGCGGTAATCAATTTCGAAAAACGCTTTGCGGGGATCTACGCCGCAACGTTTCG
>Ga0208180_1000926_pt1 | contig 20978 bp, 27 predicted proteins | sample MalvireepMed_s16_FD_184241 | JGI IMG/M metagenome (GOLD analysis project Ga0208180, IMG submission 184241) | Marine viral communities from the Global Malaspina Expedition - Malaspina viral metaG DeepMed_s16 (SPAdes) (version 2) | ecosystem: Environmental > Aquatic > Marine > Oceanic | place...
AAAATACTTAAAATGAAGAAAAGATATTATTATGAAGGAGGTGGAAAAGAAAAAGGCAGAGAATGGGTTTTAAAAAATAAAGATAAATTAAATGCTCAATGGAGAGAGAAATATAAAGCAAATCCTAAAAAATATTTAGATAAACATAAAGAATATCTAAAAAATAATCCTGAAAAATTAAAAGAGTATAAAAAAAGAGAATATTGGAAATATAGAGATATGCATATAAAGCATAGTAGTCAGTACTCAAAAAAGAATAGAGAAAAAATTAATAAACTTAATAAAAAATACAGAGAAGCTCCTTCTGATACGTATATAAAAAAATTATTAACAAGTGGAAACAGTTTGAAGCATAAAGATATACCTCAAGAGTTAGTAGAGGCAAAAAGACAGTATGTGAAAATTATAAGAATAACAAAGGAGAAGTAAAATGAAAATAGGTAAAAAGCAAATAAACGACTTTAGTGATTTTGACGACATGGTTACTGCTCACAGAGGAGTTTTAAAATCATTAATTGACAAAGATGGTTTTTATAAAAGTGGTGAGGCTGTTGAAATAAACAATGGGTTTGGCAAACAATTAAACGTCATGAAGTTAAAACTTGAGGCGTATAAAATGTTAAAGGAAATTCCCGACAGGGAAGAACTGTTTTTGCCGGAAAAGAAAAAGGTGAAACACCTAAAAAATAAATGATAGCCAGTTTTAAAGGGGGGAGGGTGACGTTGGACGAACAGCTCACCCATTCCCTAAATATGGATAAAAAATGACCGATGTACAGCTCACCTATTCACCCTACAGTCTCATAAACCACACCGCTGTCCGCAACCTCCAGGTACAGGCGTTCTGGCATGGATTGTCCTACACGACTAAGTCACGGCAGGAAAAGATCGGAATTATAGAGAGAGAATTTCACCTCGGACAGAAATCAATCGAACTCATCATATATGGAAAACCTAAAAATAATTAGGTAACATCCTCAAAGTCCATTTTGGTAGGTTAAACCAAGATGGAGATAATCCAAAGAAATGTCGGGGATCTAATCTTTGCAGAATACAATCCTCGACAACTCACCAAAGACCAGCAAAAACACCTAAAAGATTCAATCACACGGTTCGGATTGGTTGACCCGATTGTGGTTAACAATCATAAAGACCGCAAGAATATCATTGTGGGCGGTCACCAGAGGGTACGTGTCGCTACTGATATGGGTATTAATAAAGTGCCTACCGTTGAAGTGAAATTGACATACGATAAGGAACGGGAATTAAATGTTCGTCTAAACAAGAATACAGGTGGATGGGATTTCGATGTTTTGGCAAATTTGTTTGAAATAGATGAATTGACTGAATGGGGCTTTAATGAAGATGAATTAGTCGGATTTGTTTCAGATGAAGAAGTTGAAGGCTTAATTGACGATGACGAAATACCCGAAGTAGAAGAAGCCATAACCAAGACAGGTGATTTATGGCTATTAGGTGAACATAGAGTTTTATGCGGTGATGCGACAAAGAAGGAAGATGTTGAACGGCTGATGGATGGGAATAAGGCTGATATGGTGCTAACCAGTCCTCCATATTGGAATCAGCGAGAATATTCACATTGGGATACTTTTGATTCATATATGAATGATATGATATTAGTTGTTAAATCAATAATCATAAATGACAATTCGATTGTATTTTGGAATATTGGGGATGATTCGGCAAATAATCAACACATAAGCGCCAAACATTCCATAATGTTAGAACAATCAGGATTGATTTATATTGATGCAATAATATGGAAAAAACAAGGAGTTACAGGTATTAGGCTATCACACCAGAAAACAAAAAATTTATATTATCCTGGATTTAGTTTTGAAAATTGTCTTGTATTCCAAAAGGACAATGATTCATTCCCTGTGTTTGAGGATAAACATAAGAATGACATACCAATAAGCAATGTGTGGGAAATATCAACAGACAGTAATCGAGGTAAGAAACATTCAGCACCATTTCCAGTAAAATTGCCATATACTGCAATAATTTGTTATTCAAACAATAATAAAAATAAAATATATGACCCTTTTATGGGTTCAGGAACAACACTAATAGCCTGTGAAAAGACAGGAAGAAAGTGTTATGGTATGGAAATAGACCCGCATTACTGTGATGTTATTGTTAAGCGATACGAACAGTTTACAGGAAAGAAAGCGGAACGTATTGGGAAGACCTAAAAAATATAATATAGACACAGATCAGGTTGAAAAGTTGGCAGGGCTTGGATGTACTAATGTCGAAATAGCATCATTCTTTGATGTTGGTGAACACGTTATCAGAAAAACTTATGCCGGAAGTATTGCAAAAGGCAAAGAAAATGGTAAAATCAGATTAAGACAATGGCAGATGAAAGCAGCGCAGAAAGGCAATGTGGCTATGCTTATATGGTTGGGCAAGCAGATACTTGGACAGGCTGAAAAGCAAGAGGTAATGACAGGAGAATTACCAAGTGGATTCAACACAGAAGTCATATAAACTGTTTCAGCACCAATCGGACTTTGTCCATCAGACAAACAAGTATTCCGCTTTGGTTGCTGGTTACGGTTCAGGCAAGACAACAGCCTTTTGTTTACGTGCATTAAAGGAATGTGGCAAGAATCCAGGTAAACGTATCCTGATTGCAGAGCCGACTTATCCAATGGTACGTGATGTCCTGCGTCCATGCCTGGAGAACGCCCTGCATGAGATCGGATTTGCTTATGAATATTCAGCAACAGAAATGCGTTACCGTGTTAAATGGAAAGGTGGATGGGCGGATGTGCTTTTACGATCAGCAGAAAATTATCAAAGATGGGCGGGATTGAACCTTGCCTCTTTCGGCATTGATGAAGCCGACCAGTTAAAGGACGATATGCCATGGAAGATGGGTCTGTCTCGCTTACGTGATGGTAATACTTTGACAGGATTTGTATCTACCACACCGGAAGGATTCAAATGGGTATGGTCGTATTGGGTGGATGAGCCGAAACCAGGATACGACATTGTAAAAGGCAAAACGAGTGATAACACTAAACTGCCGCCAGCCTTTATTGAATCGCTTATGCAGAACTATGATGAGAGATTGCAGAAGGCATACCTGGACGGTGAATTTGTTAACCTGCAATTCGGACAAACCTACTATGTATTCGACCGAGACAAAAACGTCAAAGACGTACAATATAATCCTGCCTTACCAATATCCGTGGGTATGGACTTCAATGTTGATCCCATCACAGCGGTATTATGCCAAACCTATCATGACAAGCCGAAAGTCCGTGTATTCGATGAAGTTGAAATACACCATAACAGCGGACACGAATTGATGACAGAACGCATTGCAAGAGAGATTAAACGCCGCTATAATAACCGGCAGATCACCGTTTATCCTGATCCGTCCGGCAGAGCCAGGAAAACATCCAGCCTGTTTACAGATCATGACATCCTGCGCAATGAAGGATTTAAGGTCATAGCAAAGAGAACGGCACCGGCAGTCATTGACCGGGTTAACAGCACAAATAAGATTATGGATTCCTGTATTATCTCGCCAAAGTGCAGAGGCTTTATCCGGGATTTGGAGCAGACAGTAAACAAGGAAGGCACACGTGAGATTGATAAAAGCAACAAGGACTTAACCCACTTCTCTGACGGATTCGGCTATTTCATTGACTTTGAATATCCGGTGCGCAGACCAACGACAAGGACATATATGGCATGATATACTTCTCCAATGCACAACAGGTTATCGCCGAGAGTATTGAACGACTGAAATCTATCAATCAGAATAAAATGTTTGAACACAGGGACAAGCTGATTGATTATTATCAGTACTCCAATACACAGAAATATATTACCAATTATTTTACCGGTACATTACAAAAAGAGTTTCCGCTTTATACGACCAATTTCACCAAACGATTGATCAACAGAATCAGTATGGTTTACAAGAATCCGCCTGTGCGTCAGGTAGGCATTGATGATAACGCCGATTACGCTGTATTCTTAAAAAATAAAGACTATCAGATGAAAGTCTTTGAGCGGATCCATAATCTGCTCGGCACGATGTTAATTCATACTCACTGGGATGGTCAACAGATACACTACCGTCCTATTCTGCGGTATCAAGTGGCGTTAAATCCTGATAATCCGCTGGAAGTGGAAGCTATTATATATCCAAAAGACAAGCCGGTGGATGACACGAGGCAGAGTCAGGAGGATGTATTTGTATATTGGTCGAAGGACGAACATTTCTTAATTAACGCCGGAGGGCGCATTATCTCGGTCAATGAAGGCAATCTAAATCCGTACATGATGCTTCCGTTCGTGACGATTCAGCCAAATACGATTGTGGATGAGTATTTCAATGAGGGTGAAGGAGCGGACATTGCTCTTGCTAATCAGCAAATAGACATTTCCGCCACTATGCTGCAAAGGCATATCCGTGCAGCAGGCGGACAGTTATACGTCAATGGCAGGGTGGACGCAAGTAAGATTGAGCTGGGTTTAAATAAAATCCTCGAAATTGAGGACGGCACATTAAACAGCGTTGGCAATCAGGTGGACGTAAATTCCATCATTGCCGGCATAGAGCATCAAATTAAACATATCTGTTCCAATCATCATATTGCTTTTGATTTCGGCTTGACATCGAACCGATCGGGTGTAAGTATAAAACTGGAAAACCTTGAATTGATGGAAGCACGTGAAGATGACGCTGACAAATTCAGGATGATTGAGCGTGAGTTGTACCAGGTGGAACGCCAGATCATAGGTGTTATGACAGGTCGTGTATTGCCGGAGGATTTCAGTGTGGACTTTGCCGAAATGGAGTTTCCTGATCCGGATAATGAAATGAAGCAATGGGACTGGTGGATGAAGCACGGGATTAAGGACAAGGTGGATTACATTATGGAAAAAGATCCGGACAGGTTTGAAGATCGGGATGATGCAATAAAACATCTGGAAGAGAGACAGACACAGCGGACATCCAGGACTAATATATTCAGTTTGAGGACAAATGGCGAAGCAGATACTCAAAGATTACCTGTCTGATATTGACAGGTTGAAGGATGGAATCACGGAAGAGAGTGAAAAGATTTTACAGGCGGTCGATTTGAAAGACCTTTTATCGATGGATACGATTCAGAAAAAAGAATATCTGACATCAGTCTTAATGGACTTTTGGGAAGCGCAGGAGAATGTCATCAATGATGCGATCCTGTTGGGCGAGAAAAAAGCGGAAATGCTGATTAATGCCTCAAAATAAGGTTACACATATCAAGCGTATTGACTGGAATAAGCTGAACCTATCACCGGAAGTGAACATCGCAGCGCAGGTGATAACTAAAGATATTATTGACGGCATTGGATCGGGCAAAGATATTGACGGCAGAGCCTTCCATCCACTGGCAGAATCCACCAAACGCCAGAAAAAGAGGAGAGGCTATCCATTAACACCTTTGTGGGCAAAAGGCATGATGAAGGGCGTATATGTCAAACCACACGCTACAAAAGCCAGACCAGAGGCAAAGGTGCAGGTTCCGAAAGGGCGTGATGGTGTAAACAGAATTGTTGTCGGTGTGGTGCATAATACCGGTGATGGTCTGCCTAAACGCGAATGGTATGGCGTGGGTAAGCGAGTGCAGAAGAAATTACGCAAGGAAATGAAATTGCGATTGAACAAGAAATTGAAAATAGGCAAGGCGATATAATGCCTCTAACCTACGAAGAAGTCCGGGAATCGGTACGCATATCTATCTCTGCAACGGTGGATCATTTCATTGTCGATTTAGAGGAAGCTGTTGACCAGATGGTAATAACCGGCATGACACCAGAACGCATTGCAGCGGTCTTACAATCTGATTTGGATAATAAAGGACGCATATTCGGTGCATTTCGTAATGGTGCGGCATCGTCTGTCAGGAATGGCGTGGAGAATGTATCCAACGCAGCGACAAACGGTGTATTCCAGGATGAAGGCTTAGACCACAGGCTTTGGAAAACAGCCGGTGTGAATGTATGTCCGGATTGTGAAGTGCGGGCAGGCATCACCGGGACAATGGAATATTTTGAAACTATCGGTCTGCCGAAGTCCGGTTTTTCTGTCTGTCGTGCGAATTGTCAATGTCAATTAGTGCCAATTTCATACGACAAAGAGGACAATATCATATTCAAGGAAAGAAATTAATTGTATTTAATTAAAGGAGTACTTTAAGTTATGGCAGTCAATCCTACTGACTCAAAACAGGTTACCGACAATCCAAATGTCGTTAATCAGGAAAACGCTGGACAGGACAGCGACATCAATCCTGCCACCTCATCAGAGGGTAAAAACTCTGATTCTAACTCGATTCCGTATGGAGTCTATAAGAAGCTGAAGGACGATTTTTCCGATTTCAAGTCCAAGTTTTCTGCGCTGGAAGAAAAGCAAACGAAGGCACGGGAATCAAAGATGAAGGAAGAGGGACAGTTAAAAGAGCTTTTGGCGGAAAAGGAAGCAGCTTTGGAAAAGGCGGCGACCAAAGTCCAGGAATGGGACGATTATAAGACATCCAGGCGTGAATCTTTATTAACTGAAATACCGGAAGATGACAGGGATATATATGCAGGCTTATCGCTTGATAATCTTGAAAAGCACGTACAGAAAGAGCAGACCGTGAAGGGAAGTCCTTTCAAGGTTGACGGATCACCGGCAAAGCGTAAGATCGACGGGAAAGCTGAATTTGGCGGATATGCCTCTTATGAAGAATGGGCGGCAAAAGACCCGAAGGGTTATGTCAAGGCTAATAATTCATTAGAATCTCAAGGAATTAAGGTTGGGTACTGAAACAAAGTTTTTAGGTACAGATTATGACCCAAACAATGATTTGACACATGAAGTATTGCCGGATGGTGATGTGAAAACGACCTGCAAGGGCGAAAAAATTCGTTATATGGAATATATTGACGAGTTGGAAGAACGCACAACCAGAAGGCTCGAAGGTAAACCTGTTATTAAATCTTCTGTTGGTTATTTCAGTGGTTATGGAAAAGGGACATTAAAATCCCGTAAGAATTAACGCCTTACCTGAAGGTCTTTTGACAGTTGATGGAAGGCAAAATGGATAAATGAAATGGCATTAACAAACACGACAACCGCCGCTGGTGGACTTGGGCGTACGATAGGTGATGCGGTGATTGCTTTTAATCACGTAAACGTTATGTACCCGCTTGTCACAGTTAAACAGGCAGTAATGGGAACAAATCATGTTCAGTTCTCGGATTGGACTAAACTCACATCGGGTCATGTAACAGCAGCAACCGAAGCAACAGCTACAACTGCTGTGGCGATAACTACCGCTGCAAGGACAGCAACGGTCACAGAACACGTCATTGAAGCAGACGTTGGTGATCTTGTGCAGATGGGATCGGGCGATAACCTTTCAAATAATGTTGGACCGGCATTAGGCAATGCAGTTGCAGCCAAGCTGGACGATGACCTCGTTGAACTCGGTAAAACGTTTTCACAGACAGAATCTGCCGCAGGAACAGCTCTGGCATTATCACATCTGTTTGGATCAATGCGTCAATTACGGGCAGCAGGCGCTCCGATGCCTTACAACCTTGTTTTATCACCTAAACAGGTGTGGGGTTCTAAGGGCATTATCAGCTTGCTGCATGATGTTCCGGTTACAGGTACAGATTCGAAGCCGGGAACGCTCTTTGGCACAAAAGGTGAAGAGGCGTTTGGAACAGGCTATGTAGCTACATTTGCCGGTTTTAACATCTACTGGTCAGACCAGATTGATGAAGATGTTGCTTCTGGTGGTGATGCAGCAGGATTTGCGTTCTCCAAGGGTGCTATTGGACTTGGTGTAGGCGCAGAAGGATTGTTTAGAATCCGTCCACAACGTGATGAACCTGCTCGTAAAACCAATTACACAGCCGTTGGGTTCTGGGGTGAGATTGAAATCAAAGATACTTACGGTGTATATATCTTAACCGACGTTTCTTAATTAATCATTAACAGACTTATGGGCGGGTTAATTCCCGCCCTGATAGTCAAAGGAATTTTATGGCAAAGGACAGATTTTTCAAAAAGCCAAATGGCGTGATTGTTAAATACAATCCGAATCTGCATGATTTAAAATCGTGGAAATCACGGTTTGAGGAATGTTCTGAATCCGGTGGCAAGTTGAAGAAAAAACCAAAGAAAAAATAACACCATCAGCGACCATGAGATCAGCCATGCTCGGTAAGTCGCTGGAAGGAGAAATACAAGATGGCAACACAAAGACAATTTGCAGTAATTGAAGCGCAGAATCTCGGACTGGGACAAGCGGGTGCAATATTTGAGGATGGGACAACGGCAGTCACAGCAAAGAAGGTTGTAGCAATTCAATTTTTAGAAGATTCCACATTTACCACCTTAACGCCTAATAGTGCTGATTTTATAGGCACAGCCGGCGGTAATGGTGATGCAATAGACACCAGCAATACATTTCCTAAAGGTGCGGTTATTTACGGACAATGGACTGCGTTCACATTAGCAACCGGTTCTGTTGTGGCTTATCAGGGTACATTTTAATGCTCGGACTTGGCAATAGTTTAACCTCTGCCTCTTATATTGGTTTTACCAATACCTATTCACTTGATTTCGATGGGACGAATGATTATGTGGATTGTGGAGTTAATACTCATAGTATTGCAACTTTTTCGTTAAGTTTGTGGTTCAGTTGCTCAAATGCTACAGACACCACAAATAATGCTCTTATAACATTTGGAGATAGTAATACTGCTCATTTTACTTTATCTGTGTATAACCAAGAGATATATACAACTTATGAAAATGGTAGTGGAGATGTAAGAACGACGACTGACAATCTTGATTTATTTGAAAATGATGAATGGTATCATTTAGTATGTTCTAATAGTAGCGGGACTTTAACATGGTATGTTAATGGAAGTGCTGTTACAGTAGCTACAAGCCAAACATTGACTGCCCAAAGTTGTGGAGATTTGTTTGAAATAGGAAGAAATGATAATAAGTCTGCAAATTTTAATGGGAATATCGATGAAGTCGCTATATGGAACACTGCACTTTCCGCTGGTTCTGTATCTAATATCTATAATAATGGAGTTCCAACTGATTTACTTGCCGACTCCAATTCGGCGAATCTTCAAGGCTGGTGGAGAATGGGCGATGGGACTTTGGATGATTTCAATCTTATTGCAGACCAAGTGAATCCGACTTTGGCAACTGAAGAAATAAATGATGGAGATTTTACTACAACAGGAACACAAGCAACAGATACTCAAGGTGCAGTTTGGGAAACTGAGACAGGTTGGACTATTGCGTCGGGGAAAGCAACCCTAACTAATCCTGCAAGTGCTGGTTATGACTTAGTCAATAGTTTAAGTAGTTCCAACGATAATACTGCTGTTGCAGGAAAAATATATAAATGTCAGTATGAAATAGAATCACTTAGTGCAAGTTCAGGTACGGCTACAGTTCGTACCAGAATAGGGAGTGTTGATGGTGCAGACCATACTACAACAGGTATTAAAACTGATTATATTCTTGCGACTGCTACTAATGCATTTAGAATGAGGTCAGGTTCAGGATTTACAGGGACATTAGTTGTAAAAAATATTACTGTTAAGGCAGTAAATGGGAATCCCGGTCTAATGACAAACATGGCATCAGATGATATTGTAAAGGACACACCATGAGCCACGACAACAGAAAGTGGGTAATAATTACTTTGGCATCTTATAATGATGAGCAGTTGGAAAACTTATGTGCTAATGCTATTCAGACATCAGTATCTACTTTGAGGAAAACATTAGATGGCACAAAAGCAATTTTAAAATGGGATGGAGATACACCTGAAGTATTTGACGGAATGACAACTTATAATCATTCGGAAATATTAACAGAGCTTGATAAATCAGCCTGGACTACACCATGAAGCTGACAAATAACTTCACAACGGATGAGCTGAAATGTCCGTGCTGCGGTAATTGTGAAATGGGGCATACCTTTATGGATAATCTCCAGGAATTACGTGAATGGTGCAGTTTTCCTTTTAAAATTAATTCCGGGTGGCGATGTGTTGAACATAACAAGAAAGTATCGAGCAACAGTAGAGGGCAGCATACAACCGGACAGGCGTGTGATGTGGCTATTGATAATCGATACAGACGGGCAAAATTATTACACGGTGCATTGAAGATGGGAACATTTAAGGATATTGCCGTCGCCAAAACATTTATTCATCTGGGTTATGGAAACCAGAATCAAGGCATAGGAATCTATTGAGGTATGAAATCTAAAAAGGAATCGGAATCTTTGGATAAAATGATGGAAATGCTCGAACAATTAACTGAAAATAGAACCGAGATTCAGGCGGTTAAAAAAGATACGGAACGTATTATTGACAGGCTTGATGGCATTAATGGTCGAGTCGGTCATTGCGAGAAAGAACTATCATTTATAAAAGGTTTTAATTCGGTATTGTTTACTGCCTTTGGAATCATACTTGCTCTATTTGGATACTATAAGTGAGTGATGTTTTATTCTTACTTGAAGAACAGGGAGTCGCTGTATTTATGCTCATTGTACTGCTTGTTGGTGTTGGGTATGTTGGCAGGTGGTTTCTTAATACTTATACCAAAAGAGTGGACACCAAATATGATGAGCTATTTAGAGAAATTGCAGAAATAAAGGTGGAAGTGTTAGACAACAATAATAAGCTGTACGGAATTACTGAACAGTTGATTCAAAATCAGAGAATCATCGGTGAAGATGTAAACGGCATTGAGAAGTCTTTACACACTTTATTAAAATTTATAAACAAAAACGGGAAGGAATAATATGAGTTTGTTATCCGGACTTTTAAGTAAAAGTAAAACATTGGAGAATATTACCGGCTTATTTGTTGGTGAAAATTCAAAGAAGCGCAATATTGGCTTTGCCGGTTTTGCTATTACAGCTTTTTTGTTTCAGATGGATTATATTGATGAGACAATGTTTGATACGCTGATTTTAGCTTGTGCTGGTTGGACAGGAATAGCCTTTTCAAATAAACTAACCAAATTGGGCGAGACATTAAAAGACACCAAGAAAAAGAAAAAGTAAATGGCTTTAACCGATAACGCATTATCTTCATGGTATAAAGATTTATTTCAAATTGACAATGCCAATAAAGGCTTTGATGCTACGCTGCGTCAGGTTAAGTCTGGCGACGGAAAAGGATCGGCATTATACACATCTAAAGACCATTTTAAAGTGCAGCCAAGTAAGAAAGGCACGGCAACTGTTGACTTCCAGAATGTAGCAGGAACAACATTGCTTGGCGTGGACACGACCAATTCAAAATTAACAGGTGATGGCTTATCGACGATTCCAGGTGCAATAATAGGCATGACGGTACTTGATCCTGTAACAGATGCAAGCTACACATTGACAACCGCATACGCTGAAATAAGCACATCACTACAAACATCCTATACTGCACCACCGTCCGGAAATGTGGAAATTGAGTTTTCCATTTTCAGAGATGCGTCCACCTCTAACCGTATCGCCTACTTTGCCCTGTACGATTACAACGGTTCTGCTTATATCACCTCTAATCCGTCCGGGAATACAAAAACAAAATCTGATTATGCGGATGAGACGGATGACAGTTATTTAACGCAGAAGTGGTATTTGACCGGATTGACAGCGTTGTCCACCAATTACGTGACCATTTACGCCAAGACATCAGCGACGACAAGCTATTTGCGCTGGGGTGGAAGCGCCGATGGCGAATATCCACCCGCTATTTTAAAGATTACAGGATGTCCATAAAAGGAGAATTATGCCGAATATAACTGCAAATTTAACGCTGACAGCTGACCAGAAATACAATTATACAAAATCATATACGTATAAAGACGGATTCATTGTTCGCCAGGAAGTAGATTCCACCGATACATTTACAAAGCTGATGGTCTTTGATGTTACAAAGGGCGCACAGACAATTCAGGGTTTTAAGACATTGGTTATTACCAACGCCGGACAGACAGCGGCAGAAATCCAGATCGGAAACTATTCATGGACAGCAGGCTCACCGGATACAGACGGTACAACATTATCATATCATACATTTTTATTAACACCGGGTGAGTTCTTTTTTATTCCGAATCCTCGATTTATTGATTATTCTGCAGCATCATCCGCAGGTGGTGGTTCAACGCTTGATAACCAAGCACCAGCATTGGGAAATACTTATGTGGCGGTCGATTCTCAGTTATTAGCAGAAGCATTAGACGCAACCGAGACGGATGTGGATGTGGATGACGGTGATTATTTTGAAGTCGGAGATTACATCCGCATTGAAGATGAGACGATGGAAGTGACGGCGATAGCAACCAATACATTAACCGTTATTCGTGGATCACAGGGCAGTACAGCGGCTACTCATGCTGATAATACGGCTCTGCGGTTTCCATTTTCAAACATTGACCATGATTACGATGATACGTCCAAGAATGGCAACGGTGACGGTACAACATTGATGGTAAAAACTAACGGAAATGGTGATTATCATGCTATGAATCTACTTGGTTACGGCAGAACAGCGACGAAGAAGGCGTCTGGTTTTGTTCCGGGAAGTATTTCATTTAAGTATTACACAGAGGGCGGTTATCAGAATTTTGGAATGAAAAACCAGTCATTAGCGTCTGAAACCGGTTTGGCAAAGTCAACCGCTTATACCTTGTCAGTTAATTTAGATGGTGCAGGTGCAACAGATTATTCATTCACAACAGATTCGAGTGATGTAACATGGGGCAATACCTCAAACGGTGTATTGTATAAGATACAAACGGCTTTTGATGATGCACGGGCAGATATGACTATTACGATTGTAAACGGTGATATTCAGGTGAAATCAAATACGAACAATTCAAGCACAGCGATTGCATTGGCAGATGGCGGTGCAGGAACAACGCCTTTTGGTGTCGGTGCATTGCCAACAGCTGCAAATCTAACCTCCGCTGTGGTATCAAGTCTGCCGGATGATACTATGACAGATAAGAAAACAGGCATTACATCACCGAACCGTGCTGATATGCTTTATGATAACGGTGACGGCACATTATCCCGTCCTACCGGTGGTAGTGGAACGATTAATTACAAGACAGGCGAGATTACAATGAAATCCTGTCCGAAAAATGCGCAGTTTGTTGTTTCTGCCGCCTATGATTCGGCTCATGCCGGAGGATTAAAATCAGATTCAACAGCAGGATATAACATGATTAAATTCATCACCGGGCGGTCTGTCTCAAATAAACTTGACACCATCGTTGAAATACGAGGCTATAATTAATGGCAACAATTCCGACATATATTTCTGAATCTGATCTGCGGGATGTATATCCAATGGTGGACAGATTCGATATGAAAAGCTCAATTTATAATTGGGTGGTGGATAGTGGTTCGTTATATGCCTCACATAATAGCGGATTGGTGAATCTTTTATTTGCAGACGGCAAAGATTTGGGTGCTGCGCAAGTAAATAAGGCGGCAGTCGATGCGGAAGGAGAATGGTTTTACGATTCAACAGAGGATGTGGTTTATTATTATTCAACAGCAACACCGACAGACAAATTGATGGAGTCCGGTGAAGATTGGGCAACGCATAAAACAGATATTATGGCAAAGGCATCACGTTTTTTTGATTCATTGGTGGACCGTACACAGCCGAGATCACAATGGAAGGACATTGAAGGCAATTACGATTATACAATAATCCGCACAGTTGCCTTATATACGGCGTTTTTTTTGATTTCCGCACATGACCCGGACAATCCGGTTTCAGAAGCGTTTAAGGCAGAGGCAGACAATTACATTGAACGCATAAACAATGGTGAGATTAAACTTGGATTCCAGGTAACGCAGGACTCATCACAAGGCGTATTAAGAGAGGTGACAGTTAATGGGAACACAGAACTGCGACCGGTGGATATGGAAGGTGTATGGTACGGAGGCTATGACAAGATTAAGCTGAAAGTTATTACTGGCGGTGCTATTGGAGCGGGTACATATTCCGTTTGGGTTGCAGGAAATGATAAGCTCGGCATTGATGAAGGTTCACAGGTGGTTACAGCTCAAAAGATCACCGGGCAGTATCAAACATTAGCAGGCGGATTACGGGTTCGCTTTGGTTCAAAAGACCAGGCGGACATCTGCACAACGGACGACGAATATGAAGTTGAAGTATTTCCACATGGGCAGGACATACAGGATTCCGGCGGGATGCGGTCAATAGATGTGTATCATAGCTGATGGCGGTTACATACGACAAGGTGGCAACCGTATCCATCGAGGAAGGATTACGAAAGCATTTAGACGATGAATTTCAGAATGTTTATATCGGGCATTATAGAGAATCAGGAAATGAATCTGTCAGGATCATCCTGGATGGTTCAAGCCTTATCCAGAAAACAAACCTCTTTGAAGAGCGGGAGTTCACCGTTCGGATCCGCTATTATTTTAAAACGCCGAACACAACACGAAACGAGGACAAGGGCATAAAAGATAAAATGGATAAAATGCGCAAACATATTTTGGACAAACAGGTCAATGGGACATTGTGGACGGATTTGAGTGTGGATGAGATTATTTATAATGCCGGAATTGATGACGAGGATGAATTGACAGGCGTAACCATTGGTGAATTTGGATTAACCTTTATCAACTACAATCAATTCTGATGCAGTATAAAGCGAAAAGTACATACAAAAAGGCAGTGGTTACATTATTGACTTTAGGCAGTCCGGCAAAACACCAGGCGTTACTTGACGGCAAGGCGGTTGAATTGACTGATCCACCAATAGAATTACGTAAGAATTTAAAAAAATATATTCCGAAGAAAGGAAAATAAATGGCACAGGAAACTAATTATCAAGCCACATCGGATATTCGTGTCTTAATAGGCACGGAGGCGACATTCGGCACGGTTGCATTAAGCGACGGCGCAGGCGTATGGAAGGAACTGCCGGTAACGGCATATACAATTCCGGAAATATCTGCTCCGATTGATGTTGCAGCACAGCGGTCAGGCAAATTTGTCAATTACGCCTCACAGGTAAAACATCGTCCAGATCAGAAGGTATATACTTTTGATTTAACGCTGAAAGGCACACCAACATCCGTATTACAGGCGTGTCAATGGTTGTTTGAGGATGGTACGAGTGAAGCGGATTTTACCGGTGATTATGCCTTTCCGAAGAATACTTATAAAGACGCTATTGCATCAACGACACAGGTGACGGTTGTATTTGAAAATGCCGGTGCAGATGCTTCATTAAACGATATACAATGTAAATCCTGCATTGCGACCGGACTTACATTAAATCAGGATATAACCGCAGAATCCGGTCAGCTTGCATGTACTGTAAATATGATGACAGGTTATCAGCCGGAACACGTGACGTTTGCTGATGTGGAGAATGTCAGTTACACATCCGGCAGTTACACAAAAGACACCGCAACGCCTAAAAATTTACGGGATATTACGACCGCCTACATCAACGGTGGTGCGCAGGAGGATTTGGTGCTGTATTCGTGGGAATTATCAATAAACCGTTCGGTGGAGCGTATCCATTACAGCGAAACATCCACTTTTAAACCGTTTGGATTGGTGATGACAGGCGCAATGGAAGCTACTGGCAGTTTAACGGCAAAGCGTGATGATGCGGTTCATGATTTATTGGCGAAATTCAAGGATTCAAATACCGTTGCAATTAACTTGGCGGAAGCATCAGGATTTACGATTGACATACCAAAAGCCGTTTTAAATGAGCCGGGTGTAGAATCGGGCGGTAACGTACTGACACAGACATTGCCGTTTACAGCCTTTGGAACGGACGCTGCATCATCGGGTTCGATTGTAGGAATTACGATCGCCTAAATGGACGACACCATCAAAGTAACGCTGGATCGTGACGGCAAAGTAATATCTGACCGGGAAGTTAAGTTGAAGGTGTTTGATTTGGACACAGAAGCCGATTTAAAAGATTTGTATATGAATCATTTTCAGGACATTGAGGACAAGAAGGTGACAAAAGGGATGCACCGTAAGAGCCTGGATGTTGTGCGATTGGTGACGAATTACTCGGATGAGGAGATAAAAGGCTTGTCCGATGAAGAGCGGTTCCAGATATTTTCAATTATCGGAACTCGTATATTTGAAAAAAAAAATTAGATGAAATACTATTTAGACTGAATGTGTGGTATCATTTTAAAGGATTGCAGGCAGACAAGCAGAAATTCCCGTACATGGCGAAAAGTCTGTCTAAAAAGAAAAACGTCCAATTTGACGGCATTGAGGACGTATATGCCGAACTTATAGCCTTATATGATGAAGCGATAGAAGCACAGGCACCCATTGGTCATTCATTATACATCCAGCATTTTTATTTTACCTCCGATACCTCACAGTATCACCTCCGAACGCAGTCCACAATAAAAGGGATGCGTTTCTGCGACCAGACAGGAACGCCCCCTTTTCCTTCACTTAAAGATACACCGGCAGATTACATTTATAAGCACGGCTGGTACACCGATGAGCTGCACCATATCACAGAAATAGAAAGGAAAAAGCATGGCAACCGTTGACGAATATATCATATCGGTACGAACGAAAGGCGATAAAAAGGCGAAAGCGAGTCTGAAAGGCGTTGGTAAGGCTGGCAAGGATATGGGATTAAGCCTTGATAAAGCGCTTGGCTCTGTGGCTGGTCTTGCTGGTGGGTTCTTTGCAGCACAAGGCTTAATAAACGCCCTTAAAAAATCCATAGAACTTGCAGGGCGATTTCAGGGCGTATCTGCTGGATTTGAAAATTTAACAGCACAGGCAGGGTTCTCAACGGATACATTCAAGAAGTTAAACGATGCTCTGGATGGAACGGCAAATTCTATTGATATAATGAGGCAGGCGAATAATGCCATGCTGTTGGGTATTTTTGATTCAGAAGATCAAATGGCGGAGATGTTTGACATTGCCCAAAGGTTGGCTCAAGCCTTGGGAAAAGACACTACATTTGGTATTGAATCGTTGGTTACAGGATTAGGACGACAGTCAAAATTAATGTTGGATAATCTTGGAATCATGATCGATACGAATAAAGCGTATGAGGATTTTGCTATATCAATGGGAAAAACAGTTAAACAGCTGACAGACCAGGAGAGAAAGCAGGCATTTGTCAACGCTACGATGAAATCAGCACGAGAATTGTCCGCTGGACTTGGCGAAGAAACAGCAACGCTGAATACTGAAATGGCAAAACTTAATACCATTTTAGATGAAATGGCGATAGGTGTAGGAGAAGCATTAACGCCTAACCTTGAAGAAACTTCGATAGTAATAGATAATCTACAAAGATTATTTACTGCTGAAAACGCAGAGGCATTTACAACACAATTATTAAATGTGGCAGGAGGATTAGCAGGAATGATTCCGGGTGTTGATCTGGCAGTTAAGTTTCATGAAGCATTTGGATTGTTAAAAGACAGAACGGGCGAAGTAGCTGATGGTATGGAAAACATAAAATCACCGTTTGATTTAGAAGATTTAGAAAATTTAGAAAATATACAAATATCATATGCTGGAGTTGAATCTACGGTAGAAAACGCCAAAACAGCTTATGACGCATGGCTTGGCAGTACAATGGACTTAAACAATGCTAAACAAATGGAGCTGGAATTTATAGAGAGGTTAAAGGTAGAATATCCTGAATTAGCAGAAGCGATGGGTATGGTGGAGGCTAAAACAAAGGCGTCCAGCACAGCTATTGCACGGTCAACAGGAATGATGTTTAATGCGTTAAGTGCCGGGATGGAGCAGTTCAAGGGCGGAGCAAAGGCAGCGGCTCGATTACAGCAAGTATCAGCGCTGGTAAATGCTTATGCTACTATAAATAAAATTATGGCTGATCCTAAATTGATTTATCCAACCAACGTCATTCAGGCTGTTGCTGTTGGCGCACAGGCATTTGCCAATGTCATGCAGATCAGCAAGGCAATGGGCGAATTTAAGACTGCCGCAACCGGTATGGATGAAATGGTAACAAAGCCGACGCTGATATTAGCCGGTGAGGCTGGTCCGGAACACGTCAATATCACACCAACCGGAGGAGGCACAACAGGTGGCGGCAATACTTTTGTATTCAATAATCCAATTACCAGTGAGCAATGGGTTGAGAGTGAATTTATAGATATGCTCGAAACAGCCGCCAGAAGGCGTGGAGGAATCGCCGTTTCATGACCTTTCAGCAGGACATAGCAACAAAGCATTTAAACGTATTTCCGGCGGTGCATATTGTTTATGAAGATGACAGTATCGCCTATCTGTCCACACGTAAAGTATCGTTTGACGGCAATTATTATCAGCCGATATTATTAAATATTCCGTCCATATCTGAATCTATTGACGTTGAAACCAAGAAATACAGAATATCGTCAGTAACATTGAATGTATCGGATTACGAGGATGACGGCAGGCGTTTTTCTGATTCATTAATTGATACACAAGGCAATTCGATTACCAATGCACAAGTGTATATTTACTTTGTTTCGCAATCAGCACAGGGTGAGACAGACTTTCAGCTTGTCGGTCATTTTATTATCCGCAAATTCACACAATCCGAATCACAGGTTAATTTGATATGCGAGGATCGGTCGCAGGCTGAACTGCATAAGGATTTGCCGGGAAACGATCTGCCGACAAACGACACAGTATTGGAGAGATACAAAGGTAAACCTTATCCATTGGTTTACGGACGGGTTGACCGTTCACCTCTTGTTTTGCAAAATATAACCTATGAAGGAGAGGAATTATCGTCCATTTCTGCATTTGCCGATTATCAGCAAGCAGTAGTCTTTAATGAAGATACCAAAGAAGTAGGTACGGCAACTATTAAACTATCACCGTTGTTTGTTCATGAGCAGGATGAATATTGGAATATAAAGCAGGACGCACAGGATTTTTTAAATGGTCAAGGCGCAGACAATTTTACGTTTGCGGAAACAGAAAACAACAGTGAAATAATATTTAATGTAAACGGGGTTGTGAGTGATGGCACGGGCGCAATATTAGAAAATGATTTTTCACAGAACAAAATTAGGATATTGTTTAAACGCTTACCTGTATCACAGCAGGACATTATAGGTGAAAGCGCGGACAACACAGGATCGCTGACATGGGACAATCCGGAACAGATATTAAATGAAAGCCTGACAGACGGCGCATTTCTGCATGGCACGATTGACCACTGGGACACATCCACGCCACCATCAGATTTCGGGACAAATTTTGCATATATAGAATTGAATTTAAAAAGTGTACCGTCCTTTGACTTTACAAGCGGAAAAACGTGGATATTTACAAAGGTAGACGTTGATGTTGATGGAGTGACCAATGCGGATAGTTTTTGGGCAATATGGGTAGCAAGCGGTAATTCTGCGGACATTGACCATGTAACCGCCGGCAACGCTGATTCTATCTATACAGGCTTTTTCATCCGTCAGGAGGATTATAATTCAATTGAAACGGACGGTGAGGACGCAGGGCATGAAATTTCCGGGTGGTCAAATCCAGGACAATATAATTCCTTAAAAGTTGGTGCGCCCGTTCATATTAATAATTCAAATACAACGGGTATAATTTCAAATAAATATTATTATCTGATTGTTGTTCATCAGGGATTTGTTTCAGGCATAACCGATAAAAAATATTTCGCAGACGTAACCGGCAGAATATCCGGCTCGCCTACCGCACCGGAGATAATTACCAATATATTAGGCGAAGAATTAGATTTTGCCATGACAGCGGAGGACATTGAATATTTTGGAACGGGTGATTGGGCGTTGTCGTTTACGGTGGACAAGAAAATAAACTCTAAAAAGCTGATTGAGGAGATTCTTCAATCCACACCGTATTACGGTTACTTCAAAGACAACAGATTTAAGCTGTTTCCGACGTTGCGCCTGCCGTTATATCCATATCCGGTGAGAACAATCAAGGCAAGTGATGTTATTAGTTATAAATATGACCGCACGCCGATTGAAAAAGTGGCAACCCGTGTAAATGTCAAATACCACTATGATTACGGATTAAAAGATTTTACAAAGGAAACGGGATGGCTTGTAGCGGAGAATATTGTGAATGTATCCGGCAATGTATATACAAATAGATATTATGGTATTGAATCGGGCAAACATCAAGACCTGGAATTTGAATCGAAGTACATCCGCACAGAGGATTCAGCCTTTAGATTAGCATCATATCTTCTTCGTCAATTCTGCAATCAGCACAATATATTTACGGTTAAACTGCCATTGTCATATTTAGATTACAGCCTGTCTGACATTGTACGTTTTGACCATTTAATTCAAGGCAGGAAAGCCTTTGGTGAGGATTATACGTTTGGCGCAACCATTCGTAATGGTCAGGTCGTGTTTTATTCCTTTCAGGTGATTGGCATTAAAAAGACGTTGGAATATGTGGAATTGAAGCTGTTCCAACTCCATGATATGCTGTATCCGTCAGACGGTGAAGATCAAACGGTGATTCCTGGTTGCACAGATTCTAATGCGACTAATTACAATCCGGATGCAACTATCAATGACGGTTCATGCGTATTTCCACCGGCAACCGGTTGGTGTGCTTTGCCATCCGGCATTACAGAAACAGACGATAATGGTGATGAATGGACAGCTCAATCCTGCAGTTTAGCAGGCGGTCATTTCAGCGAGGAATACAACGATTTAACCGGATATTATGGCTGTATGGACGAGACGGCTTTAAATTATGATGAGACAGCACAATGGGATGATGGCTCATGTGCCTTTACGCCTTTTCTCGGCACTTTTATTTTTACGTCTGCTGTATGGCAGTATGAGTTTTTACAGATTACACAACTGCCGGGTGCTACGG